>Ga0181589_10002693_pt1 | contig 14051 bp, 13 predicted proteins | sample 071ome_25_FD_132444 | JGI IMG/M metagenome (GOLD analysis project Ga0181589, IMG submission 132444) | Coastal salt marsh microbial communities from the Groves Creek Marsh, Skidaway Island, Georgia - 071410BT metaG (megahit assembly) | ecosystem: Environmental > Aquatic > Marine > Intertidal...
AACAGCTGCATGATCATTGCCGCAATTTGCTCTATGCTGCTCCAGAAGTTGCAATTACAAATCCGGTTTGCAAAAACATTCTCTTCAAGTGACTTGTCATCACACGTATGTTCTTCAAGCTTGCTGCGTTTCGTCAACACCCAGTTATATTTCCATTCAAGGGAAATTGGCGCGAAATACCATTCCGCAAAACACAAACAGGCAGGTGTACAGGCATGTGGTCACTTGATTTTATGAGCATGTAAAGCATAACGACCTGTCATCAACAGAATCACAGATATCCAAGGCTGCAAGCTACAATGCACTTTAGCTCATTGCTATCAGAGCAATCAAAAATATCAGGCCTGGCACAATAAGGACGCCTATTTGTATTGAACGCCACATTCTTGCAATTGAAGAAGTCATCTTAGACATAGCCAGCTTGCATCACTGTAAGGTAAAGCATCCCTATACCGGCTATTATTATTACCAAATACGCAAGCGTAAGCGGCAACGTGCTAGAGTGTGAAAATTTTGGCTTTCGGGATTGCAAAAAGAACCCGGTTTCGGACGAACTACTCATGAACTGCCTCATTATTTTTATTTTTATAAACTCCTAAATACACGAAATTTTGCTGAAAGACAAATTTTTGTTAGTTTATTGGAATAAAACATTTAGCTTTAAGCCTGCTTCTCGGAAGGGCGCATCGACCAACACGAGGCTTCATCTCATTTTATCAACGAGAAATGCGTAGAATGCATCATCAATGTTGACAACATAGCGAACACACATATCGTTTAATATCAACCTTATACTAGCAAACTGCACCTCGCAAAGTCCCGAAATGCCGATAGAGCGATGTCTAAATATTTTCTGAAACAATGCACATTCACTGTTTTTACCGTCTTGATATTGCTAATAACTATTGCCTTTGAAGACCGCATTCGAACAGGAGGCGATTATGGTATAAATAATCTCATACTCGTCTACGTTTAAACAAATAACATCCAAATGCAAAAAACTAAATGTTACGGACGCAGCAAACGAGATGTCGGTACATGCAAACAAGATACTCAATAGGTTACATACACTAAAACACATAGAAAATGGCAGAAACAGTGGTTAACATTCACGCTGCTCTAACCAAGTGACGTTCCTCGGTTATCTTACAGATAGGGGCCTTAATTAATTACTGATGCTTGGATTCGTTTTTCTGACAGCACAGTTAGGAGACTTAATGTATAAGCGTGATTGTTGATTTTGCTTTTTAGTTTTGTAATGCTGGCGCAGTGATCTTTTGTTGTTGCTCTTTTGTGGAGAATTCTAGTGGTTACAAGAAGTGAAATAATCGAGTTAAGTAAAAACTATTTTGACAGAAATTTTAACACTCAAGAATTCATTCCTGGTGAGACATATATTCCAGCTTCGGGTAAATTTTTAGACGCTTCAGATTGTGCAAATTTGGTTGATGCATCGCTTGACATGTGGTTAACAGCCGGCCGATTTGCGTCACAATTTGAAACTCAATTGGCGAGAAAATTTGGAACAAAATTAGCAAAGCTCACTGTGTCAGGATCTGCTGCAAACCTATTAGCTTTTTCCACACTCACTTCATGGAAACTTGGCGAAAAACGTATCAAGCCAGGCGATGAGGTAATAACTGTCGCCGCTGGATTTCCAACAACTGTAGCTCCGATTGTGCAAAATGGTTGCATCCCAGTTTTTGTGGATATCGATATTAAAACGCATAATGTTGACGTTCAATCTGTAAGAAATGCAGTTACGAAAAAAACAAAAGCAATCATGATCGCACACAGCCTTGGAAATCCTTTCGATGCTCTAGCAATACAGAAGATATGTGCAGAGAATGATCTGTACTTAATCGAAGATTGCTGTGATGCATTGGGCGCCACAGTCATTTTAGAAGATGGAAGTGAAAAAGGTGTTGGAACCTTCGGTGAATTAGCGACATTAAGTTTTTACCCTGCGCACCACATTACAATGGGGGAAGGTGGTGCAGTCTTGATGGATAATATTAAACTCTCCAGAATTTGTGAAAGTTTTCGAGACTGGGGTCGTGATTGCTATTGCGAACCCGGTAAAGACAATACCTGTGGGAGGCGTTTTCACTGGCAGATGGGCGATTTACCCTATGGGTATGATCACAAGTACTGCTACAGCCACGTTGGTTACAACTTAAAAGTTTCGGACATGCAGGCAGCCGTAGGTTTGAGCCAGCTTAAAAAATTAGATGAATTTGTTCGTCGTCGACGTGAAAATTTTGATGGTTTAACGGCTCGCATCAAAAATGCAGGTCTTGATCGATATTTTAATCTGCCTGAAGCCACGCCTGATACCAATCCATCATGGTTTGGATATTTGCTTACGTTGAAAGATGGTCTTGGCATAACTCGCAGAGAAATTACTGCTGAACTGGAACTAAGAAAAATCGGTACGAGATTGCTTTTCGCAGGAAATATTACGAAGCAACCAGCCTTCCGTGATGTTGAGTATCGAATAGCAGGTTCGCTTTCGAAGACAGATAAAGTAATGGCTGACTCATTTTGGGTTGGCGTCTGGCCAGGTTTATCCGATAGGCACTTAGATTATACGGTGGATAAAATCGATGAAATCATCCGCTACCTAGGGGTTTAATATGAAAGCAGTTATTTTAGCGGGTGGATTAGGCAGTAGATTAAGTGAAGAAACATTCCTACGGCCAAAGCCGATGGTCGAGATTGGCGGTAAGCCTATACTATGGCATATAATGAAAATTTATTCTCACTATGGGATAAATGATTTTATAGTGTGTTGTGGGTACAAAGGGTACATGATCAAAGAATATTTCTCTAATTATTTTATGCACATGTCAGATGTGACATTCGACCTGAGCAATAACAAAATGAAAATACACCGAGAACGTTCAGAACCTTGGAAAGTTACTTTAGTTGACACTGGAGAAGCCACTATGACCGGAGGTCGTTTACTCAGGGTAAAACGGTATTTAGAAGAAGATGAAAATTTTTGTTTCACTTACGGCGACGGAGTTGCGGACGTAAATATCCAATCTTTAATAGATTTTCACATTAATCATGGGAAGCTCGCTACTGTCACGGTAACCCTTCCACCCGGACGGTTTGGAGTACTGTCGGTCGAAGATTGTCTAGTGAAAGAATTCAGGGAAAAACCTAGGAGCGATGAAGCATTGGTAAATGGGGGGTTTTTCGTTCTCAACCCTAAAATTTTTAAGTATTTAAAAGATGATAATTGTGTGTGGGAGACAAGCCCTCTTGAGGCCTTAGTTTCAGAAAAAGAATTGATGGCATTTAGGCATCACGGCTTTTGGAGGCCAATGGATACCTTGCGCGATAAAAATTCACTCGACCAACTGTGGAATAGCTCTTTAGCACCATGGAAAGTTTGGAATTGAGAATGTGCAATTTTTGGAAAAATAAAAAAGTTTTTCTTACCGGACACACAGGATTTAAAGGAAGCTGGTTAGCACTTTGGTTACGACGATTGGGTGCTGAAGTTTATGGATATTCTCTCGCGCCGGAAACAAAGCAAAACTTGTTTACATTAGCACGGATTGAAAGCGTGCTGCATAGTGACTTTGGAGATATCCGCGACTTTGAAAAATTTTACAGTGCAGTTACAAGTTTTGGACCAGAAATAATTTTTCATTTGGCCGCGCAACCTTTAGTTAGGCCGTCTTACTCAGATCCATTGTTGACTTATTCAACAAATGTCTTGGGGACTGTGAATTTAATGGAAATTGTTCGTCAGTGTGATTCGGTGCGAGCAGTCGTTAATGTAACAACGGATAAGTGTTATGAGAATAAAGACTCACTCTGGGGTTATCGCGAGTGTGATCCTATAGGAGGACATGATCCTTACAGTGCCAGCAAAGGATGTGCGGAATTGATAACAATTTCTTATAACAGGTCGTTTTTTGAGCACGCGCATGTTGGATTGGCATCAGCAAGAGCGGGTAATGTAATTGGCGGTGGGGATTGGTCCCAGGAACGCTTATTGCCAGATATTTTGAAATACCTCACAGATGGGAAACTTGCTAAAATCCGAAATCCACATGCGATCCGGCCATGGCAACACGTTCTTGAGCCTCTTTCTGGTTATTTGCTTCTCGCGCAGAGGCTATATCAGAGGCCCAATAAATACTTTGGTGGATGGAATTTTGGCCCTGTGGAACATTACTATCGCAATGCTGGTTGGGTTGCTGATGCAGTATGTTCTCAATGGGGAGGAGGAGCCAGTTGGATTGTTGAAAATAGTGTTGGGCCTCACGAAGCAAAATCTCTTAAGTTGGATATCTCAAAAGCTACTACTGTACTAAAATGGCTCCCGAAATGGAGCGTGGAAACAGCAATTGCAAAAACAGTTGATTGGCACAAGCTGTATTTGGCTGGAGAGGATCCAAACTCAGTAATGCATAGACAAATAGAAGAGTATTCCCTTTTATAATCTATTTAAAACAGCAATATTTCTCAGTGATATTGAAAAACATGGGTCCTCTGCGTCGATTGTTGACAAGTCAAGGTAGATAAAATTTCTTGTCCAAACTTTAAACAGGATACTTTAAAAGAACTAGAAAAGGCACTTGATATGTGGGGCATGTTCAACAAATATACCCACAATAGTAACCCTATGAGTGAGTAATTGTTCTTTTATGAAACCGAATAATATTGAATTAGCTGATAAGGTTGAATTGCTCGATTGTACTTTAAGAGATGGGGGTCATGTTATTAATTGGAAATTTGGTCATGACAAAATTAATCGCATCATCGACAACCTTGATGGTGCAAAAATTGACTTCATTGAAATGGGTTTTTTGCGAGACGTCGACTATAATAAAGACGCTTCTCTTTTTGCATCAATCGAACAAGCTAACAAATATTTGGAGAATAAAAAGTTATCTTCAAATTTTACATTGATGATCCGCCCTGATTGGATCAACTTTGATATCCTGCCTCAGGCTGATACAGTTAATACTTTGCGCTGGGCTTTCTATGAACAAGATTTTTCGCGTTTAGTTACGCAAGTGGAAGCTGCGAAGAAAGCTGGCTACGCCGTATATTTAAATCCAATCAATATATTCGCGTACAATGAAAAATCCTTAGTAGATTTAATAATGAGATTGAATGATCTAGAGCCAGATGGTGTTTCAATTGTAGATACGTTTGGTTCGTTGCTTCCTTCTGACCTAACTTATTATTCATCCATATTTACCGATAATTTAAACAAAAATATCAAACTTGGGTTACATTTACATGAAAATTTATCGTTATCTTTTGCACTAGCGATCCAGTTTGTTCGTGAAATTGGGAGTTCTAGAGATATTATAATTGACTCTTCGCTCTTGGGAATGGGGCGAGCGCCGGGTAATTTGCCAACTGAACTGATAATTTCATTCTTAAATAGAGAATTAAATAAAGATTATGATTCAGCGACTATTCTAAAGGTGACCGGTGAAGAAATTATACCATTGAAGGAAATATTTAAATGGGGATATAGTCCTGAATATGCGTTAACCGCGTTCAATCGTGTTCATCGATCTTATGCGGAATACTTGACTGAAGAGCTGTCAGCTTCTCTGGTACATGTCAGTGAGGTCACGGATGAAGTGGTCGCTCGGCATGCTGAGAATTCCTTCGACGCGCAATTTGCAAAATTTGCTTTGGAAAAGTTAAGTGGTAAAAGTTTCTGACTATATAGCCAAATATTTTTATGAAAATGGCATAGATATTTGTTTCTCAGTTACTGGTGGTGGAGCAATGCATTTGAATGATAGTTTTGGTCATCATTCAGGGTTTCGAAATATCTATAACCACCATGAACAAGCATGTGCAATAGCGGCAGAAGGTTACGCAAGGCTCTCGGGTAAGCCAGCTTTGGTTAGTGTAACTTCTGGCCCTGGTGCGACTAATGCAATAACTGGAGTGTATGGTGCTTGGGCTGACTCAATTCCCATGATAGTTCTATCGGGGCAAATGAAACGCGAAAATCTTTTGTCCTCTACGCCCGTCAATCTAAGGTATTTAGGCTTTCAAGAGAGCGAAATAATAGAAATGATCGGGTGCGTAACAAAATACTCAAGTCAAGTGAATGATCCGAAATATCTTAAATATCACCTTGACTCTGCTTTCGCAGCAGCTGTTTCAGGTCGTAAAGGTCCTGTGTGGCTCGATATTCCAATTGATGTACAAGCTGCTCAGGTGTCCGAAACGATATTTTTAGGAAATATTCCACTTAGAGATAGAATTAAATCTGCTAAACCTTCAAGTATTGATCCAAAATTAGACCAAGTAATCGATCTGATATCAAATAGTAAAAAACCAGTAATGATGATTGGTGAGGAGGTTCGTTGGTCTGGCAATGCTGATAAAATCAAAAAATTATACGACAAACTGAATATACCAGTTGTAACCGAATGGAACGCTCACGATTTAATACCAGATGATCATCGCTTATATTGTGGTCGCCCAGGCACGATTGGCACACGAGGAGGAAATTTTGTTGTTCAAGATTCTGATCTAATAATTACACTTGGTTGTCAATTATCTATAAGGCAAATTAGTTATGCATGGGAAAATTTCGCAAACGACGCAATAAAAATAGCCATTAATAGTGACCAAAATGAACTAGATAAACCAACTCTCAGAATTGATGTTCCAATTATTTTTGATTGTGGTGATTTTGCCGATCAGCTTTGTGAGGTTATTTCAAGTCTAAAATTTGATCACAGTAATTGGCTGAAATGGTGTAAAGCACTGAACAAAAAATACCCCGTTGTAACCAATGAGCATTACGACAACAGCAAGCCATTAAATGTATACGCAGTCATAAATGAGTTGACCAATAAAGCTCCGGACAATGCGTGCTTTGTTTTAGCGAATGGAGCTGCGTGTGTTGTTGGTTTGCAGGCATCGATCATTAAACAACGAACTCGTATTTTTACTAATTCGGGTGCATCTGGAATGGGATATGGAGTTGCAGCAGCAATCGGTGCCGCTGTAGCTAGTAATAATCAAGAACCAATTATCTGCATAGAAGGTGATGGGTCTTTGATGATGAATCTTCAGGAAATACAAACGATAAAGACGAACAATCTTAACATTAAGATTATAATAATAAACAATCAAGGATACCATTCGATCAAGCAAACACAGAAAAATTTGTTCAATGCGCAAGAGCTTGGATATTGTGGCGCTGATGCAACGAGCGGCTTGGGATTTCCTGACTTTGAATTCATTGCAAAAGCCTTTGACATTGATTACCATGTAGCTAGATCAGTTAATCAATTAACCAGTTGTATTGACCAAATTTACGAGTTGAACCACCCAGTCATACTTGAGCTTTTCGTAGATCCTCATCAGGATTTCGAACCGAAACTTATATCAAAAATGCTTGAAGACGGCACTTTCGTCACTCCTAGTTTGGAAGATATGCATCCTTTTTTACCGCAACATGAATTAATTGAAAATAAATTTAAAATCTAATTCGTATGAAGAGAATTTTAATAATAACTCCATTTTCTAAATTGAAAAAACGATTAAATCAAATAATCAAAAGAAGATATATAACTATTGATTATTTGAATAATATAGATCTTGAGAAATTTAATTATATTTCCAAAGATGATAAGTTGATTTATCTGAATAAAATCATAGCAAAAAGCAAGGCAGACTTATTGATTTGGCTGCCTGCTAACGGTTCAAAAACAAATTTTCTAACTCGAGATCTTCTTTCTTACTGTTTGGAATACACAAATATTCGATGTGTAGTATTTGATATTAAACACTTTATATCTATCGAAAAAGATAAGGTACTTGTATTAAAAAATGAGAAATCGCGCGATGATGACTTATTGAAAGAGAAATGCAATAATATATTGAATATCCAGTACTTAATGGACTCAGATATCTCTAATTCGTATAGTGAGGTAAGTTTGAAATCACAAATTTCAGACTATGATATTCAAATTTCGGTTTCATTGATAGACGACATCGCCGAATATATATTCTGTGATGAATCGAATATTGAGGTTCCATTCCAGTCATATACCTTACGTCAAATTGATCAATTTCTAGACAAAGGATTCATTTCAATTCTTAGTGAAAGAAAAGCAAATGGAGTCCTTGAAAAACATGATCGGCTAGAAATCTTCATGAGACAGAATGCGTGTTGTTTGCAACCAGTCTACAAATTAAAAGCAAGGGAAAGATGGGGTGGAAAAGAGATTTCAAGTATCAGAATTGAAATGGGTGTGAAGCTTTCAAAATATTTAAGTTCATCGTCGGTTAACGAATTGGATATCGTAGTGCCAGTGCCTGAAACTGCCAAATATTATGCTAAAGGACTAGCTAGAGCGTTAGGTAAGCCATACGTCGAAGCTATTATTGCGAATAAAAGTATGGGCCGAAGTTTACAAATTGAGAATCCTGATCAAAGAAATATTTTTATACGAAAAAAACTAACTGTTCTTGAGGAGCTGGTTAAAAATAAAAACGTTGGAATTGTTGATGAAGCGGTATTTACTGGTGCAACTCTTCGTGTAGTGGTCGATAAATTAAAAGATGCAGGTGCGAAAAGAATACATATTCTACTTCCGACTCCGCCTAATTTGCGAGCGTGTGAATACAATGTCCTTCCGAAGCGGAACGTATTATTGGATTACGTGAGGCGCGACGATTTAAAAGATTATTTTGATGTAGACGACGTAACATTTTCATCTATCGACGATTTAACTGAAAGTATCGGTAGTGAGGTTTGCGTCGCTTGTTTCGATCACCATTCATAAAAAATGGAGTATTTCTAAAGTGATTACAGCATTTATACCAGCGCGAAGAAATGATGATATTCTCGAAAACAAAAATATACTGCCGTTCGCTGATAGCGATTTGCTTAGTCACAAAATAGCGGAGCTGAAGAAGTGTTCGAAAATAAGAAAAATTATAGTTTCGAGCGACTGCAAGGACATCGGTGCGTTAGCACAAGGTGCTGGAGCTCAATTTATCCTCAGACCAAGCAAATTAAGCAATTTGGAGGCTGATTTCAACTTATTATGCGAATACGTCGCTTCGATTGTTGATGATGACCACATACTTTGGGCTCCGGTTACATGTCCACTGATAACGTCCTCAATATTTGATGACTGTATTATTTCTTATTTTGATGCGATCGAGAAGGGTTACGATAGTCTAATAACCGTTAACAAAATTAAACGGTTTTTACTTGATGATAATGGTCCTTTAAATTTTAGGTTCATGCGTAGCCGTAGAAGCATTGATCGCCTACCAAGTCTATATGTGTTTGTGAATGCAGTTAGTATTTGTAAAAAAAGTGACATGGCAAAATGGAAATATAACTGGGGCAGGATCCCATACAAGTATCAACTGCCTGGTCACATGCAGATCGATATTTGTAATGAGTTTGACTATAATTTATCTAAAATATTGTATGGTGTAAGGGATGAGATATGTAATTAGTGGTTGTACAGGGTGTATAGGCATAGCGTTAATTAATAAACTAAACGCTGAAAATAATGAAATTACTGCATTATTAAACCCGGGCTCAAAACGAAATCCAATAATAGAAAATATACCAAAATTAACCATATTATATGCAGAATTAGGGCATTATTTAGATACCAACATTAAAGCTGAACAAGATATTTTTATACATTTGGCTTGGAGCGGTGGCTTGGAGAGACATGATTTTGAAAGAAATCAATTAAGCAGTTTTGCAGCGGTAGAAGCCCTCGTTTTAGCCCATCGCATGGGTTGTAAAAAATTTATCTCTATAGGTTCTCAGGCCGAGTATGGACTAACAAATGAAATAATCGATGAGAAATTACAGTGTTTACCAGTAAATGAATTTGGAATTGCAAAGTTGAACACATATTTTCGTTTGTGTGCGAAGTCCAGAGAACTTGGCATTGAGATGACTTGGTTGCGAGTGTTGAGTGCTTATGGACCATTTGATCGAAGTAGCGCCATGATCATGAGTACCATAGATAGTTTGCTGGCAGGAACTGCTGTAAAACTCAGCAGTTGTATGCAAAAATGGGATTTTTTACATGCCCACGATATAGCGGACGCAATTATTGGGTTGTCAACCGCCCAGAATACAAGAGACCTATACGTCATCGGTTCTGACGATAATTTGAATTTAAAAAGTTATGTGAAGGAAATAATTAAAGAGTTTGACGTAAATGAAAAAGATATATTTGGGAAAATGGAGATCGACAGGCGAAACATAGTGGAACTGAGATCAAATAGTAGGTTGTTACGCCACGATATTAGCTGGTATCCAAAAATCAGTTTTGCCGATGGGATAAAAGATCTTATTCGTCTTGAAAGGGTAAATCGGCAAACACAAAGATAATAAACCTGCAAAGTTGAGATTTACGTCTTCCGTATTAATTGAACAATGGCGGATTTTATTTTTCTAGCGTCACCGATTAACAAATGCAGATTTATTAACATCGCGTGAGTTTAGATAATGGCCAGCATGTACGTGTGAACATCACGGATAACGTGCTGCTATGTTACTTTGGTCCGCGCAACTCTCTGAAGATAAATGATTAATCACCTGCAAATGGCTGATGATTATTTGGACCATTCAAAATTTAACTATGAAACAATCTAAAGTTAAACATCTCGTTTTGTAAAAGCTATGAAGTTGAAATAACTTAGCTTCTGATTTTTATGATTTTTGAATATAAATTGTCTTCATTATACAAAATTCTATATAAAACCCTAAAAGATATTCTCTTTTATGCGATGAACTAACGAAGGTAAATTTCTCTTGCCTTATCTAAAAACGCATCTTCTATTTCCATAATTGAGACAGACAACTCATCCTTGACATCATGAAAAAGTGGGAATGCATTGGCTGCCGAAAGTGCAAACTGACTAAAAGTCCGTGCAAGAAGTTTAATATTCATGCCATGATTTACATACTGAACGCCATTTGATAGCAGGATCATTTGCATATACTTATGAAAGATCGATAAGTACGCTAAATAAAGGCGACTCACATCGATTTCGCCGTTTATATCGTTAACGCATTCGACCAAGGCGTCTCTAAATGCCACAAATTGATCTAAGCGATTTCCATATGAATAAGCACCAAAGTATCCATTAACGCTAGACAAGCTCCCATCATTTTCATCCGCGCACGGGGGGCCGATAATAGCGCTAACTTCTGACGAAAACTTTGTTTTGAAACGTGCAGCTAATTTCATATTTAAATACATATGGGGATAATAATTTTGGCTCAGTTTACTAGTTTTAAGTGCCTCTAGTATTCCCGAAGACTTAGTTAACTTAGCATTAAATATCTGGCCACTTAAATAGTTTCCATTCATTGCGAACTTTACGACGGCATCTAAGCCTGGGTTCAAACTCTCATTGTCAAACGTGCCCCCCAAATTCTGAACTGTCTCTTCTCCATTACTCATTGTCGAGGTACGAATGGCGGCAATGTCAGTGTTGCATTTTAGAAATTCATATTGATTCTTCAAAAATTCAAAGTTGGGTATGTCTTCATCGGAAACAAATAGAATAAAATTTGTATCAACCAATTCAATACTAGTAATAATGTTACCAATGAATTCATTATTCCAAGGCTGCCTGACATAATTAATTAGTGGGTTTTGGTTCGCAATTTTCTCAATTTGTTTGTAAGATGATTTATTTGTTGTTGATCCATTATCTACAATTAGCAACGGCCAGTCCTCGGTAAGCCCTGGTATAATTGCATCGAGGTTCTTTAGAAGTAAAGATCCACGATTATATGTTGGAATACAAATTGTGATTATCGGATTGTAGCTTTCACGCATGGCTAGATATTTCTCCAAGATTTCACCTCTAAGAGCAAATATCGTGCCATGGCTTCTGATCAAATAATTTGGCTGAAAGTGTCTTGCCTAAATTTTGCCATTAATTTTCGATTTATCTATTGGGGTATTGGACATTGATGGACGTTTGTTCAGCGCGTAGCCTGGTGCTCAAAAATGAAAACACAAATAAAAAGCTTTTAAACTTTTGCATATCAGCTTTTGCAGTACCCATCGGATTAGCGTTATATGATTTGTCTAGCGATGTTCGATGTGTATACCGAAGCTTTATTGTCGGCTCTCCCGAACGGGATATGCCACGCTAGATCAAAAGCCTTAAGTTGCCGTCACTTCGAGAAACATTAGTGGCCGATGACACTTACTCGAAAATCTTCATCTTTTGTTTCTTGTATATAGCGGTAGAACAGTTTTGACTGGGAGATTCACACCATTGAAGTGTTATCGCGGGTGCGTCGCTGCCAAGATACACATTTAGTAGAAGTTAGTAAATTCGTGCATCACCCGACACATGATGGTTTCATCAGACCAATCAGGCTACAAATTGAATATGACGTATCGAGCTTTTTGTTAATGATAAGCACTGGCTTGGGCCTTTGAAGTTATTCAAATAAAGGCAGGACTGTCATGAAAATAGAAGAGAACGTATTCAGCCCGCACGCAACTATAAAATGAATTAGGGACGTTAGTGATATTGATACCGAACCATCTAACTTGGCTTTAAGTCACAGCATACTTAATTGTATTTTAGATCATTTCGATTATAGCTATCAAAAATACAAAGCCGGATAAAATAAGAACGCTTATTTGAAACAAACACCACATTTTCGCATTTGAGAGACTAACCTTAGGCAGTTTGCGTGACGGCAAGTTAGAGGACTCCTAATCCAGAGGAAGTTTTAACAATTTATGCTAGCATGGACAGTATTGAATTATATTGAGAACTGCAGGGATTGTGCGAGAAATCCATTTCTGAATAAGCTACTTGTAGCTTATCTTGGCTTTAAGGTTATCATGAATGCAATCAAATCCGGATTATTAAGTGGTGTATGTCATTTAACTTAAACCCTCAATTGTAATGATAGATTAAATCAAAATTGTGATTTACGATAACAAGAATGCGATGAGCTGAAAAACAGTAATCTATTTTGTCAAACGACACCCCACAAAAGGCTGAAAGATCGCATAAGTCACGTCTAAACATTTTCTGAAAAAACGTTGTAGATCTAAACATGGCGATCTTTACATTGAAAATTATAAATTGTGAACGATATGTGATTTACTGACTCAGTGAATGTCTATAGCTTGCTGTTTTTTACTACTCTTGGGCTTTACAATATGCTTTGATTGGCATCACGCAGATGGTGGATTTTGTAGTATGGTAGGTGGTGATCAATGAAAAAATACGGAATACCGGCTTTCATCGTATTGACTTTGCAAACAACAAATGTGTTAGCGGCTGCTACTACGAGCTGTGAGCCAAAATCAACGACTGCGCTCACGTTCGATATTTTGAATAACTCAACTAATGTCGAAGAAAAAAGCAACGGTCTGCCGAATATTGTGCTAAAGTTGGATTATGGGTTTCTTAAGCTATCAGAGCCAGATAACGAAGCGAGCGTTCTATACCGACAAATTGCCCTGCGTGAAAATGGCCAAGACCCATTAGACATTACGCTTAGATACGAAGCGGCCAATGGAGCAAATATTGAAAAGTCTAGCATAATAATTTCAGACCCAATGTGTAGAAATTATGCTCGCTCACGTGCGAATAAAATGGACATCACAGATAAAAGTTACGCAAGTTCTGTTTATGAATGCGAATGCCTGTCGGCTAACCACCATAGCGCCAACTTCATTAAATCCGAGTAGTCAGAGACGATAAAAGGTTTTGGACGTAGAACCTCAATACTTTTTTATGAAGGTATTAAAATTTCGTTTTAGATTTCCCTCAGGTGTTTCGTCGTTTGTATACAACCAATACATAAGTGCACCCAAAATCAACAGGATGACCAAAGTTCCACTAATCAACATTATAATTTTACGACGCTTCAAATTCTAATTCACCTTCGGGAAATTTACCGCAATACGTCCTGTGTTTTCACCTTCCAATCATGCGCATATTTCTGTCGCGACAATCTGCAATCAATTCTAACTTTTTCTTAGCTGCGACAGCGTTTCCCTCAAACCTTA
>Ga0181589_10002700_pt1 | contig 14034 bp, 27 predicted proteins | sample 071ome_25_FD_132444 | JGI IMG/M metagenome (GOLD analysis project Ga0181589, IMG submission 132444) | Coastal salt marsh microbial communities from the Groves Creek Marsh, Skidaway Island, Georgia - 071410BT metaG (megahit assembly) | ecosystem: Environmental > Aquatic > Marine > Intertidal...
GGCTGAACGAAAGTCTTTGTCAATCTCTCGGTTGAAGAAACCATTTATGCCCAGTTCTTGGAAGTGGATGAGAACTTCAGGTGAGGCCAAAGTTTTCAATTATCAACCACGAATTGGTGAGACTACTTCTCTTAAGTTGAAATTGCCCAGTAAGTTTCTACCTTATCTGGTTAATGAATCAGGTGAAAGTTTCAAAGGAGTTATCGAGATGGATGACCAGAGTTATTTGGAGATGGGTCGTAGAGTGACGGTGCCAATGAAAGATGCCGAAAGTTCGGTGACGGTGCCAACTACGTTTCCCAGTTTAGAGTTCAAGTTGAGTCAGGCCAGAGGAGGTCAAACTTTCAAAATGGATTGGCAAGGTTTTGCCCAGCAAAGAAAGTTGGCTGCTGGTGCTTGGGATGAAGATTGGGGATATTCCAAAGAAGGTTCTCCGACGTTGGGAGCAGCCTCGATGTATGATAAAGAATTGAAACTTTCTTGGGATAGCAAGTTTAGTTGGTGGTGGGTTTTGCTGGCTGTGGTCGGATTGTTTGGTTTGCTGAAGTTCACAAGGTCGTGAAATCTTGTTGAAGAGACTGAAACTTTAAGTCAGTAGTTGGTGCATAGACACAGTATGGATTGCGTGATGTGTGAGAAAAACATCCGAGGCGGTAGCCCAATTGTGATTTTCACAGCCAGTTTGTTTCTACCGACAGGTCGTTGGTCAGAACATTTGACTACTGATACAACGTGTTCCGTAGATTGCATGATGGAACTTTGTGAGTTCAGCCCAGAGGACTTTGATAGTTCTTTGGCTTCTGATGGTGCTGTTTGTGACCGCTGCCACGAAACTTTTGATGCTGGATACACTTTCGGAGTGGGCTGGGCAAAACCCAAAAGTCAGAAAAAAGGTTGGCACAAAATGATTACCACGAAGCAATTTTGTTCTCATGGTTGTATTGCCAAAGAGTTGTCGAATGAAAAGTCTCCTTTGAACATGGATGTTCCTAAAAAACCAAAGGCTAAGGCCAAAGCCAAGCGAAAGTCTGCTACCAAAAAGAAGGCCAAGAAGAAGTGATAGAATGAAAAAGTTGATTGGAAAGATAACCAGCCCAATTTTCGTGCCACTAAGAAAGTTTGTAGCATGGGGTGATGATAAGTTTGGAACGTGCGACCACAAGTTGATGGTAGTTCCCAGAGAAGTTGAAAGTTCGGAAACGACTTTGGAGATGAAAGAATGATTGTGGCTTATGTAGTCAATAATGATTTGAACATGGGCAAAGGAAAGATTGCGGCTCAAGTTTCGCATGGAGCCTTTGGTTTGATGAAGTCACAACCAGAGAAACTTCAGGAGAATCTGGGCAAGGCTGTGGTAGTTCGAGCCGACTCTGAAACCTTTGAAAGTTTGATTGAGGAGGTCTGGTTTGAGAAGTTGCCTTACTACGTCGTTGAGGATGCTGGTAAAACTCAAGTTTCAGCAGGGAGTAGAACTGTTTTGGCTATTGGACCAGCAAGTCGTAAGCGAATTGAACCTTTGATTAAGGGTCTCAAACTGCTTTGAAGCAAGGTTTAAATACTGTGGCCGTTTGATAGCAAACATGGGAACAGAAGTATGGTTGAAACCACCGACAAAAGCGGGAAAGGACTACATAACTGGAGGACAGAAGGCTGGCTATCTGGGCTGGTTGTGCAACACAGGAGACCGAGCCTTTGGAAGATGGGTGTATGTGCGACCACCGAATGGTATGCCGTGGTATGAAGAAGTTGTTGAAAAGACATGGTGGGGTAAGGAAACTGCTCGATACTGGGTCATCAAAAAGGAAACTTTGGATGCTACTCGCAACGCCTTTTACGACGCATGGAACTCCCTTGATTGTGGAGACCCCCGAAGTTTGGATGCTGGAAAGAAGTGGACTGTGGAGAGTCCAGAACATGGAAACATGATGAGTCTGGGATTGGATGATGCCACCGAATTGGCTTGTTTGATGGCGGGTCTCAAGGACTGGTCTGGCTACGACCACATCAACGACCTTTGGGAACAAATGAAATCCGAGGGTTTAAATACCCTTGACGATACAGACAAATTGAACGGAGAGTGAAAAGATGCAACACCGACTAACCAACGATGAAGTAATGATGCTGGCAGGATATGTGGAACCAACGACCTTGTGTGATGCGGTCATGCAGGGATGGGTTCGACCAGAGGCTATGAAAGAACTTGCGGAACGAATGGACAATTCTTGGGGTGGTCTTCAAGGTGTCGTGGACTTCTGCGGCATCTACATTGAGTTCGGAGTGGACAAAGCGAAATTGTTTTTGGAACACTACGCTCCAACCGACTTCAATGGTGTTCAAGACTTGTATCACTTTGAGAACGAAGAGGAACGCCAATCGTGGCTCGACACAGGCGGGTCTGAAGAACATTGGGAACTTTACGCATAACTTTATACGGGTGCTTGAACAAGGTGTTATTATGGACAATCAGGAAGCATGGCGGATTGAAGGTCAAACAAGTGATGACTCTGTGTGGAAACTACACAGCCTCTTCAAAGGCACACTTTTGGAAGCCAAAGACAAAGCCTCAACCGTTTTCTGCAAGACACATTACACGAGTATTCGGGTGGTGAAGAAATAATGTGGTGGAGTGCTAAGAACCGTTTGGAACGTATGAAGGCTAAGTGGCCGAAGGCTCGAAACCCTGCGGTGCAAACCAAGATGGAACGACTACAAGCCAAGATTAAGGAGGATTCTCAATGAAACCGATGCCTGAAGCCGTGTTTTGTCCGGTGTGCCAGAAAATGGGTTGGACTGATGAACGAAGTTGTGTGGCTGGCAAATGGCCTTGTGTTTCTTGCGTGGATGATTTCTTGTTGATGGAGGTTTGATGATGCGTTGTCCCGACCATGATGAGATTATGATTCCTGTTTATGGATGCTATGCTTGTTGGGAGGAAGAATGATGGAGATTACTGATTGTCCTGAATGCGGTTTGGTAATGACTCCCCATAGTCCGTGTCAATGTTTTGAGGAGGAATGAGAATGAAAGACGAATTGAAGATTAGAATTGAAGATGAAGAAGCCGGAACGGTGTATGAAGAATGGATTTTGGAGGCGAAAGTATGAGTCGAGTTTTACCACCGTTGCCTGATGAAACCACTACGAAATCAAAATCTTATGAAATCAACACTCTTTTGGATTGGTTGAACGAAGGAGACCGATTGATTATCAACAATCGCTATCAACGTGGTGAAGTAGGTCAATACAAACCACAGTTTAGAACTCGCTTAATTGAAAGTATCATTCGAGGATTTCCATTACCAAGTTTGTTAGTGATGCAAAAGAAAGGTCAAGCCGATGAATTGATTGATGGTCAGCAAAGGCTTCGCACCATTGAAGCATTTATCAATGGAAACTTTGCTCTTGAAGGCCAACATTTGTTGATGTTGGATGCTACATCCTATGATGGTATCAAGTATTCTGAAATGGATGCTGACCACAAAGACCGCATCAAGCGGGATTATGAAATGAGCGTCAATTATATTGACGATTCTATGCCCGATTGGATGGTTTATGTTTTGATTAACGCAGGTCAAAATCCTTTAACGGCTGCCGAACTTCGGAAGGCTATGTTTGCGGAATATGAAAGTTACTGGCTGATTGATGAGTTTGCTAAAAGTCCTGAATGGACTCGCTATTTTACTCAAGGTTCTTTGGCTCGTGAGAAAGGCACAGAAATGTTGTGTCGAGGAATAGTCAGTATGCTTTATGGCGAGATTGATTCTGGGCAAAATGCCAAAGTTTGGTTAGAGTCTGGTTTGAATCAGATGTTTCAATCTTTGAGTTTAGAAGAGGTAGAAACTTTAGTGTCAGATGTCAAAAAGACTATGAAACTTAGCAGAGAGATTCTGGGCGAAAACCCGTTCCGTCGGAATAACTTGTTCTCAGGAAAGGTCACGAAAGTTTCTAAGACCATGATTGAACCAGTAGCGTATGTGTTTTCAAACCTTCGCAAGAAATACAGTAATGCAAAGTTGATTGAGAAACAAACCGAATTGGTTTCGGCTTGGGATGAGTTTATGAGTTTTGAAAATGACGGTGCTGAACGATATTTGGGAGGAAACACTCCTCAAAAGTTAGTGCCTCGTAACCGAGAAGTTTTGGAAATCATGGAAAGTGTCATGTCTGGAAGTCGAAAGCGAAGAGGTTCTGAAAGTTCCATTCCGTTAGAACTTCGGATTCAGGTTTTAGAGCAACATCGGAAAAATGATGCAACCATTGATTGTTCTATTTGTGGCAATCAGTTGAAAGATGAAATTACGATTGACCACATCGTTTCGGTTGCAGATGGTGGCGAAACTATTTTGGAGAACCTTCAGCCAGCACACCGAGCGTGTAATTCATCAAAACATTCACGGTCTGATGTTAGAGTGTTTGCGGCAGAGGAAGAATAGAAGTTTTAAGTAGGTCGGCAAAGATGTGGTAACTATGGATGATGCAACGTATCGAAACATGGTGTCATTCAAGTTTCCGTCAGAAGGACCGATTATCAACATTAGCGGTTTGGCTGGTGCTTCAGTTGAACAAGCCCAAAGGTTTTTGGCGGTGATTTCAGAATTGGTTGAGGAAGTGGCTAACCGTGAGTGAAGAAAATCTGAGATACTATCGCATTACTGACAAAAACATTCAGTTTTTGGGTCGAGACATTGGCTTAGAGGCTCTGCAAAAAGCAGTAGGCGGCTACATTGAAAGTATTCCGAAACCAAGTTCGGCCAGTTTTACTATTGCTTATGCTAACGAAGAAGGTTTGCTTAGAAAGTTAGAATTGAATCACACAGGTTCGGGAATGGTGGGCAGACAAATTGTGGGTCCATTGGTTATTGGCGTAGCCGAAGATGAGTGATTCTTTAAGTATCAAGACCGAACAAGTTTCGGTATGGATGATGATAGCAGTTGGTTATTCAAATGGTTAATCACTAATCCTATAACTTCCCAAAGTTGGCATCTGAAAGAATGGGATTATGAGACGGAGCAACTTGTCTGGGTTTATCAAAACTACAAAACTTTGGGAGGAACTTCTGGTAGAGGAAATCGTATCGGTGTTCGTGCGCTTGAGGATTCGCCGGGTGCGTCAAGATATGGGTTCAGCAGAAGTTTGAAAACGCTATTCACGGCAGAACCCGATGAGGATAATTTCAAGGATATGAAAGAGTTAGCAAATCGGATAACAGAGGCATATAATCATGCAAACATCGGAATTGAAGTAGATTCACAATTTTTTATAGATAACGAAGGTTGGTATCTGGCAAAAGTTCCGAAAAAGGCTGACGCACTTTCATTGTTTTATCGAGGTAAAAATGATGATTGGGGTGAGGTAGTGGTGCGTTGCGATTTAAGTCCTGATGGAACTGGTGAAGAACTTTTTTGTCCACCCTCTAACGACGACATTACAGAAGTTAATAGACTGACTCATAATGATATTGATACTGATAGTATTCGCTGGTTGAGCCTTGAGGATAGTTGGATTCTTACGGGTGAAATAAAACTGTTAAACTGGCAACGGTTTCCGAGCAAGTTTTTAAAATGAAAGTTTAAGTCGGTGACCGACGTTACTTTGTTTGATGGCTACTGATTTACCGAGACATTGGTGTGTGGTATGCCGAAGTCCGAAACCTGACGACTTGATATTGGATTCCAATTTGAAGTATAACAATTACGAAGGAAGATACTGCGAAAGTTGTGCTGAAGATGTTTGGGATTGTCCAGAGTGTTCTCGAAAGTTTTACGTTGGCAAAATGCTGGCTAATACAAAACCACGTCATTATCGAAATGTAGTTCCTGCCGAAGTAGATTTTCGTTTGAGAGCAGTTCGGGAAGAATGCCCGGGTTGGAAGTCCGATAAAAGATTGGCCGCCGAGCGATACTATGGTATCAGAACCAAAGTTCCGAGTGCTAAAAATCAACCTCGTGCCGTTTGAAACAAGGCATACAGTTATAAGGGTGATATGTAGTAGATGAAACATGGTGCGATTTGGTTACGCTTGTATCAACACAGAATTGCGAGCGCAAAACATCTATACCAACCGCAAGTTTGGTAGTGTGGCTCGTGCTATTGATGCTGGTTTGGAAGGTTTAAGTGAGCGAGCATTGGCGAATGTTGCCGACCTTGAGCGTATCGTGCATTGGAATGCTGACCATGACATCGAGGTGTTTCGGATTAGTAGTGAAATGTTTAGTCATATCACGCATCCAGAGGCAGGTTATCAGTTAGAAGATTTACCTGACTATGATGAAATTGCTGACATTATGGCTCGCACAGGTCGCTTTGCACAATCTGTCAATCAACGACTAAGTTTTCATCCGGGTCCTTTCAATGTGTTGGGTAGTTCTCGTGATTCAGTAGTTGCTAAAACTGTGGTGGAACTTGACCATCATGGCAAAGTTATGGATTTGTTGCAGCAACCCAGAGACCATCGTGCCAAGATTAACATTCATGTCGGCACAGGTCAAGACGGTGCATTGGAACGCTTTGCTCGCAACGTGGATATGTTGGATGAGTCGGTGCGTAGTCGTTTGACTGTGGAAAACGATGACCGAGCCAGTTTGCATTCTGTGGCTGATTTGGCTCCTATGAGTCACGACATTGATGTTCCTGTGGTGTTTGATTATCACCATCACCAATTCTGCGACGGTGGCTTGAGCGAGCAACAAGCCCTTGAGATGGCTCTTGATACTTGGTCGGTTCGCCCTTGCACCCATTACTCCGAGAGTGCAGGTCTTGAAGTCAATAATCCAAAGTTTTCAGGCAAGCCTACGCCAGCACACAGTATTCTGGTAACCGGTCCTGTTGAAACTTACGGCCACGACTTTGATTGTGTTATCGAGGCTAAGGGTAAAGAATTGGCTATGGCTGAACTCTTGAAGAGGGTTTAAATAGTGTTACAGATACGGAGGGGTGAGAACCATGTGGAAGAAGCGATTGACGAAGAACGAGAGAGACCGAATCAGCAACCTTGACCAGTTGCATAACCGAATTGAAAATCTGGAACGGGATTTGCGATACGCACAAGAATGCCATCAAGAACTTTTTGACTACATTCGGTCAGAAGGAGAAGTTTCATGGACTGAGACGGCGAAACTCTTTGACCGCTGCGAACATTGTGGCTATGACTACAACGGGCCTCAAGCCGAGAGTCATTTCAACTGGTCGCATCAAGAATGCCCCGTGGCTTTCATCAAGAACTGTGAGGATTTCATAACTGAGGTTGGCAACGGCAACAGCACCCGAAGTCTGATTCACAGTTTGTTTGACGAGATTAAGGCACATGGAGATGTGGAATCAGAAGCCCGGGATTTTCACCGTGTAATGTTGGAGTTTGAAACCGAAGGCGTTCCTGAAGACTTTGATGAATACCTCAAAGTGTCGGGTAAAACAATCGAAGAAGTAGTCATGGATGGTTTGTGGGGCTATGGGCGAGATTACATTAACCGTCGCATTGTGGATTACTGGATGCAAGTCTATGAGCAAGACATCGGACCGTTGCCTCCTTTGGATATTTGAAGCGAAGATTTATAAGGGACTATCGTTTGGGAGTAAATGAAGCGGAGGAACAAGAATGATACCGAATGAATATGATATTGGCGATTTGATGGGCATGACTGATGAAGAATGGGACCGTGGCTATGAAGTCCGGTCAGGACTCGCTGTGAGTCTGCCCTGTGAAGACGACGACGGCAACCAAGTTTGGGTAGCCGCAGGGCGTGGAAGCACCAATATGAGCCGACGGGCTGGGTGGGGTCAAAACACCTGTTGGTGGGTCAGCGTGGCTTTGAAAAACGATGACGGCGGTTGGGAAGATGAACAAGTTCGCATGACGGATGATGTGGATGAACCCAATGACCTCCATGATTTGTTGGAAGAAATGGGAGTTTCAGATTATCAAGTGCATCGAGCCATTCGGCTGTGGTTGTGGGGTTGAGCGAGAGTTTATATACTGTGAACCGGAGGGATGAACATGGAGAAGCGATATTGGATTGGAGACCCTTGCTACATTGTGTCAGACGAAGATTGGGACTTGTTTTGTTCGGAAACAAGCGATGACGACCTCGGTGAATACGTTGAGTATCACGGTCAAAGGATTTACTTTCAGAGTGCTGGAGGCGACGGTGAGTGGAGTTTCAACTGTGGAAAGTTCTGTGTGGATTCAGGAATCTTTGCGGTCATTGACTTGAGTTTGATGCCGCCCACGATGGACAAGGAAGGCTTGAGCCTCGGAATCCTGTTTGACAGCAAACCTGACCTCGATACTGATGGTTACACCGTGATTATCAACGGCGAGAGGGATTTTGATTCAGCCTACAACAACGACGACGATGACGACGAGTGGTGGTGACAGCATGAGTGAAACAAGACCGTTCAAAAAATTAGCCCGTAAATACAGATTCAAGTATAGAGCAACTGAAAACCAATTCGTTTTCGTCGCCAATAATACAGACGGAGAGCCGATTGATTGGATTACTTTAGATAAAAGTAATTTGATGTTCCATCACACATGGCATTTATCAACGGCGGGTAACACCGACCATAACAACCTTTGGTTCTATCAAACGAGAAAGGATTTAACACCAAAGAAAATTGTATCTTTTATCAAATCATTATCACTTCTGTTGAACTATAATCTCAAAGTGTATATTCTCATTGACCCCGAAGACTGGCAAGAAATTGCCAAAATAAATGATGCTTACGATGATGTGCGCTACACTATGGGTGAACGCTTCCCGGTGGGGGATATGTGGCGTTGTAAGACACAGACCAAACGTCCATGCGGTGTTGATAAATGTGAATGCGTGGAGGTGACGGCGTGATTTACGAATACTCAAGTGGTATTTACTACGACTCGTTAATCAACATTTTCTTTTTTCTAAACGAACAGGGCGAGGAAGTTGAATGCAACGAACAAGGCGTGGAGGTGACGGCATGAAAGTTCGGTTTCATCTCGGTGCGGGTCCACACAAAGGACACTTTCAAGTGCGAGATGGCGACGATGTTCGATATTATGACCCCAATAAGTTTCAACTTCGCATGAGAGTGGGTCGTTTGCACAATCAGCCAACAACAGCCGAGAGAATCAACTGCGGAGAGATTAACAAAACGGTGTGTTCGTGGATTGCTTGCGAAAGTTTGGAGATTGCACCGGTTGGAATGTGGGATATACACCTTGACCATGATGATTTGGTTTCGTATAATCCCAAAGTTGCACCGTATTGGCGAGACTCTGACGGGCAGAACATTGACGACGAAGTAGTGCCGATTCTGCAAACGGTTGGTAAGAAAGTTTATAAGGTTCGCTAAACTCGGAGGGTTGAGAATTATGGGACAACGGAAAAGGTATGAAATGAAGGCGACGGTGCTGATGTATGTTACTGGCGAAAACGAAGATGAAGCCATTGAACAGTTCGAGGAACGTATGCGTGAAGCGTTTGCTTACTTGTTGGTAGATAGCAACATGAAACTTAAGGAGGTGCGACGATGAAACCTATGAATCTTAAACAAGCCAAAGACATTTTGTCTGCTCATCTTATGACGGTGGCTTTTAGTTCGGCACGAGCCGACCCAGAAGTTACAATGGCTTGGGCTTTGATTAGCGAACTCTTGAATCAAGAAATTGCCAAGAAGAAGAAGTTTAAATAGGTGATTTCCCTTAGTGAGAATACAGGTGAACCAAATGGAAGCACAGATATACAGAACCAAAGTAGCAGCAATTGAAGCCGCAACAGATTTGATTGAAAACAACAATTTGACGGGTGTGCTACGTCCGTCGGCTATTGTTCAAACCGTGACGTTGAATCAGATTCATGCTACTATGATTGATGGCGAGGACCGTCGGGCTTACATGGTGATGTGGCCTGACCATGATGATTTGGTTTCGTATTATCAAGAAGCCGCCGACCAAGCAAAAGTTATTCGAGACCGTCATGCAGCACTCAAGCAAAAGATTGCTGAGATTGAGGCCGACAATTCATGGCTCAACCATGTGGAAGAACCGGTGGAGTTTATCAGTTCTCCGACTGAATCGGCTGATAAAGTTTTGACAGCACCTGCACCTGCCGAAGCATTTGTTCTTAATCAAACCGAGAACGGTGATTTTGAAGTGGCGACCACAGGAAAACCTTCGGCTTGGTGAGTGTGATGGGACTGTTTAACAAGTCTGGTCGCACCGAAAGGTATTACACCAAAGACTTTCCAGAACTGGAGGTTCACCCTAAAGATTGTGTTCCCGACGAAAGACCTTACGGAACGTGGACTTTTGGAACAAAGGCTTGGCTGAAAGGTGAGCAAGGAGCCTCGGATGAATGGATTGGGTGGTTCACACCACCCCGACTTCGACAAAAGAAACCAAAGTGGTGAATATGTGGCTTTGGATATTGTTGCTTTTCATCTTTGGTTTGGGTATCAGTCCGATGCCGTGGGAGGGAGATTATGAGTGATTATCTTTACGGAGTTTCTTACGAACCTACGCCGGTTTGTTGTCCTAAACCAGAGTGTCAAAATACTATTCTTTACGAATTGACGGAAACTCAGCACTTTTTGTGCGTTGAATGTGGACATCAGTTTCCCGTAGAATCAAATGTTGAGTAGCACATAAGGAAACTTTTCCCAATTGAGAACTCGTTCAAAACGAGGTCCTCCGTAGAGTTGCACCGAGCCTTCTCGAAACAGTAGAAGACATTCAAGATGAGCGATGGTGGCTAAAGGAACTTGCTGACCAGCGTGGTTTTTGAGATTGTCAAAGTTTTGTAGATACGACAACTCTTCGTCGGTCAAGGTTTGCCCTGACAACAACATCTCCATTAGACAGCCCGCAGAAGGTTCATCACAGATAGGACAATTTTCGGACCATGAAACTGAAACAGATTTTTTCATTGATACAATTAGGTGCAACCACCTTTATGAAGGTGATTTAACTTATTTGGAGTATGTGGATGCAAGAACCTCAAGTTTCTAATGAAATTGCGAAGTTTGCACGAGACCGAGAAGTAAAGTTCACGGTGCATCAAGACTTGGCAGACCGCAGCCGAGACTTTGGGTATCGCAAACAAAGGTTTCAGTATTCGCAAAGTGTGGTAGATACATTGGAAACTTTGGGTTATCCTGAACGTGCGGTTAGTTTGTTTATTGGCACTAATCGAGTTAATTGGAATCTAATGCGATTGCCTCCGCCGTTGCGAAAGCGAGGATTGACTGGCTTTAACAAAGTTGAATTGAAAGAGTATTCGGAGTTTTGGAAGCAAGCCTTGTTGCGAACTGGTTGTCACGATATGGAAGTTGATTTTGAAGGTTTATGGAAAGGTCAAGACTTGGTTTGGGATGTTGATATGCAAGACCATATCGGAGCCGCTTTTGATATTGCTGACACTATCGCTAAGTTTTTGGAAACCAAACACGGTTGCTCACCACAGATTGTATTTTCAGGTTCCAAAGGTTTTCACGTTTGGTTACATCATTCTGAAGCCGAAGATTTGGTCAGCAAGATTAGTCCCAACTGGCGTAAAACTTTCAAAAATCGTGACGACCCGATTCGTTATCGGAGCAAGTTGTATCGAACTTTGGTAGAAGAAGTTTCACAAGAGGCCGAGTTTAGTATTGGATATTTGGACTTAGCACCGATTCAGCGTAGCGGTATTATCCGTTGCCCGTATGCGATTCATCCCAAAACAGGACAAATTGTTTGGCCGTTGTCACAATCCGAAAGATTGGCTTTGCGAAAGTTAGTAGATGCTAACTTTGAAGTTTCATTGTGGGACGTTGTTACCACGATTCATCCGTGGACACAAGTTAATGAAACCGAAGGCACAGAATATGAAATGATGGCAATTCATCCGTTTTCAAAAGTATTTCAGCGAGGCTTTCCAGCGTGGTCAAAACTTAATCTTTAAGTAGTCTGAACACATCAAGAATGTTATGGAACTCAATCCAATGATACAAGATTTGTATTCAGCCATTGAGATTTGGTCAGAGGCTTGGTCTGAAAACCTGTTTGTAGAAAGTCTCGATGATACTCCATTAGGCAAAGTTGTAGATTGGGGTCATCTTCCTTACGGTAGCCCGTATGGTATCAATTGGGCAGAACCCGATGAGGATAATGGTCGTGATGCTGAAGTGTGGCCGGAACATTATGAGACTCAAGAATCTATACTACGAAAAATGTCCGAGGCGGTAAAAAATGATGTTTTACTTAATCCTGACAACATGGTTATTTTGGTTGATTTAAATTATGATGTAGAATATAATAATGGAGATGGAGCAATCGTGATATTTCCAAGCGAGAATGGTAAGTTATTTTATGCAAGTAAGTTTGGAGCGATGTCAAAGTTTGATAAAAGTAACAAGAGCCTTCAAGCCACCAAATCGTTTTACTACTCATTAAAAGAGGCAAAGCGGTATGACACCTTTCCGACCACAGATTACAAAGAGGTTTATTCAGAGTGGACTGGGTGGTTGGATGGTTCAGGAGATTTTTATGGCAATTATTCGCATCTACTCAGCGATGCAGTAATGGAGTTTGATACTAAAGACCCAGACAATAATCTTACTTTTGAAAATGATGATGAGTCGGATTTCACAAAAGTTTGGATAGTAGTCAAGAAGTCATTTTTGCTGCCAATGATAATAAATTGGAACAAAGAGTCGGCACAGCAATTATGGAATCTTTTAAGTCGGTGATTCAACATACGCAGAGCATGGGTAAAGTTTCACTTAAAATGTATTCAGAGCGTTTGGCTTTGTGTCATGCTTGTCCAGAGTTGGCTAATCGGCTAACAGGTCGTTATTGTAAGTTGTGCGGTTGCTTTGTAAAAGCCAAAGCCATGCGTGAAGGTGATTCATGCCCGATTGGTAAATGGTAAGGTGAAACTTTGTCTGAAATCGTTCAAGTAGAAGTTGGCGAAGCCGTAAGCGGTGACGAGTTTTACGAGATTCAATATGAAACACCGGGTTATACACAACAGCGAGGTCGTAACCAAACTTTCGTGCCGACTTCGGCTTACTGCGTGGCTTGTAGCACACTAACAGAACATGATGCTCGAACAGGAACTGTGCGAGAAAAATGGACTACTACTCAAGATGATTATAGTTGGAACGTGCAATACCACAGAGAGTTGGGCGAAACTTTCGCTGTGTGTCAGAACTGCCATCACCGATTGGTAGAAACTACGGCGACACAATTAGTTCTTAGAGATGAAAGTTCGGAGTCTAAACGTGGCAGCGGAGAAGACCATGAAGTTGAATACGAATGGATTGGTGAAGCCGAGTATGAGGGTGGCTACTTTTGGATGGAAACACAAGACCGAAGAGAGTTGTTTGAAACTATTACTCGGATTCGTAAAGAAAGTTTGAAACTGGTTCCCGCTATTTTGGTGGCTGGAGGTGGTTATGCCTTAGACATAACCGCTTTTATCCGAGTCATTAAAGAGTGTCCTGAAAAGGATGGCCGACACGGTATTCCTCGTCAATGTTGGCGTAGTCTTTAAGTATCAAAAACGAACCATGTTTGATTATGGTATCATCTAAAGAACAAGAACTCATTGATTTGAGAATCAAATGGGCTGATATGCCGATTCTCAATTTTTGGCATGACACCAATGATGCTCCAGATACATTCTTTGATGAACTTTTAGATGCAAGTCGTGGAGATGCTGTTACCGAAACCAAAGCCAAGAGAACTACTACTCGAAGTAAAAGTTCTGGTGATGGAGACAAAGCAACCAGTTCTTATTCGGGTGGCGGTAGTGGCGGTGCCAAAGTTAAGTATCAAATCACCAGCAAAGGTTGGGGTAAGTTCTGGAAGTATGTGGACCCGAAAGGTAAGACCAAACTTTCGGAAGGGCGTGCTGGTCAGATTCCGAATCCTGTTGATAGAAAGGCTGGTTTGGAATGCGAAAAAATGGTCGTAACCAAAGGATTAGATTTGAGAATGGGTCGTGCCAAGAAAGGAACTACGGCTTTTGAGTTGGGTCCTGTTCGTGGAACTTCGGAATACATGAAGATTGACCGTAA
>Ga0181589_10002716_pt1 | contig 13977 bp, 12 predicted proteins | sample 071ome_25_FD_132444 | JGI IMG/M metagenome (GOLD analysis project Ga0181589, IMG submission 132444) | Coastal salt marsh microbial communities from the Groves Creek Marsh, Skidaway Island, Georgia - 071410BT metaG (megahit assembly) | ecosystem: Environmental > Aquatic > Marine > Intertidal...
ATGCTCACCCTCACCTCGAATGGCCTTGAGGAAGAGGGATTCATCATCACTCCACTGATCATCCTGATTGCGGTCGATCCAGCGGTAAAGACCGGTTCCCTGTGGCCCATGACCATTGATGTAGAGGCTGTCATGGGCATAGAGAAGCCCCATGGCATGCCGGACCTTGCTTTCCTCAAAGGCGTCGACCTGTGGTAGCGAATCGTCCTGAAGAGTGATTCGCAGCATTGGGTCCTGATCTGATTGAGGAGAAACGATGAGACGACCTTGGGCGTCGAAGGTCATGGCGATCCATGAACCTTGGCCGCGTTGAGCCGAGAGTAATCGCTCAACCTCAAATCCTGGGGCGACAGTGAGGCTATCGGCCGGCGTCGCCGCAGGTGCCTGAAAGACATTTCCCCAGGGGGCATCGCCCAAAGTTGCGATGACTGCGGCCTCTGCCCAGGCAGCATCATCAAAGGAGTTCTCCATCCATGCTTCTTGCGTCTCATCACTGCTTCGCCAAGCGCTTCCCGTCGAAAAGGTGTTCTGAAGACCCTCCCTGGTTTTGACTCTAAGTTCTGCGACCAGGCCAGCTAGGCCACCTTGGTTGTTGGCGCGAATGGCGAGGACGTTGAGTCCACTCTTCACTTGGGAGCTTACCGTGACTTCCATGGGGCGCTGCCAGTCTCGACATTGCCCAACCTGCTTGCCGTTGAGATAGGCAGTCCCGGCATTGTCGGTGGACATCTTAAGGACGGCGGACTGAATCGATGATGGCAACTCAAAGGTGTATCGAAAATAGCGAGCGTCGTTGGGTGCTTCCTGAGCCGGGTCTTGGGCGTGCCAGATCCATGAGGAAGCAGCTCTCATTTGAGGCACGAGAATACTGATGGAAAGAAGGAGGATTCCCGTCAATGTCATACGAAAGGTCGTCATGGTGGCGTGTCGAGTATGCTGGCAATGTGTGAGGAGTTCTGAGATCGGGCAAGTTCTATTCATGGGGAAAGAGTTTTTTGAGCATCCGTGCAAGTGGGGGCTGCTGGACTGCCTTGAGGTGATGCTGGGTGGCGCGTGCTCCCAAGTAAGGGATGCTCGAGATTGCGATAGAAGGCAGCCAGCGTTTGAGTATCTTAAGATTCGAGGAGGCTGAAGCATCGGGTTTGGCGTGCTCCATGAGGACAAATTGAGGGGAGATGCCTGGTGCCTTTTGCTCAAACCATGCATGATGGATCAAGGCTTGGTTGAGAACCCCGAGTTGGTTCGGGAAAACACAGAGCACCTTGGGCTGATAGTGCAGAATCAGGTCTCCCAAATGGAAGGCCCGCCCGAGGGGTGAGAGGAGGCCGCCGGCACCCTCCAGGATGACTTGCTGGAAGCAGGGCCGGATGGCGTCGATATGACTAAGGACTTGCTGGAAGCTGGCTGAATGCTTCTGAGCTCCAGGAGCGATGGGCGTTTTGTAATACCAAGGGTTGGTGGCTTCTAAGTCGATGGGCTTTCCTGAGGCTCGATGCAGGTGCCGGGCATCCGCCCTGGAACCAGAACAAAAAGGTTTGAGCCCGACGGGGCGTTGATTGCGATTGCGGAGGCTGCGCAGGCCCAGGCAAGTCAGCAGGGTTTTTCCGACCCCTGTATCAGAGGCAGTGACAAAGATCATCGGTCCTGGTGAAGAGGAAGATGGCATGTCCTTTTCCTATTCCCAGCGCATGTTCAGGGTCGCAAAATCGCGAGCATTGACCCGCACCAATACCGCACGAAACATTTTCACGTATTCATCGATGCGTGCTTCGACATAAATTTCGAAGGTATTGCTTCGGTTGGTGACAAAGCGACGCATTAGGGACATGAGATCGGGCGTCATTCCGGGAACATTCATCAGATCGGTGATGCGCATGAAAGGCATGTCATCTTCGGTGCCCTCCATGCCATCAAAACCAGCCCGTGTCATGGTGACCTCCCAGGCCAGGTTGGGATCCATGCCCGGTAGCATTTGAATCACTTCCTTGGAGGCTGTGTTGATGTTGATCTGAAACCCTCCCAAGGTGTTGAACAAGTCGATAAATCCAAAATCGCCATACCCCATGCCCATGGGCATGTTGGCGGCCGGAAGGCCTCCCTGCATGCCATAATAGAGTTCGGGAGTGATGCCTCGAATGAGGAGCAGTTCCGAAATGTCATCCAGGGGCCCGTTTTTGACCAGGTAAGGCCCCAGCAGGGGGAGGTTGGGCTCAACGAGATAAGCCTCTTCATCGGCCCCATTGACCCGCGCATCGATGTCCGGGTCGACCCAGTCCATCAAGGAATCCAGAATGACCGCTGATTGGAAGGAATCGACTCCCATATAAATGAGGGACTGGCTGAGGATCTCCGGTCCTAGAGCGTTGATGTTGAATTTTCGTTCGGCATCTTCGATCCGCACACTGATCGTCCCGTCCCCCAGAGGAACGTTCTCGAGCGACATCGCCGCCAGAACCTCATTGGTGCCGTAGACTCCGCCTGCCCAAAATTGACTCAATGCGTCAAATTGATTATCCACGGGGATCCTCGTTTTTTCTGCGAGAACGTACTTGGCCAATTCCACTCCAGAACGCCCCATCCATTCCATGTCGGGATCGCGTGTGGTGTTCAATGCCAGTTGCGTTTCGATCTTCATCGAAAAGCTAAAATGGGCTGCCATGATCCCCATGGCCAGTACGACCACCAGGACCATCACCAGAGCGATGCCGCGCTGGTGCACATGGGAAGGGCTGGAAGTCAACAGTTTCATTGGGTTTGGGGTCGGTTTTGGTTGACGTTGGGAGTGTTAATTCCATTGGGAGCGACCGGGCGCTGCCAGGCTGCCTGTACCGTCTGTCCAGGGAGTTGCACGATCCGTTCAATGATGCGGCCCTCCTCCACTTCTTTGGAGCCGGGGCGGGCAAACCCGAGACGAAACCGTACCATCGCCGGAAGCTGATTGGTATTCCCCCATTCGGGCATCCACTCACCGCTGCGCAAATCAAAAAATTCGAGGTTGAACTCACCGACATTCTTTGCCAGCACGACGGGATAGGGCTCATCCCCTTGCTCCACAGGTGCCAGAATGGGGTTTTGTCGCAGGATCAGCTGGTAGACCGAGTTGGTGGACTCCACACTGAAGGTCACCCTTCGGACGGGTTGCCCTTGGAAAAGACCGCTTCCTGGAAAGGAGGCAGGGAGGTGGGAGACCATGCTGAAAGCGGCAAATTCACCCGTTGTGTCGGCCAGGAAGGCATAGTAGGGCAAGTTCAGTTCATGCATGATGGCAGAAGTCAGTGCATCGTTGATGGAGCGGATCGCAATGCGGTTGCGATGGGATTCCACCGATGCCGTGATGCCGATTTGAGAGCTTTTGACAATCGCCTGCCAGGAAGCGAAGATGGCCACCATCAATCCACCCAAGACGCCCACCGCGACCATGATTTCGATCAAGGTAAAACCTCGCTGACGGTTTGTGAATCGGAGTGTCACCGTTATCTCGGTAGATTGGACCGGTTGTTGGCCATGTTGGGCCGCCACAGCAAAATGCTGTTGCGCGTCTTACGCATGTTGTTTTCGGCAAGCCAGTGGATGGTGTAGTCGACTCTGAAAAGACCATTGGTGGCTGCCTCCTCGATCATGCCATCGACCGTGACCCCGGGATGGCTGTCTTCATAAGCCATTTTGATGTCGATTGGCAGGGGACCTATCTCCAGGAAGTTGGTCATGGAGAGCAGTGCGGGCAAACTGCTGCGATCGACATCCATGGTTTGCATGATGCGTGCAGTGCGAAGGTGTTGACTGGTCAATTCCAGGATCAGGAAGACCGAAGTAAAAAAAATACCAATGGCAATCATGACCTCCAGCAAGCTGAAGCCCCCGTGCGCGGGGTTGGCTTTTTGAAAGGGTGAGCGGCGTCGGTTCATGGGTGCTTGCTATAAATCGATGTTGCTTGGATCCATGACGCTGGGTAAGCCCGTGATGGCATCGAGTGTGACGATACGACGGTCATCGTTGAGAAGCAGGCCGATGGTGAACTCGTCGCTGGTTCCATTGGGGTAAAACCGCACTCTGGCTTCGTTGATGGTGCCCTCCAGCATGTTGATGAAGTTGATGTCCAGCATTTCGATGGCGATGTCGCCTCCAATGTTGCGGCGAAAGCCATCCAGCTCGGCCAGGACGCTGCGATTGGATTTCTGGTTGCCCTCATCATCCAGATTGTCGGGGTCGTCAAAATCCTCAGGAAGAATGCCCGTGTCCTGCTGCATCAGACGTGGGGTTTGAGTGGCGGTGACATAAAGCGCGTAGCCATCTTCGTAGGAGGCAATGACCAGCTCGCTAGTCTGACTCTTAAGGATGGCAAGGGCCCTCGCCTGCTTGCATCCATCCATGATATCCATTGTAGCCTTGGCAATCCCGTGTTTTTCAAGGGCACGCATCATGTTGGGGATACCCCAGCCCAGCATGAGAAGCATCATGCCAGTGACCAACATGATCTCAATGAGAGTAAAAGCACTTTCCTGAGCGCGATGCTGCCTCATCGGTTGCCAATGGAAGAGGTGATTTGAAACATGGCTGAAAGGATGCTGAAGAGGAGTCCTCCGACACCGATGGCCATCAGGATAATCATGGCAGGCTCCACCAAATTCGTCATGACTCTCAAGGCGATGGTCAGTTGATCTTCGTAGGTTTCTGCTACGCTTTGCAGGGAACCTGGAACATCACCGGTTTCCTCCCCGATCTTGATCAGGTCGATCATCAACTGTGGGAAGACCTGGCTTCGTGCCAGGGGTTGTGAGATGGTCTTGCCATCGGTAACATCTTCGCGGGTCTTGGCAATCGCCTCTGCCAGAATGGTGTTGGGCATCACGTTTTCGGTGATCTTCAGTGCTGTCAAAACCGGGACGCCGTTCTTGAGCAGAGTGGCCAGGGTGCGGGCAAACTGACTGAAGAGGTTTAATTTAAAAACCTTTCCGATGATGGGCATTGTGAGTTTCCAACGGTCCAGCGTGCGTCGTCCGGAGGGGTTGGAACTGAATCGCTGGTAAAGAATGGCTCCAACAGCCCCCACCAGAGGAGCCAACCACCAATAGGTCGCTGAAAGTCGGCTCATAGTAATTAAGGCTTCGGTAGAGGCCGGTAGTGGAACCTTCATGTCGGTGAAGATCTGCGTAAACTTCGGCAGAATGACGGTCATGAACAGGGCGATGATCCCGACACCAACGGTCCCTACGATAATGGGGTAGATCAAAGCGGAAACGAACTTTTGCCGTACTTCGGCAAACCGCTCGAAGTGAGCCGCCAGGCGGTGAAGGACCTCCTCAAGGGCACCGCTCTGCTCACCTGCCCGGATCATGTTGATGTAGAGGTCGGTAAATATGTGTGGCAGCCTGGACATGGCATCTGAAAGAGCTTTGCCCTCCATCACGTCTCCTCGCAGCTGGACGCTGATTTCCTGAGGGATTCCCTTGGATTCAAGATGACTCATACTGTTGAGAGCCACGGTCAATGGCATCCCGGAATGCAGCAAATTGGCAAGCTGCTGAGTGTAGGTGGCCAACTCCTGCAACTTGGGTTTGCGTTTTTTGCTGAACCACTCGCGAAAGAGTGGCGGCGCGGCACTTCCTGAGGTGGACGCCGGGTTTGGGGCAGCCTGTCGTGCCTTGGCCGGTTTGATGCCTTTCTTGCCCTTGGATGCCTCTAGAGAGATTGGGAGAAGTCCTTGCCTTTCCATTTGAGAAAGGACGGCGCTGCGGTCTGGGCCCTCAAGAATACCCTGGACCAATTCGCCGCTGCGCTTGCGCGCTTTAAAAGAAAATTGTGGCATAAACCTTTTATTCAAGTAAACACAGGCGCGTAGGAAAGTTGCGGCGCAAAACCAGTTTAGATTGATCACCACGGGCGTCAAGCGGAACACCGGTGGTGACGCGTCTGGCTCAAGGAACCCCAAAGCCTGAGCCTTTTTCTCTATCAGATGGCGGCTCCTGCCTCGCACTCCTGCACATCAGCTTATGGATAAGATCTTGGTTTGGCATCAATTGAAGGAAGCGATGGAGGCTTTGCTCAGAAGACATCAACAAGCCAATCGCCAAGCATCGGCAGGGGCGACGGATGAACAGTCTCGAGCTGAGACCAAATGGGACACTGGAGGATTGGAAGCTTCCTATCTGGCTCGGGGTCATGCCAGGCAATTCACCGCATTGGCCCTGCAGTTAGACGAGTTGCGTTCCATGGCGCCTCGCTCCTTCAGGGGGCAACCTATCGGCATTGGGGCCTTGGTGACCCTCAAACTGGAGGGGCAGCCCGAATATTACTTCCTGCTTCGCCAAGGGGGGGGGATGGATGTGGAAGTGTCACTGGGAAGAGTGACGGTCGTGACCCCTCAATCACCATTGGGTGAAGCCATGTATGGGCTTTCAGCAGGAGAGTCACTCACTCTTCCCAACGGTGAACAGGCTTCTGTGATAGCCGTGGACTGAATGCTGTCTACCATAGGGGTGGTAAAAGAATGTTAGACGCATTGGCGTGGAATGAATATCCCATTGACCTTGAAGACGGCACGACCCAAAATCCATCCCTTGGAGCCTTGGCGGTCTCTCTTTCTTTTAGGGAATTTTTCCGAACGAAGACCTCACTGGCAACTTTTGAACTCTTACATTGACATTGAGCATGACCCAACTTGACACATTGTATTCTCAACTCACCCTTCCGACGACGGCCAAACTGGCCCTGATTGTCATGGATGGGGTGGGGGATATTGCCACCAAAGACACAGAGTTTCTGACCCCTCTGGAAGCTGCCGCAACACCCAACATGGATCAGCTGAGCCGTGAGTCCATTCAGGGGCGCATGACCCCTGTGGCGCCTGGTATCACGCCCGGAAGCGGGCCCGGACATCTCGCGCTCTTTGGCTATGATCCGGTAGAAACCCAAGTGGGAAGGGGTGTGATCGAAGCGCTTGGCTTAGGGATTGAATTGAAGCCTGGTGATGTGGCTGCCCGCGCCAACTTTTGCTCTCTCGATGACTCAGGGCTGGTCACCGACCGTCGAGCTGGGCGGATTGAAACCGAGGTGTGTGAGCGCCTGTGCGACATCCTGGCTTCCAAAATCAAAAAGGTGGGGTCTGCCGAGGTGATTATTCAGGCGGGCAAGGGACATCGTTTTGTGGTCATTTTCAGGGGAGCGGGTCTGGAGGGCCCCATCCTGGATACCGATCCTCAACGGGAAGGACTTCCCATCGCCAAGGCGATTCCTGCCGATGCCAGTTCCAAGAAAGCTCAAAAAGCCGCGGATCTGATCAATGCCTTCTACGAGGTGGCGCTACCACTGCTCAAAGATGAACAACCGGCCAATGGGTTTCTGATGCGGGGCATTGCGCATCAGCCCGATATTCCAACCTTCCAGGAACGCTATCGGCTCAAGCCAGCCTGTTTGGCGGTCTATCCCATGTATAAAGGTTTGGCCCAACTCGTTGGCATGACCAAGATCGAGGGCCCGCAAACCATTGGTGAGCAGTTCAATCGTTATCTGGAACTTTATGATGATTACGATTTCTTCTTCATCCACTACAAATACACTGACATGTATGGGGAGGATGGGAATTTTGAGGCCAAGAAAAAAGCCATCGAGGAGCTGGATGAAGCCTTACCGATCCTTCTTCAAAAGCGCCCCGATGTCCTGGCCATCACCGGAGACCATTCTACGCCATGCCCAATGAAGGGACACTCATGGCATCCACAGCCAGTGCTTTTGAGCTCCGCCTTTTCAGGCTCGGACAAGTTGGATCGATTTACCGAAACCGGGGCCAATCTTGGATCTTTGGGGGTCTTTGAAGCCAAGTTCCTCATGCGACACATGCAGGCTCACGCTCGGATGTTTGACAAATATGGTGCCTGAATTTTTCCCATACTCGAGAATCGCCAAGAGGAGAGCCTCCAAGTGTTTTCAGGGGCGCGGTGAGAGGTCATGAAAGCAGTCATCCTGGCAGCAGGAAAGGGGACCCGCATGGGCTCCCTGACCGAGGAAACCCCCAAGCCCATGCTTCGGGTCGAAGGCAAGCCCATCCTGGAACACATTCTGGGTGGCTTGAGACAGGCCGGCATTGTCGACATTTGCCTCATCACCGGCTGGAAAGCCGAAGTGATTGAACAACACCTGGGCGATGGGAGCGCTTTTGGAGTCAATCTCCAGTATTGTCGTCAGACCCTACAAGACGGTACAGGCCGCGCAGCTCTGCCAGCTCGAGATTTTGTGGGGAAAGATAATTTTCTTCTCACCTACGGCGACATCCTGGTGCGTCCTGAGACCTACCATCAGATGGTTCAGCGTTTTAGTACAGCGGCATTCGATGGTTTGCTGACGGTGACCGAAGGGGAAGATGTGACGCAGGGGGGGATTAATTTCTTCGACGACACCTTCTGTCTTACCAAGCTGGTCGAAAAACCTTCTTTGGAACAGTTGGAAACCCTCCGAAGGGAAGGGGTTCTCAAACCGGGGGACCCGATTTATTACAACGCGGGTATTTACGTTTTTACGCCTCAGGCTTTTGACCGCATGCAGGCACTGACTCCATCGCCGCGCGGTGAATATGAGTTGACCGACGCCATTAGCGCGACGATCGAATCAGGTGGTCGCATGGCTGGCCTCAAAATCGAAGGTCGCTGGGTCGATGTCCGCGATCCTGAAGTGCTTGCCTCCTTGCAGGCGCCTAAAGGATAGGGTTGCATCCGGGCTGGGGCAGAGTAAACTGGTTGATGAGCGTGAACGACACAAAGCCTCAAGATCCTTCCATTGTCACCAACCCATGGGTGGGGAAGGTTTTTGCCAGCCTGATTGCAGGGATCTTTTTGATGGTTGGCTTTGGGTTGTGGGCCATTTATACCTATCAGAGCAAAGCTCCCAAAACCGAGCCGGCTCCTTTGGCGCCCCCGCAAGAGCCCGGGTTTGGCTAAGAGCCATGTATGAGGAGTCATGCAGTTCTGGTTCAAGTTGGATGCCCCCCTCTGAGTCACCTCTATTTTTGATCCCATGTTCTCCACCCCATCAGTCGACCCGGACAGGGTAAGCCAGCCCCCCAGGCGAACTTTCCTTTCCAGGCTGGGTATGGGCTTCGGTTCTCTTGGCCTGCAGAGCATGTTGGGCGGAGCAGGGCTTCTCAACCCCACCTCGCAAGCCTTGGCTGAAACCACCGTTCCGCTTGCACCGCGTCCACCCATGCTTCCAGGCAAGGCAAAGAGAGTGATCCATCTCTTCATGAATGGTGGGCCGTCTCATGTGGACAGCTTTGATCCTAAGCCAGAGCTTGACCGCTATGCCGGTCAGATGCTGCCGACGCAAAATTTGCGCACCGAACGTCAGACAGGCGCTGCTTTTGCATCGCCTTTTGAATTCAAGCATCATGGACAAAGTGGGATCGAGGTCAGTGATCTCTTTCCTCATGTGGCTCGATGCATCGATGATATTGCCGTGATTCGATCCATGAAGGCCGATGTGCCGAATCATGAGCCTTCGTTGATGTTGATGAATTGCGGTGAAGCCCGACTCGTTCGTCCCAGCGTAGGTTCGTGGGTGACCTATGGCCTGGGAAGTGAAAACCAGAATTTGCCCGGGTTCATTGTCATGTGTCCGGGTGGCTACCCGATTCAAGAATCCCAGAATTGGCAGTCAGGATTTCTTCCGGGGGTATTTCAGGGAACCTATGTCGACACTCGTCACCGGGAAGTTGAAAAGCTCATTGAGCATATTCAGAACAAAAAACTGACCAGCTCTCGCCAGAGGCGTCAGCTTGACTTGCTCCAACGCATCAACCGGGAACACGTCGAACAGCGGCAAGCCGATCCTCAACTAGAAGCCCGGATTCACTCATTCGAATTGGCTTATCGCATGCAAATGGACGCTACCGACGCATTCGATATCCAGCGGGAACCCGAACACATCCGCGACCTGTATGGGGATGGGGTTCAGGGACGCCAAATGTTGATTGCCCGCCGGTTACTGGAGCGGGGAGTGCGTTTTGTCCAGCTTTGGCACGGAGCCGGGCAGCCCTGGGACAACCATGATGATATCGAAAAAAATCACCGCCGATTGGCTCGGGAGTGTGATCAACCGATAGGGGCGCTCCTTACCGACCTTAAGCAGCGAGGTATGTTGGAAGACACCCTGGTCCTATGGGGCGGCGAATTCGGACGGACCCCGACGGTGGAACTTCCCAAGCCCGGTGCCAATGCTGGTAAGATCAATGGGCGAGACCACAATCACCATGGGTTTACCATGTGGTTGGCCGGAGGGGGTGTTCGGGGGGGCATGGTACATGGGGCGACTGATCCTTTTGGATTTCAGGCAGTCGAAGATGTGGTGCATGTTCACGATCTGCATGCCACGATTCTGTGGCTCCTGGGTTTTGATCATGAGGCTTTTACCTTTCGCTATGCCGGGCGAGATTTCCGTCTCACCGATGTCCATGGTGATATTGTTCGTTCATTGATTGCCTGAAGATGCCCGATCTGAGTCTGACCTGCAGATCATCGGTTTTGGGGTGAAAAGGATCCTCAGCCCCGCGGGCAGGAATGGGATTTTGACAGTACGGGCGATTTGGCGCAACATCCACACCACCCAAGGCGGTTCACTTGAGTCTGCTGAGCCTGTTCGCTGCGCATGGGGCTCTTTGAAGGATGCACTCTCGCAACATGCCAATTGCTCTCCATTTTCGATGAAATCTATTGTTTCAACCACTTTTTGTGCCCTGTGTGTTTGCCTGGTTTTGGTCCTTAATGCCATCACCCTGTGCGCTGCAGGGCGTCAATTGACGGGCCCCCATGCGCCTGCCTCCAGTCAGCCCGTGCCACCCACCCTGGCGCCGGCGACCTTTTCGGTTCCTGATGGGTTTGAAATGCGTCTTTTTGCCAGCGAACCCGATGTGGTCAATCCAGTTGCCATGGACTGGGACGAACGAGGGCGACTTTGGGTGCTGGAACTTTTTGAATACCCACAAGGGGCCAAGAGGGGAGAAAAACCTCGCGACCGAATTCGCATACTGGAAGACACCGATGCGGATGGACGTGCGGACACGTCCACCCTCTTTGCGGATGGACTCAACCTTGCGACCGGTTTGCTGCTGGGTAACGGGGGCGTTTACGTAGGCCAGGCTCCCTATTTGCTTTTTCTGGAAGACACCGATGGAGATGATCGATGTGATCAAACCACGACTCTGCTGGGTGGATTCGGTTTGGAGGATCGCCACGAATTGCTCAATGGCTTTACCTGGGGGCCGGATGGCTGGCTCTACATGACTCAGGGGGTGTTCACTCATTCGAAGGTCAAGGATCCCGATCACCCCGAGCGCCCCGAAGTCATCATGAACGCGGCCGTGGCCCGCTATCACCCGACTACCAAACGGTTCGAGATTTTTTCGGATGGCGCATCCAACCAATGGCACGTGGATTTTGATCGCTATGGAAATGCTTTTGTCAGTGCCTGTGTCATTGACCATCTCTTTCACATGGCCCCGGGGGGACTGTATGTCCGTCAAGCCGGACGGCCTGAATTTTCCTATAGCTATGGGTTGCTACCATCCATTGTCGATCATCGTCACTATCGAGCTGCTTACTGCGGGGTGGCTGTGTATCAGGGAAATCAATACCCTGAGGCCTATTCCGGTAGAGTGCTGATGGGGAATATTCACGAAAACGCGGTCAACATGGATCGTCTGGAACCCCATGGTGCATCCTTCAAGGCCCACGCCATGGATAATTTCGTCCAGTCTTCCGATGGTTGGTTTCGATCTGTCAGTGAGCAGATTGGCCCTGATGGTACGGTCTGGATTGCCGATTGGTATGATAAATACCCATGCTATCAAAATGCTCGGGCCGATCCCGAAGGCGTGGATCGTGCCTATGGTCGCATTTGGCGCGTGGTCTACACCGGCGGTGGCCAAGGAGGTGTGGTCTCAAGCCGACCTGAGAAAGAGATGAACCTTGCCCAAGCCTCTGGCAAGGAGCTGGTGACTCTACTGAATCACCCCAACGTTTGGCATCGCGAAATGGCCCAGCGATTGTTGAATGAGCGTCGTGATGCAGAGACACAGCCTGCCTTGAGGGCGATGATCCAAGAGGCTTCCACGCTTGAGGGACGTTTGAGTGCCCTTTGGACCCTTCATGGGAGCGGGCTTTTGGATGAACCCACTTTGGATGCTGCCAGTCAACATGTTGATTTTGGCCTGCGCATGTGGGCTGCTCGTTTGACAGGGGAACGAGCGACCGACCACTGGAGGGCTTTTGCCAGGCTCGAGCGTCTGGCCAAGGATCCTCACGCCTCGGTAAGGGCGGCGGTGGCGACAGCCTTGCGACAGTATGCCTCTGGATCGCTGACCATCGATACTCCCCGGCGTTCGTCTGTGGGCCTGGAAACACTGGGGCCTGTTTTTGATGCATTGATTCGCGCTTCTGCGGATGCTCAGGATCCCCTAATCCCATTCATGACCTGGATGGCTGCCGAACCTTGGGTCGCGGAAGATCCCGCTTCCGTTTTGGATTGGCTTGTGAACGAGGGGCCTGCGGCTCAACCGCTTGCCGGTCAACTGACGCACAAGACCCTCCGGCGACTTTGTGACATGGCCACACCGGAGGCCTTCGCCCTGGCGGTTCAAGCTGTGGATCGTTTCAGTGCGGCAGATCAGGGCTTGATGCTCCAAGCTCTCAGGGCCTTGGCTGAGGGACAGGAATTGCATGGAATCGATGCTCCCGCCAACGCCACGGCGTTGTTGGAGCGTTGGTCACAAGTGGGAGAGGCCGCGCACCAGGAGTGGCTATTGCAGTTAGGGGTGTTGTGGCGAGACCCCAAGACCTTGGGGAACATCGTCAAGCACATTGAATCGGAGCAGGTGGATGAAGCGACACAGAGAAGGGCCATGGATATGGCTCGCCGCTTTCAGAACGACGCCTTGCAGCAAGCCTTACTCAAGCGCTTTCAGAGGGATGCCGGTGGGCCGTTGACTCTGGAACTGATTCGCGCCATGCGCGAACAGGAAGGTGAGGCCATGGCTCAGGGTGTGATGGAATCCTGGTCCAAGCTGACACCTTCCCATCGACAGGAGGCCATCAAAATGCTCATGTCCAGAAACACGTGGATCAGAAGACTGCTCTTGGGAATCGAGCAGAGACAGGTGGCCGCCTCCGACTTGCCTGCTTCGGTGATTCGTGCCCTCACCGAACATCGTGATGAAGCTATTCAGAAAGCTTCCTTGGCTGCCATTGGGCGCGTGCGCCCAGCCAATGCCGACATGGATCAATTGATCGCAGACAAAAAAGCCATGGTGCTGGAAGGGGAACCCGATATAGATCGTGGTCAACAGCTTGCAGAGACGGTTTGCCTGGTTTGCCATCAGTTACACGGCAAAGGGGCCTCGGTGGGTCCAGACCTCACCGGGGTGGGGCGCTCCAATCTTGACGCTCTATTGGCCAATGTCATCAATCCCAATCAAATCATCGGAGCCGGTTACGAGAATGTGATCGTTGAGACGCATGATGATCGGACCTTTTCTGGTAGAGTGATCGAGGAAACCGAGACTTATTTGAAGCTGCTCGCCGCTGGACCTCTGGAGCAGGTGGTTCGCAAAAAGGATATTGCATCGAGGGAAACAACCTCATCCAGCCTGATGCCCGAAGGGCTGGAACAAATGCCCGATCAGGATTTCAGGGACCTCATATGGTACGTGCTTAATCCGCCTGAAGATGGTCGCCGCATGACCCCGGCCCTGCGTCGTGAGCTGGTAGGGGAGCAGGCCTCCTCGATGCCCCGTGACTATGAGTCCATCAGCCTTTGGAACCCACAATGGGAGGTGGATTCCGCCGAGAAAGGTCCAGCTCCTGCGGTGATGACGGATTGGAATGGGCGTGAGCACATCTTGGTCACTCATCCTTATGGCCACCAGCGTTCTGCCAGCCTTTCCTCCACGCTGGATGTTGCCTCCGAGGGGGGTACCTGGTTACGTATCCGGGCGGG
>Ga0181589_10002718_pt1 | contig 13962 bp, 8 predicted proteins | sample 071ome_25_FD_132444 | JGI IMG/M metagenome (GOLD analysis project Ga0181589, IMG submission 132444) | Coastal salt marsh microbial communities from the Groves Creek Marsh, Skidaway Island, Georgia - 071410BT metaG (megahit assembly) | ecosystem: Environmental > Aquatic > Marine > Intertidal zone...
AAAACCCGAAGGCTAGCGCGTGGCAGTTTGTTCACGGACGCTGACAGAAAAGACGGCTATCGGGTTTGAGAATCCCTTGAGATTCTTCGAGCCAAGATCAGTAATCGGATAGCGGTCCCTGACGAAAAAGCAGGTGTCATCATCGATAACAATATCTCCCGGCTCACCCACACCTTGTAATCGCGACGCCAGGTTAACAACGCTGCCGATGACCGTGTAATCAATCTTTTCGGCGGGCCCGATATTGCCGACCTTGGCATAACCGGTAGCGAGCCCTACGCGGATTGCGAAAGAGGAGCGATTTTGCGAGCGATAGAGTTCGTTCAGTTCGTGAGCCCGCGCCTGCATTGTAAGTGCGCAATCGACAGCGCGTGTTGCGCTGGTGATCTGGTCGCCATCATTTTCAAAAAAGGCAAGGATGCCATCCCCCATATATTTGTCGATAACACCATCTTGCGAAAAGATGGCCTTTGCAGCGTCGGCGAAATAAGTTTCCAGAACGTCCTGTACTTCTTCGGGATCAGCACGGTCAGAAAATGCCGTGAAGTTGACAAGGTCGCTGAACATGACGGTGATGCGCTTGCGCGCACCTCCCAATTTCAGAATGTCAGGGTTGGCTCGGATCTGATCCATCAATCTCGGTGAGAGATAGCTCTGGAGGCTGCCTTCCAACACACCTTCATAGTGCTCTAGTTGAACGTAACGATAGACACTCGAGAAAAGATAGAGCAACAGGAACGGTATGATGACCGGCAGCAAAGGCAGCAGGTAGCCGCCGATGGCAAAAACACCAAAGCTGAGGCCGACGTAAAGCAGCAGCATTCCAAGAGCCGCCGCGTTGAACCAGAGTGCGGGCAAGCGCCATGCCGATAGGACCAGCAGCACACCCAGTGCCAGCATCGCTGCAATTGCAAAAACGTACGGGAACGGCGTAATGAACTTATCGGTCAGCAGCATGCTGGCGGCGTTCGACCAGATGTATGCCCTTGGGAAGATGCTCGCAACAGGCGTCGGACTGGCATCGCCATAGTCAGTCGCTTGGGAGGAGGTATCGGCGAGAAAGACAAGTTGGTCTGAAAAATCTGCGCCCGTATCAGCCGTCAGCAGGTTCCAGGCGCTGTAGGATTGAGGATAAACTGCAAGTTCCAAAGGTCCCGCATAGTTCACAAGCAGATTGCCCCGACCGTCGAGCGGAATTTCAAGATCGCTCAAAGCGCTCTCTCCGTGCGCCGGGAAGTTGCGCAATACTATGCTTGACGGGCCGATGATCTCGGCGTTTTCAAGGTCGTAATCCAGTTGCGTCGCTACCGCCTGCAGAAAGAAAGACGGTATCAAAGCGCCGTTTAGTTCCATGACGACTGGTACCCGGCGGATAACGCCGTCAGGGTCGGGATTCATGTTGGCGAACCCGAGCCCCGCGGATTGCTCCATCAACGCATCAAACGGGGTGAACAGAATGCCACTGGCGGCAGGGGCCAGCCCCGTATTCAGTCGGGGATTGGCATCAAGTCCTAGGGCGTCCGGGGCTTTCGCGCCGCCAGGCCGGGTATCCAGAAGAAACGGGTTGACCAGGTTACCCGCGTTGATTGTCGCCTGCACCAGTTCTTCATTTCCCGATTTCTGTGCCCAGTCAACAAACATGATGTCGCAGGCAATCGCCTCAGGCCGTGCTGAGGCAATCTTTTCGATCATTGCAGCGTAGGTCTGTTTCTCCCAGATTGGCTGGCCGGACTCCGTCTTGGAATAGTTGTCGATATTGACGTGAGCGATCTGGTCGGAAAAAGCCGGAGCGAGACCAAGTGCTTGCCGAGCCTCAAAACGACTATCGATCAGCTTCAGCTCGAAGTCCTGCATCAAGCCGGGAAAGAGAAACTGCAAGCCAAGCATCGCGGCGCCGGCCACCGCATTCCCGATGAACAGTGTCTTAAGAGAAAAAGTGCGGCGCTTCAAGTGACTTTAGTCGTGCTGAATCACAAAGACCGCATTAGCGACCTTACTGCCACTGGCCTTGTGGGTCAGGCTGTGCTGAGAGATCTCTTCAGCGGTGACCCCGCGGAAGGTCACCCCACCCATGATTGGGGTCTCGAGTCTTTGTGTCATCTTGAGGGTTCCAGAGGACTCCAACTGTTTTTCAAGATCCTCAAGCGCTCGCGAGATTCTCTTGGCGAAACGTTTTCGGCTTTTGTCGCCGGCCTTACTGTAGTTATCGAGTAATGTTTCGAGTTTCTCCAGACGTGCTTCGCTTGAGATTAGAGTAAAGGTCTCGGTGCCGACGTTGTCATCAAGTGCCAGCCAGCCCAGTGTGTCGAAGATGACTTGTTCGTTGGTATCCAGGCCCGTATTTGAGGCATACAGCAAGGCATATTCATCGGTGCTTGAAAGATAGCAGACGTAAAACCAGTTGCCCTCAGGGTACTCAAAGTTAAGCTTTAATTTGGCGCCGGATGTGAGAGTCGCACCGTCTTCGATGACGTACAGTTGCTGGTTATCGTGCTCGCCGATAAAGCCGTAGTGGAACGTCAGCGCCTGGGCAATCGCTTGAGGAGCGAGTATCGCGACGCAGACGGCAACAGCGACGGTGGCGAGTGTTCTCATATCTCATACCTTCCCCAAGCGCTGGCACTTCTAAACTTCAGCGCCGGATCATCCAATGCAAGAAATTTAACACCATTACTTTGGGCTTGGAATGATAGGTCCCCCAAAGATGAAAAATTCCGAATTTAGTTTTGCATTCTTAGCCACTGGCCGAGTTCTGCACGCTCCAAGTCGGTCATGCCTGAGACATTGCCAAGCGGCATAGCGTGGCTCGTGACGGACTGGGCCATCACCTGATCACTGTGACGTCTGATGGTGTTCAGGCTGTCAAGCACGATTCCGCCGGGCGGGGCCGTGAAAGCAGGATTTTTAGGACTTGCCGCATGACAGTCCGCGCAATGGGTGATGACAATTTCAAGTGCTCGGCTGTCGCTGATCTCGGCATCGGATAGCGCGGGCCCTCTTGAGGCGATGAAAACAATCAGCCCTATCGCGAGCAGTACTGCGACAGGCCATTGCCAGGCAAGGGCTTTGCCGCGTCCTCCAGCGTGGTGGGTATTAAAGAAGTGACGGATCACACCGCCCGCGACGACGATAAACGCAATCACCAGCCAACCCCACTTAATGCCTCCGGAAAACAGCATGGGATAGTGCGCGCTCACCATCAGCAGCAGCACAGGCAAGGTGAGGTAGTTGTTGTGTAGCGAACGCTGTTTGGCCTGAGCGCCCAGCGCCGGGTTAGGCGTACCCCCGGCGACAAGATCAGCGACAACTTTTTTCTGGTTGGGAATGATCACCACGAATACGTTGGCCGACATGATCGTTCCGATCAGCGCCCCAACATGGAGGAAAGCTGCGCGATCGCTGAAAATCTGTGTAAGCAAAAAAGCGCTCACCAGTATCAAGAGAAATACGGATACCGCAAGAGCCAACGTTGAGCGGCCGATTGCGCTGCGGCAAAGCGCCTCATATATGAGCCAACTGCCGATCAGGAATCCAAGACTGGCGGCTATTGCCGAAGCCGGTGTGAGATCGGCGCGTGCAGGATCTATTAGATAACTGGTGGCGCCGAAGTAATAGATCACCACCAGAAGCGAGAATCCGGAAACCCAGGTGAAGTAAGCCTCGTATTTGAACCAGTGCAGTTCGGCAGGCATCTCTTCGGGTGCGACCGTGTATTTCTGTACGTGGTAAAAGCCCCCGCCATGCACACTCCAGGATTCACCGAGGACGCCCTGGGCAAGTCCGTTGCGAGAGCGCAGGCTGAGATCCAGCCAGATAAAGTAAAAAGAAGTACCGATCCAGGCGATCCCTGCTGCAAGATGCAGCCAGCGGATCATGAGGCTCGCCCATTCAAGCCAGGGTATGGTGAAAGTCATTAGGTTTTGGAAGCGTTTGCCGTTGAAAGCGTTAGTTGGCGAAGCAGGACATCGTACCGGGATTTTCTTTTCATAAAAATCGCTACAATCATAAAGGACTATATCGAAAAATTTGAAAATAAATGGAAACAGATGATCTTCTGTTATTTGTTCGCGTAGCCGAACTTCGGAGCCTGACGGCGGCGGGGCGCGATCTGCGCCTGACCCCGGCGGTGGTCAGTTCGCGACTGATTCGCCTCGAAAAGAAGCTCGGCATGCGTCTTTTGAACCGCACAACCCGGCAGGTAGATCTCACTCCGGATGGACATCATTTCCTTCAGCACAGTCTCAATATTCTTGAGGCGGTGGATCAGGCCCAAAGCGCTATCGCAGTGAGTCGTGACGGGCCCGCCGGTGCGCTTAAGGTATCCGCGCCGGTGAGTTTCGCAAGGCTGCATCTGGCTCCCATGGCGGCTGCGTTTACCGAACGGCATCCGCAGGTTCAACTGCAACTGGTTGCGAGCGATCGATTTGATGATTTCTTCCATGAGCAGATTGACCTTTTGATACGTGTAGGTGAGCTCAAGGACTCCAATATGGTGGCAAGGCGGCTCGCGGTGAGTCGGAGGGTGTTTTGCGCCTCGCCCGATTACCTTGCACGAGAGGGTACGCCGAACACTCCTGAAGATCTTGCTGGCCATAATTGCTTGCTGCTGCGATTCCCGGGCTCGCAGCAGTGGCGCTGGACGCTAGTGCATCCGACCGGCCAGCATGAGACCTTGAGTCTGTCCGGGACGATGGATTCCGATAATTCGGAGATTCTCACGCAGTGGTGTCTTTCGGGGCAGGGCATCGCTATGAAAGACCTCTGGGAAGTGGCGCCCTATATAAGGGAGGGCAGGCTTGTTGAAGTGTTGACGGAGTATCCGCCTGTCGCCTATCCGATCACGGCGCTCTATCCGCACAGTCAGTATCTACCGCCCCGGGTTCGCCAGTTCGTGGATTTCCTCGTTGAGCATCTCGGTGATCCTCCGCCCTGGGAAAAAGCGCTGTCCGCATAGACCCAAACCCGACTTGTCGGGTAGTGTGATCCCTGTCACATTTATCGAGGCAGTGATCGTCCATATTGAGATCAGTCTCCGGCCGTGTCGGGCACACTCCTAACAAGCTGAAACCCAAATGAAAATACATGCTCTTGATCCGGCGCGTTACCTTGCGTCTTTTTTGGTTTTTGTGCTGCTCATCGCCTGTGTGCAGTCGGGCATCGCAGATGATCTCGCGCCTGGCGCTAAACGCATTCCGATTATTGTCTATACGAGGATGGCGCCTGGGCCGGATGAAGATGGGCCGGGCCGAATGCTGCTGGAACTCGTGGAGGAGGGCAAGACCATTCGGGTACTGGTGGGCATTGACTTTGACATGGTCGCACCCCACGAACTGTCAGCCAGTGATGTAAAGGCTCAGGCGAGGGACATGGCCAAAGTACAGCGCGGTATCGCGCAGCGCGTTTTTGAGACAACAGAGAAGAGCGGCGTACTCTGGCAGTTTCGGGATATCCCTTTCATGACGCTTGAGGTGGATCGGAGTCAGTTGCGCCGGGTGCTTCTCGACCCCGCGGTAGTGACCGTGCAGGAGGACGCTGTCGCCCAGCCGATGCTTAAAGACAGCACCGATGTGATTCAGGCTGACAAAGTATGGAGCATGACCCCCACGTTGCGGGGCAAGGGACAAGCCATCGCTGTTCTCGATACCGGCACAAATCATGAAAGAATGCTCAAAGGCCGTATCGTGGCGGGCGGGTGTTTTTCCTCAAATTACTCTTATTACCCTTCCGAGTCGCTGTGTGTTGGCAAAGCATCTTCGCGTACCGGCGTGTCGGCCGGGAGCAACTGCCCCACGACGGTGGGCGGTTGCGATCACGGCACCCATGTGGCCACCATAGCAGCCGGTGATGACGGTTCGTTTCGGGGAGTGGCCCGTGATGCAAATATCATTCGGGTGCAGGTCTTTTCCAAGTTCACCAGCAGCTACTGGTGTGGCGGTTATGCGCCGTGCGTCATGTCCTATGGGTCGGATCAGGTTCGTGGGCTGGAATATGTCTACAGTCTGCGCAACAGTTTTGATATCGCAGCAGTCAATATGAGTCTAGGTGGAGGCTATTACAGTTCGGCCTGCGATAGCAGCTCGCCGGCGATCGCCTCGATCATCAATCGCCTTACCAATGCGGGCATCGCAGTAGTGATCGCCTCCGGCAACAGCGGCATGAATGGCTACATCAGCCATCCTGCTTGTATCAGCAACGCGGTCGCTGTGGGCAGTTCAACAAAAGCCGACGGCCTGTCTTCTTTTTCCAACCATTCCCCGCTAATTGATTTGCTGGCGCCGGGGGAGGCCATCACGGCGGGCGTGCCATCCCGTTCGTACCGGCGCATGAGCGGCACCTCCATGGCGGCGCCCCATGTCGCTGGCGCCTTTGCGCTTTTGCGAAGCTTCGATCCAAATGCCTCGGTGTCGCAACTGCAGACGGCATTGGCATGTTCGGGCGAGCCGATCGAGCGCAGCGGAGTCAGCCGCAACCGTATCGACATGCGAAGCGCATACCAGTTCCTGAAGGAAGACATGAAAGGCTGCACCAAGGCGGAAGATGCCTCCTCGCCCGACTGGTTGCCCCGGCACGGGTGGTTCTAGCGTGTACGCCACAATGGCCTTGCCCTTACGTCAGGTGATCGCAGTATTGCTCGCGGCGGCTCTGGCGATGCCGTTTGTGGCTCAGGCGGATGAGGGCGAGGGCCAATCGCTGCTGCGTGTTATCCAGGGCCTGGAAAGCCTTCGCTACGAGATTCTTCAGGAACAAAAACGGTTTCGGGCAACACCCGTGCCAACCGATATGAGCGAGCGTGAACTCTGGCAGGCCATATCAGAAGACATGACGCTGACCCTGGCGCAAATCGATGCGGCGATTAACGAACACAGGCAGCAACTTCTCGAAATTACGGGACCGGTTGAATCTCCGCCTCCGTCCGCAATGCCGCCTTTGCTTCCTGAGTAGACCATGTTCAGTCTCAAGCATTTTCACCGAGGCGGGTTTGGCGCTCTGTGTCTATTTATTGCCTCCCTGACCACAGCGCTGGCGGACCCTGGCCCGCTGGCGCAGGCACCGATCCTTACCTCGGCAGCGAGTGCGCCCAACATTCTCATTGTGGTGGATGACTCGGGCTCAATGGGTTGGCGCCGATCGGGTCAGCCCAAGCGTCCTATGCAGCAGGCGCAGGATGCGGCAATTTCGTTGCTCGATTCGCTGAGCAATGTCCGCGTGGGCGTGGCATCTTTCAGTCGCTACAACTTCGGCGGTGAACTTGATCAGCCGGTTGTTGATCTGGATACCAACCGGGCGCTTATCTACAAGGCGATTCGTGATCTTGCTCCCCGGGGCGGCACACCGCTGGTTGGTACACTGCAGCACATGGGCCGTTATCTGGTGGGCCTTGGCGGCACGGTCAACCCAGGTAACAGTTCATCATCGAGCTGCACCACCAATGGTCAGTTTCGCGGAGATCTGGTGCTACACCCTGACGACGCACCGCGGGCGTATCCATTAAACGAAGTCCTGCCAAGCGGGCCTAACAAAAGTTGGCGGCGATCAACGGCACCGTCGCCGATTTGTCATTGGTGTCAGAAAAACTTTTTGATTCTGCTGACCGATGGCTGGGGCTGGGGCAATGCGTCCAGGCCTCTGCGTGACTACTGCCCGACCTGCTATCACCCGCTCATCAGCGTGGCGGCTGCGCTCAATGACATCGATCTTCGGCCCGACATTGACGAGTTTGACGGCAGTGAATCCAAAAACAATCTGGTGACCTACACGATCGGGTTCCACACCAGCCAGACATTACTCAAAGAAACCGCGAAAAAAGGAGGCGGACTTTATTTTGAGGCAGACAACGAGGCGGAGCTCAAAGCTGCGTTTGCCAAGATCGGTGAAGACATCCTGGCGCATACCAGTGGTTCATCTTCTGCGGCGACATTCAGCACCAGTTTGCTGCAGAGCGGAACGGATCTTTATCTAACCACCTTCAACACTGAGCACTGGACAGGAGATGTCATTGCCGGCAGGCTCGATGCCAAAGGTCGCCCCGGCCCCGCGCGGTGGTCGGCTGCACATCAGCTTGATCACGCGAGTGATCCCGAGACCCGGACCATGCTCACCTGGAACAGTGAGGATACGCCCCCGGTCTCGACCTGTTCGGGATCACCAAAAGCATCAACGGCGCCAAAAGCACGCCCGGGCGGCGTTCCGTTCCGCTGGGATTACCTGTCGACTCTGCAGCAGCGCGATCTGCTCGGCCAGGCCAGTGTCTCCGGCAATCTGGTTTATGAGCGTAAATGGGGGCGCGCAGGTTCAGGCAACGGCCAGTTTGGTCTGCCTTTTGATGTGGCGACCGACAGTAAGGGCAATGTTTATGTTGTCGACTACGACAATCATCTGGTTCAGAAGTTCGACCGCGACGGCAACTTTCTGACGCAATGGGGCGGCCTCGGGTCCGGCAGCCAGCATCTTGATCATCCCGTCGGTATCGCGACGGATAAAGACGACAATATCTACGTGGTCCAGCACGGATCGCATTCGATCAAGAAATTCAGCCCAACGGGGGATCTGTTGGCCAGCTTCGGAGGTTATGGTCTTGAACCCAGTCAGATGTATTACCCCTTCGATGTGGCAGTTGATGCGAGCGGCAACCTGTATGTGGTGGAGATCCAGAATCATCGGATAAAGGTTTTTGACGCTGCGGGCCGCTACCTTCGGGAATGGGGCGGCAAAGGCTCGAGTGACGGACGTTTTTGGACCCCTAACCGCATCGCAATTGATTTTGGGGGTAACGTATATGTCTCCGATTACGTTAATCACCGCATCCAGAAGTTCGATACCGAGGGGAATTTTCTTTCCAAGTGGGGCGGTTACGGAACGGCCGATGGGCAGTTCCGTTACCCCTACGGCGTCGCGACCGACGGCAGCGGCAATGTCTTTGTGGCGGAGTACTTCAATCGTGTGCAGCAGTTTGATGCCGCCGGTAATTTCATCGAAAAGTGGGGCTCGGTCGGCTCAGGAGATGGCCAGTTCAGATATCCCCGCGGCATTGCGGTCTTTGATGGTGGTGTATGTGAGGGCAGCAGTTTTTTTGTGGCAGATGCTTACAACCACCGCATCCAGAAATTCTCAAGCCCGGGCAGTTCGCACATCAGTACCGCCATCGGCAAGGCCCGCCTCGGCTATCTGCGCGGAGAGCGCAGCAACGAAAAAGGCGGTTGGGGCTTTCGCGAAAGAGAAAGCCTGCTGGGCGACATCATTCATTCTTCTGCGGTATTCATTGGAAAGCCGTCTCTTAAGTGGCCCGCGGGCGGCGCATTTCCTTCGGGCACTCAGGCCTACAGCCGTTTTGCCCGAGACCACCATGGCCGACAGGGCGTGGTCGCGGTCGGCGCGAATGACGGCATGCTACATCTTTTTGCAGCCGATACCGGTAAGGAGCTTCTTGCATACCTGCCAGGTAATCTTTTCTCAACTGCCAAAAGCCAGGGCTATCATTACCTGACCGATCCGGATTACAGCCACCGTTACTACGTAGACGGTACCCCAGCGGTTTCGGATGTCTTTATTCCTTCGAGATTTTCAAGTGCTCCGGAATGGCGAAGCGTTCTGGTGGGTATTCAAGGCTCCGGCGGACGGGGACTTTTTGCGCTGGATGTCACGGACCCTGAGAAGTTCAAAGAAAGCAATGCGACGCATATTGCCCTGTGGGAGTTCTCAAGCAGTGACGACCCGCATCTTGGATACACTCTGGCGCGGCCCACTATTGCCCTGCTGCCGAATGGCAGGTGGGCAGCGATTGTCGGCAACGGCTATGAACACACGGCCGTCGGGACGCCGACTTCCGGCCAGGCCGAGCTTTTCGTGATTTTTCTCGATGGCGGTCTTGATCGAAAGTGGACGGAGGGTCGCGATTACCTGAGGATTCCCACAGGCACAGGATCGGTTGGCCGCCGAAACGGATTATCGACGCCTGCCGTCATCGACACTGATGGAGACCGGGTTGCCGATCGTGTCTATGCCGGCGATATCCAGGGCAATCTTTGGGCCTTTGATCTTTCCAGCAAACTGACTGCTGACTGGAAGGTGGCTCACGGTGGTCCGCTTTTCAGCGGCGCCACGCGCCAGCCCATTATGGCCAAGCCGGAAATCATCCGGCATCCCACACTGCCCCTGCGGGGTAACGAGCCCAATCTGATGATCTTTTTCGGCACGGGCCAGTATCTCGTTGCGGGCGACAACACCACCACCGATACCCAGAGTTTCTACGCTGTCTGGGATCGGGGCAGGGGTCGGTTAGATCGGACGGATCTCGTCGAGCAGGTATTTTTGCGTACCAACCAGAGCGGTGGACGCATTACGGATCCGGACCGTTGGCAGGAGCTTAAGGTCGACTACAGACAGGCGAGCTCCGGCGACCGGTATGGCTGGTACCTCGATCTTCCCGATAAGGGCGAGCGCGTTGTGACGGATGCCCGGTATCGGGATGGCCTTGTGTTCTTTAATACATTGGTGCCGACCGATCCCCGACCCTGCGCTGCGGGTGGCACAGGCTGGATGATGTCCGTCGATGCGCTGACCGGCGGCAGTCCGGTGGCGCCCGCGTTTGATTTTGATGACAACGGCATTGTCGATCCCGAAGGGGATACCGAAGTTATCGGTGGCGATGGACGCAGAAAGAAAAAGCGTGTGGGTTATGCCGGCAAGAAATACAGTTCCAAAAACGGTATCCCCACCGGCGTCTCGATTATCGGCGACAGCCGGTATACTGCCGGCAGTGGAACAGATGAGTCGTCCGAGATCGTGGTCGAGGCATTAAAGCCCGGCGAAGGCACGCTCAAAGGACGCACTTCCTGGGATCAGTTGTTCCCGGAATAGCGCTCTGTGTCCATTAACCAGCGTTGGCTGGGCAGAACCATAATCTTAAGAAAATGGAGGAGACATGACGGGCAAGGTCATCGCATTTTTTCCCGAGGCGGCGTTTGGACCGGCTCTGAACTCGGTCGGGATCGCACAGGCGTGCGAAAAACTGGGGCACAAGGCTGTGTTTCTTACCGATCCCGGGATGCAGGGCGTGTATTCCGGTTATGGGTTTGATGAGTACACCGTGAACATGTCCGAACCCATGCCGCCGGAGGAGATGGCGAAGTATTGGACAGATTTTATTAACGGACACATTCCCAATTTTGATCTGACGGCTTACGAGCAGATCGACAACTATGTCAAGGAGTGTTGGGAAGCCATCGTCGAAACAGCTGTCTGGGCAGAAAAAGAATTACCCGGTGTTCTGGAGAAAGTCTCACCGGACATCGTGTGTGTCGATAATGTGATCCTGTTCCCGGCGATCAAACGCTACGCCCGTGAAAACAACAAGCCCTGGGTGCGGGTAATCTCGTGCTCCGAGAACGAGATTCCTGATCCGCAGATTCCTCCGCATCTTTCAGGTTGCGGCGAAAACGACAGCGAGTGTTTCAGTGCCTTCCAGAATCACTTCAACGAAGTCATCCAGCCCATTCACGACCGCTTTAATGCTTTCCTCGCGGAGTGTGGTGAGGCGGCTTACCCGGTTGGCGAGTTTTTTGAAGCCTCACCGCATATGAATCTGCTGCTCTATCCTGAGCCCGTCAAGTTCAACCGCGCAACGCCGCTGGACTCAGGACAGTTCCAGTATCTCGAAGGCTGTGTACGCGACGAAGAGGCGTATGAGGTGCCGCAATTCAAGGCTCATAACGATGCGCCTTTGCTCTATGTCAGTTTCGGCAGCCTTGGTTCAGGGGACACCGGCCTTTTGAAGCGACTCATGGATGTGGTCTCTACCATGTCGGTCCGTGCGCTCTTTAACGTCGGAGACTATGAAAGCGAATACGATACCGTTCCTGATAACGTACAGATCGCATCGTGGTATCCCCAGCCTTCGGTGATTTCTCAGGCGGATGCCGTGATCCATCATGGGGGCAACAACTCCTTCAATGAGTGCCTGTATTTCGGCAAGCCAGCGATCATCATGCCGTATGTCTGGGATGGTCACGACAACGCCAAGCGTGTTGCGGAAACTGGACACGGACACCACCTGCATCGCAATCACTGGAAACCCAAGGAACTGCGGGCGACCATTGAGAGCATGCTCAGCAACAAAGCCATGCAGGAGCGTCTTGCTGCCACCTCAGCGCATATGCGCTCTGAACACGGGCCGACCAAGGCCGCAGCGATTCTCGATAGATTGCTGGACTAATTTTCTCAAGGGATCAGCCTTGGGTCGGTAGACCTATGGGCCCTGTTTTCTGCTAGGGTAGAAACCGTGGCCCCGGTTACCCCTAAAGAAAAGTCCCGATTTCGAAGCGCCCTGACTCTGTCGTGGCGCAGTCTGCTGCCGCTTGGATTGCTTGCTTTGGCGTTGGTTCTTCGGCTTGCGGAGCCGTCGCTGCTCACCGATATCCGGCTCGCGGTGTTTGACCAGTATCAAGTGCTTAAGCCCCGGGAAAAGACTCCGGTCCCGATGCAGCTGGTCGATATTGATGAGCGCAGTCTCCAGCAATTCGGGCAATGGCCATGGCCGCGCAATCAGCTCGCACGACTGATTGATACTATCAACGACGCGGGTGCTGCGGCCATCGTCATCGATGTTTTGCTGTCTGAACCGGATCGGCTTTCACCGTCTGCTGTGGCCAATATGATTCCCGATTGGCCCGAATATCAAAGTGCCCGCGAGGCGATCCTTGGGCGCACGGGTCACGACGAGCAACTTGCCCAGTCCCTTGCCCGCGCGAATAGTGTGCTGGGGTTTGCGCTTGATGACGAGATCGTGGGTGAAGTGCCGTCTCTCAAGGCCGGTCTGGTTCGGGCCGGTGATCCGCCCGGTCCATTTTTGCCTGCTTTTGCCGGCGGCATATCGGCTTTACCCCTGCTGACTGAGGCGGCCGAGGGCTACGGCGCCTGTAGTTTGGTTCCGGACCCTGATGGCGTAGTCCGGCGTGCCTCTTTGCTGGTATCTGTTGCCGGGAAAGTGCTGCCCACGCTTGATGCAGAAGCGGTTCGGGTGGCGCAGGCAGCCTCGACCTATATCGTAAAGTCCACTAACGCGAGCGGTGAGGAGTCGTTTGGCGCGCCCGGCGGTGTCGTCGGCGTCAAGATCGGTGGCTTGACGGTGCCCACTGATGAAAAAGGCCGGATTTGGATCCGTTACTCGAACCAGCCTTTCGACGCCATCGGGGCTTCGGATCTCCTCACAGGGGCTTTTGATCCTGAGGCAGTTGCGGGAAAGATTGTCCTGCTGGGTTCAAGTGCTGCCGGGCTATCGCGACCCCAGCCGGTTCCGGTCCTTGGGGTTGTGCCGGCCCTCGAGATTCGGGCTCAGATTCTGGAGACGCTGATTAGCGGAGACTTCCTGCACCAGCCTGACTGGGCCAGGGGCGCCGAAGTATTGGCGTTACTGTTGTTTGGCCTGCTGCTTATCTGGTTGCTGCCGCGTTGGGGCGCGCTGTGGTGTGCATTCATCGCGCTGGGTGCAATCGCGGCAGCACTGGGAACGTCCTGGACACTTTTTTCCCAGTACAGCACCTTGTTCGCCCCGTTTTATTTCGTGTTTGTGATCGTTTTGCTTTATCTGACGCAGTCGCTGCAGGTTTACCTTGCAAGTGAAAAAGAGAAAAAAGAGGTGCGCGGTGCCTTTGGGCGTTATCTCTCACCGGTTTTAGTGGAGCAACTGGCCAATGATCCTGACAAGCTGAAACTCGGCGGTGAGACACGGCACATCAGCGCACTTTTTTGCGACATCCGGGGATTTACGAGCCTGTCGGAAAAGCTCGCCCCCGAAGAACTGACGGCGCTGCTGAACCGGTTTTTGACCCCGCTGACCGATGTGATCCTGAACGAGCAGGGAACCATCGACAAGTACATGGGCGACTGCATCATGGCGTTCTGGAATGCGCCAGTGGATGTCCCTGAGCATGAGTATCGGGCGTGTTCTGCGGCGCTGAAAATGCT
>Ga0181589_10002725_pt1 | contig 13940 bp, 7 predicted proteins | sample 071ome_25_FD_132444 | JGI IMG/M metagenome (GOLD analysis project Ga0181589, IMG submission 132444) | Coastal salt marsh microbial communities from the Groves Creek Marsh, Skidaway Island, Georgia - 071410BT metaG (megahit assembly) | ecosystem: Environmental > Aquatic > Marine > Intertidal zone...
AGCGGCGTCTCTCCCACCGGTCCGCGCTCACGAAGCGCATTCATACCTCTCGACACAACCTCTCGACGCACGCCGACGTCGTCTCCCGTCTTGAGCGCCAACCAAATGCCCCCCGCCGACGTCGCGTGCAGCGTCTGCAACTCCACGTCCCGAGCGCTCGACGTCCCCACCGCCGCGAGCGCGTCTTCGGCGCGTTCGAGCGCGCGAGACATGCGCGCGTACGCCCACGCGGCGCACGCGGCGCACGCCATGCCGACGACATCGACGCGCAAACGCTCGGCGCGCTCGAGCGCGTGGGCGGAGAAAATGACCACCGCCGCGACGCAACACGCGCGCGCCACGCCGAGACGACGCACGGCGCGGGCGCACTCGCGACGGTACCGCTCGCGACCGCGCTCGTTCGCGCGCGCGTCGATGCTGGACGACGCGAGCGACATGGCGAGACGTCGAACGGCGGCGTCTGAGGAATGTTAGAATTAGAATTATTGAGCTCGCCGGCGAATACCGTTCGAGTCTCGACAAAGGCGCGTTCGGATGCGTGACAGCGCTAGGTACAAACTCGTTACAATAAAATGCGATACTTTTCTTCGCGCGGAACCTCGCCGAGGAGAACGGCGCCGTCGGCGGTCACCGCGGCGTGCGCCCACGGGTCGCTGGCGGACCACGCGCACGCCCGCGCCGACACGAAATCCTTACACGTCCGACGATCAATCTGACGTACGGACGATACGCCTCTCTCGCGCGCGCTCGTCGAGGACGCAGTGGCGTCGGACGGGAGCGCGTCGTCGTCGCACCAGACGCGCACAGTACCGTCTGAACTGGCGGTGAGCGCGAGCGCGGCGTACACGGGATTGTACGCGCACGACCAAATCCAATGGTCGTGTCCCGCGATCACCTTGAGCGCGCGCTCGTGCGCGCGAGCGTCCCAAAACTTGAGTAATCCATCGTCACCGCACGTCATCATCTCGTGCGGGGTATTCGGGTTGTATCGCACGTCTCGAGTCTGTCGCGCGTGTGCGCGCTCGACGGTTTGCGCGCGCCGCGCCGAACGCGCGTCGAACACGACGACGTCCGCGTCCACACCGCACGCGAACGATTCCGGTTCGTGCGGGTCCCACGCCCCACCCGAGACACCGTCTTGTCGCGTGTTCATACCGCCGATGATGTCCGACCTCGACGCGTCAGAACGCGTCGACGTCTTGGAGCTCGAGGCGAAACCGCCGTCCTCGCGGCGTCTCCACGCGCGCGCGGCGAATTCATCCACCGTCATCACCGTCTCCCCACTCGCGTTGAATCGCGCGCATTTCACAGTCTCAAACTCTCGCTCGTCGTCACCCTTCTCGGCGCGCAATTCAAGCACCGAAGGCGCGCCGGGCGTCTCTTGCGTCGTCGCGTCTCTTTCGCCGCCGCCGCCGAGCGAGCCCGAGACGACGCACGCGCCTCTCGACCGTCGCACCTCTCGACCGATGTCCTCGTACGTCACCACCGCCTGCGTTGCGCTCGCGTTGACGTCCACGTCTTCGCACGCGCGGTGGTCGAGCGCGATGGACCGCGAGACGACGGCGGTTTTCGTCTCGACGTCGCGTTCGATCAGTCGAAGAAAATTACGACCCTCTCGAAGCGCGTTCGTCGCGGCGTACCATCGCGACGTGGACGCGTCGGCGTCGTCGCGAGACGGGACGGCGACGAGCGCGCGCGCGGGCGCGCCGAGTTCGAGCGTCGCCGACATCTGACGCGCGGGCGGTCGACGTTCATCATCAATCATCGTCTTTGGCGAAAAACGTCTCGCGGCGACGTCGAGGGATTTGAAGAGGTCCGATTCATTGACAACACCGCGCTACGTGAACGTCGAATGCACCGGTCGATTCTATCTATCTTCGTGCTTAAATGTATCGCCGATCGTGACGATCGGTGAAGATGAGGGAACGTCGATCCGCCGACGACGCGCGTCGGGACGAGACGCTCGCGCTCGTAGCGTCTTCTTAGTCGAAGTCCAGCAAATCACTGATCATGTCGAGGTGAGGGAATTCCGATTGGATGCCCGGGGACCACGTGGACGGGTGACCCATGCCCGGCGGCGGGGCCATGGTCTTCATGCCCGGAGGCGTGCCGAGGGAACCCAAGCCGTGCGGCGGTTGCCCGTAGCCATTCATGCCCGGAGGCGCCGACGGCGGTTCGGGAGGTCGCGAGGCGGCAGCCATGGCGGCGAACGAGGGCGGAAGACCGCTGTTCCCACCGTGCGGCGGCGACGCGGGTCCGGCTTCGGGCACGCGGGCGGAACCGGGGGGCGGCGGACCACGAGGTGGCGGCGGTTGAGACACGTCGCCGCTTCCCGGAGGCGGAGGCCCGGGCGGAAGCGGCGGTTGACCCTTCGCCGTCGCCATCACCGGTTGTTGCACGCTCGCGGGGCCCGGGGCGGCGGACGTGCCGTTGGACATGATGCTCGAACTTGAACCCATGCGCACGAGGTTGGTGGCGTCGCCGAGCATGACGGAGGCTGCCTGCGCGGTGCGCGCGACGTCGCCGAGCGCGTCCATGGACGGATGCTTGGCACCGGTGCGCATCGCCGGCACGCCGCCGCTGCTCACCAGTTCGCTTCGTAACTGCAGGATGATATCCTTCGCCTTGTCCAAGTCGGTCGAGAGCTGCTTGCACTCGCTCGTCTTTTCCTCGAGTTGAAGCTCGAGTTGGGCGACGCGCGAGCGGAGTGCGCTCACCTCGTTGGACAGAGGCGCGGGGATAACCTTGGAGGGCGAGGACACCTGCGACATCGACTTGCTGCGAGTGGGCGTGGACGGGCTATCCGGCTTGGGCGCCGGGATGAACTTGGCCGCCGCCTCGGCCGCCGCCTTGGCTTCAGCCTCCTCCTTAGCTCTTCTCGCCTCCTTGGCCTTTTCCTCGGCGTCTCGCTTGGCTTTTTCCTCAGCCTCGCGCTTGGCCTTTTCGGCGGCCTTGGCTGCCGCCTTGGCCTCGCGCGCGGCGCGAGCCTCCGCTTCGACTTTCGCCTTGGCCGCGGCTTCGGCTTCCTCTCTGGCGCGTTCTTCGGCCAACGCTGCCGCCTTGGCGGCAGCCTTGGCGGCGCGTTCGGCTTCCTTCGCAGCCTGCTCCTCTTCGCGTTGTCGTTGCTCCGCCGCCTCCTTCTCAGCCTTTTCCGCATCCTCGAGCGCCTTCTTTTGCCTCTGACGTTCCTTTTGCTTTTGCTTCTTGCTCTTCTTCTGTCCCTCGAGCTCCTGGGCGAGTCGTTCCGCCTCCTCCTCCTCCGCGATGAGCGCCTCTTGACGCATCAACGCCTCGGCTTCCCGAAAGGCAATCTCCACGTGATGCACGAAGACGTGCGACAACGCGTACATTTCAATCGTTCGTCGACCGAGTTCGGCTAGGCGCTTCTCGTCGCGCTCGACGGCGTCCGTGGCGGATAATTCGTCGGAGACCGACTTCTTTTCCTCCTCGTCGGCGTCGAAAATGGTACCATCCGCCGCGCGCTCGAGCGCCGACACCAAGTCGCCCGTCAAGACACACTTGTTTTGCGTCACGCTCATCGCTACGGAACACTTATTTGACGTGCTCACGGAAGTCGCCGTGGCCTCCAAGTCTTCCTCGCCAATGTCCAACACGCGACATCCGCAATACAGAGCGTCCATGACGAGCGTGGACGTAACTTCCTTTTCGTTAAAGAAACGTTTGACGATGCCCTTGAGAAGCACATCGGCTTTCTCCATCGTGAGCTGCGCCTTTTCTTTACCCTCGCGAGAGTTCCAAAACTGACGAAGATTCGACCACTGTTCCTCATCCGCGCGCATCGTCATGAGCTTTTCGCGCTTCTCGTCTAAAAATCGTCGACAAATGCCCTGCGTCGAGCGATAAAACGTACAGAACGCGCGCACGGTCAGTCTCTAATCTCTCTCGCGAAACCGAACACACTTCGCGCCTTGCGGCGGAGAAAACATCGTTCAGATTCTATGGGTGTATAGATGCTCATCAGAATATATTGCTCAGAACGAGAAATGCTTGATGTGGTTATCATCAGCACGATGATTCATTCGGCTCGGCTCGAGTAAGTCAGTCGTCGCGCGCGCACGATCGATCGATGACGGACAGACACACACAATACGTACCTCGACGTTTGTGAGATAGACGCGCACGAGTTCGCGCCTGTACTGCGGATCTAAACATCTGAACGGTCTCGCAACCTTTTCGTGAATCACTTGCACTTGCGCCTTGATCACGAGCGTGTCCGCGACGGTGAACCCATCGAGAACCTTTGTGAGCTCCATAAACTTCTTCCAGCCCCAATCGTGCTCCTTTTTGCAAAACCGGTGCAACGTGTCGCTGTACTTTGATTTTTTTGGATCCTTATTCACCACGGCGATGGTAAACTGCGCGAAGTGACTCCAACCCGGAAGCAACTTGTCGTAATCAGCCACGCACAAGAAGAGTGACAGATGATTACTCACGTCACACCCTTGCGGGTACACCAAAATGTACCACTTATACCCGCCGACCTCGAACACGTTGGATCGAAGTTCCCGCTTGCTGATTTCTGAAAAGTTTTCAATCTTCCACGTAAACTTTCCGTACATGTTCATCGGTTGCGGACCTACATCGCGCGCGCACACACACACACTCGCTCGTCAGTCTCTCCACGCTCCTCTTCTCACGCTTCCCACACTCATCTCGCGTCCGACACCGAGCACGAGGCCCATCCTTTTCCCGCGTCGCGTCCGCCCAGTCGCGTCCCGGGCGATGGATCTCTCTCTAGGTCCCGGTCGAGTCACGGAATCCTCCCTCCGGCCGTCACCGTCGCGTCTCCGCGCCTCGACCGCGCGCCGCGAACGCGCGCATCGACTCGCAATCACACGCACCCGCCGCATCTTCGCTCGCCCACGGCCCGCCCTCGCTCGCGTCCAACGGCCCGCGTCGCGCGCGCCACTCGGAATCCGCGGGCGAATCCGGGGTGACGCTCAGCGTGCCGTCTCCGCCCCCTTCTCGAGGCGCATCGCCCGATCGCGCGCCGCCGAGTCGCGCGACATTTTTTATAGCCTTGTTTTCCGCGCTCTCCGCGCCCGCGGCGAGGTCGTCGCCCGAGGAGGCGTCGACGATCGCGCCGCCCGCGACCGGGGCGTCGTCGCTCGGCGGGGAGACGCCGTCGGCGGATGCGCCGGCGTGCGCGGAGGGCGGGGCGCCGCCCGAGGGGGAGTCGTCGAGGGAATCGACGCGCGCGGCGTCGCTCCCGCGCGCGGCGCGTGCCATGGTGCGTCGCCGACGACGACGGGGCACCGAGATGTGACGCCGCGACTCCGCGGGGTGGTGAACCTTCCCGAGAGGACGGAGGGGACTGGTGATGGGTCGTGATTGGTCGATTTGATACAAGTCGATTTGACACACACGCGAGCGCCGCGCGAGCGTTCGAGACGTCACGTCGACGCGTGGAGGCGTCGGATGCGGGTGCCGACGAACCGATCGATGACGTCGTCGTCGTCGTCGTCGCGCGTCGACGGACGCGCGGGTGGACGACCGAGGATGGCGTCGAGGGCGTGATTACGCGCGGGCGCAGAGGCGGAGGATCGAAACGCGCCGGCGCGCGCGAGAAAGACGAGCGGTTCGGGAGTCGGTGGAAGCGACGACGCGATGGCGACGGCGGAAGAGAGTTTTGCTTCGACACCGCCGGTGACGTCGTCGACGCCGTCAGCGATGGTGAAGGTGGGCGTCGGGACGGCGGTCGAGGGGAGCGTCTCGTCGAGCGCCGCGAGCGGCGACGCCGAGACGCACCTCCACGACCCGTTCGCGTCGGTGACGACGATGTCTCGAAGTAACACGGCGTCTTCGTCTTCAGACACGCGAAGAGGGACATCGTAATCGTCGGAATCGACGATGACGGACGTTTTCGGCGGTCCCGCGTAGACGCCGAAGACGTCTGAACAAAACACGACTCTGGGCGGCAGCGCGTTCGCGTCCGCCTCCGCGACCCATCTCGCGCACCACGCGACGATGTCGTCCCCGCTCAACACCGATGTTCCCTGCACGGCGTCTCGCACGACGTCACCGTGAATCACCGGCACTATTCCGTTCGAGCATAGTTCGAGCACGGCGTCCCGAGCCGCGTTCGACGTCGACGTCGACGCCGGCGTCCCCGGCCCGCGCGTCTCCCACCCCTCTCCTCCGGTCGACGGCGACACCCCGCGCGCGTTCACCCCTCTCGCGACTAAGTCTTTGACGATTAAGTCGTTCAGTTCTCGCACTTTACGCCTCGTCTCGTCCACGCCTCGCGCGAACGCGGCGTCCCGGTCGAGGTTGCCGCCGCGCGCGCACCCGCACGCCCTCGCCTCCGCTGCGACGCGCGCGAACCTCTCCGTCAGTCGTCGTCTACACCGCGAGATTTTCCATCGTCACGCACCGTGTCCGAACGATCCCGCGCCGTGCGCGACGATCAAACGCGTCGCGCCGGTCGCGTGCGCTCTCGCCACCGTCTCGACGCAATCCGCGAACCCGCGCGCGTCGATCGTCCCGCGACGCGATTTCACCGTGAGCGCGGCGCCGCCGAGCTTGACGATGACGACGTCCATCGCGGTCGACGGCGCGCGCGTCGCGCGTCGCGCGTCGCGCGCGCGTGTGAAGCGTCGACGGAGATGATGTTGCGCTCGAGTAACCGTCCGTCGAGACGTGATTCTCGGACGCACCGCGGTCGCCGGTATGCGCGCGACGACGGGCGCGCGCGCGACGACGTCAACGATGGGCGGCGGTCGCGCGCGTCTCTGCGCGCCTCGCGCGTCGACGGCGGCGTCGACATCATCATCAGCTTCGGCGTCATCATCAGCATCGGTCGCGCTCGCGACGACGGCCGCGCTCGCCGCGCTCACCCTCGCGTGCGCGCAGCCGTCGAACGCCGAGTTTTACATCGAGGACATCCCCGAGGGCCTTCGCGCGAGCGAATCCGCGAGCGCGAGCAAACGTCCCAGCCTTCGTCGGCTCACGTCTGGGCCCAACGGCAAGGCTATCGAAAAGTGCGCCAACAAGTGTCTCGCCACGTGCGCGCGAGGGGGCGGTGGGGGGCCGGGTTTAGGTCCCGCGAGCGTTCGTCGAGATCCCGTCGTGTTCAAGGAGTCGTTTCGGAGTCGAGAGTATTGTTTGTACGAGTGCGCGGAGGTGTGTAGTTTGCGGCTCAACGGCGGCGGCGGCGGCGGCGGCGACGATAAGTGAGCGGGGACGTCGCGACCGACGTCGCGACGACCGACCGACCGATCGATTTGTTTTGTGATAGTGAATTGTAGATGCATCGCGAGCGCGCGCTCGAACCCTCGTTCGAACCCGTCTCGCGCGTTCGCGTCCCGGTCGCGTTTCGGTCGTTTTCAAAATGACATTTTTTGGATAGAGTGACGTCGGCGGCGGTATCACATCGTCGCGCGTCGCTCGTCGACTCGTCGTCATGACGACCGCCGGACGCGCGCGCGCGTTCGCGAGAACATCCCTCGCCGTGCTTGCCCTCGCGTGCGTGGCCGGACGTGTCGTCTCCGTCGACGCGCTCGAGAGTTTAACGTCGCGCGCAGCCGCGCTGGCGTCCCAGGCGCCGGACCATCCGTTGGTCGAGCGCGCGGTCGACGCGTTGGTGCGGCTCGAACGCGCCGTCGATGGGACGTTCAAACGCCTGTGGACGACGGTGTTGGCGCGTTTTCACCCGTTCGTCATCGCGGGACCGCTGACGTTCGCGTACCACGAGGCGGTGTACTTCGGCGCGTGGTTGCCGTGGTTGGCGATGGATCAATTCGACTATTTTAAGCGGTGGAAGATTCAGCCGGATAAGACGCCGAGTCGAGAGATGGTGACCAAGTGTTTGATTAAATTGCTCAAGTCGCACGTCTTCATTCAGTTGCCGATGCAGATGATGTTTTATTTCGTGGCGCCCTATTTCGGATTTTCGTTGGCGCTCGAGGCGTTGCCGAAATCGAGAGATTTTTTGTGGCAGATTCCGGTGTTTTTCGTCATCGAGGACTTTTACTTTTATTGGATTCATAGATTTTTACACCACAAACGCGTGTACAAGTACGTGCACAAGATTCATCACGAGCACAAGTATCCGTTTGGCATCGCCGCCGAGTACGCGCACCCGGTGGAAACCTTCTTCTTGGGCATTGGAACGCTTCTCGGACCGCTCTTCTTCGCCAAGCACATGGTGACGCTGTGGGTGTGGTTGTTCTTCCGACTCGTGGAGACGGTGGAGGATCACTCCGGATACGACGTGCCGTGGAACCCGACCAACTTGATTCCGTTTTGGGGAGGCGCCGTCCACCACGACTTTCATCACAAGACGTTCGAGGGACCGTACTCGAGCGTTTTCACGTGGTGCGACTGGATGTTCGGCACGGATAAGGAGTTTAGAGCGCACCAGAAAAAGTTGAGAAGCGGCAAGGAATCGTGGGCGTATCCGGCGGTGTTTAGAGGCGCGCCGAACGAGAAGAGTCTGGACGAGACGAAAGCCGCGAAAAAATTGAATTGAGTTGGATCGACAGACTCGAGTTGCGTTGAAAGAATTTTACCGGTAATTCCAATAACAAGTTATTAGTATGTCTAAAGCTCGTCGTGCGGCGCGTCGGCGTCGCTCGGCTTTTCGTCGTCACCATCGGAGGCGTCCGTCTCTGGCGCAGAATCCGTGTCGGCGTCGGCGGCGTCGGTTTCATTCGCATCCGGCGCGTTCGCATCCGGCGCGTTCGCATCCGGCGCGTTCACGTCCGTCGCGTTCGCGTCCGTCGCGTTCACGTCCGTCGCGTTCGCGTCCGTCGCGTTCTGCTCAACCTTTGGCGGTTTCGGTTGCTTTTTCTTCTTCAGTCTGGTGAACTTGGTGTCGATCGGGCGCAGGCTGACCTTGATCTCGGTCGATTCCAAGGTCGGATCCTCCGTCGGCGCCAACTTGTCTTGCGCCTCAACCTTTTCGTTGAGCCACTCCTCGAACTGTTTGACTTCTTCGGCCAAGTCTGCGACGTGCGTTTCGTTCAACCAGGGCTTCTTTTCGGGCCAAGATTCGATTTCGGGCTTGGCCTTGGCGATGAACGCGCGCGCCTTTTCGACCATCGCCGGTCGTCTCGTTTGCTCCGCGGCGCGGAATTCAATCGCATCACCCTTCTTCTTAAGTTCAGCGTGCGTCTTCAAGAACACTTCCGTCGTGGAGTCCGAACCGTCCATGTACAACCAGTCCTCTTTATCCATGAGTTCATCCTTGAACTCGGAGCGTTGTTCCTCCGTCGTCACGACTTGAATGTCGTCCTCGTCGAGCTTGCCTCGAATCGCGTAAATGTACGCCTCCAAATTACTCTTCGCCGCCTCCTGCTTGCGCTTAGCTTCGTCGATATCGCGCAAGTTGGTGAGAACCTTGATTGAGGCTTCGATTTGCTCGGTGGTCATCGGAGCCATCGGCAAACCCGTCACCTTGACGTCGAGAGGCGTCTTGAACACGCGTCGACGCATCTTCATCTTCGGCGCCTCCTCCTCGACCGGTTCCGCGTCTTGCGTCGTCTCCGCCGTCGTCTCGGCGTCGCCCTTCGCGTCTTCGGTGGCTTCGGTAGCGTTGACGTCATCGCCTTCCTTGTCGTCCTTGGCCGCGTCTTCAGGAGTTTCGGTGGCGTTGGCCGCCGCCTCTTCGGTGGCGTTGGCGTCGGTGGCGTTCGTCGCCGTCGGCTTCTTCGCCGGCTTGGGCGTGCGCTTCGGCTTTTCCGGAACGTAATCGATGACTTCCACCGCGTATACGGCTTCGTAGACGTCGAGCACGCCGTTGGCGTCGAATTCAAAGTACACGTTCATCTTGCCGACGGTGTCGTTGTGCTTGGCCATCGCCTCCTTCACGCCCGTCACGTGCACGGTCATGACGTCGTCCGTCTCCGTACCCGGAGGCAGAGGCGTGCCGTTCGACGTGTCGAGTTTGACGGTGAACGTCGCGTCTTGCGTTCGGTTGAGAAGTTGCACGCGTCGTCTGAGAGGAGACGACACGAACGCCGGAACGAGCACCTCGGCGTCCTCCGACGTGAAATCATCGCCGGGAGACACCGAGTACGACATGCCGTGCGGCATCGCGTCCGCGGCGCCGAACTTGCGCATGCGGAACGTGGTGGACATGTTCGCCGCGAAGAGACCGGCGCCCATGGCGACCGCCTCGTCGGCGTCGAGATGAACGTCGAATTTGCGCCCGTTGAGCGCCTTTTCAATCTCCTCCTTGACGCCCGGAACGCGCGTCGAACCGCCGATCACTTCGATCGCCTCGACGTCGTCCAACGTGATGTTGAACTCGCCGAGCGATTCGACGATGTCGCGAAGCGGTTTGGCCATGCGCTCGAAAATGTCTCCGGAGAGCTCGGTGAACTCGTCGCGAGTAATCTTCGATCGCACGTCGATTTCGTCGTGAAGAGACTCCACACTGAACGGCGCCTCCTTGTTGGCGGACAAAATCTCCTTCGTCTTGCGAACTTGCTTGCGCATTTTCCCTACCGCGCGGGGAATCGTGGTGAGATCCGTGCCGTGCTTGGACTTGAACTCGCTCATAAAGTGATCGATGAGAAGCATGTCGAGCGCGTCTCCGCCCACGGATTCGTCCCACTTCACCGACACGAGTTCAAACTGTCCGTGCGGCTTCTTCACCTTTCCGGACGTGAACGAGCTGTATCTCGCCAGCGCGGCGCCGCTCGACGTGCTTCCGACGTCGACGAAAATCACCCACTTTGGCTCTGGAAATTCCTTATCGATTCCCCACTGCAACGCCGCGCACGACAGATCGCTCTTCATCGCCAGAACGTTCAATCCCGCGATTTCCGCCGCATCTCTCAACGCTCGTCGATGCGACTGCGACGCGAACGGCGGCACCGCGATCACCGCGTCACGAATCCGTCCCCGACCCGCGTCTTCGCCGATCTTCATCGCGTACTCGAGCGTCATCGCCACCAACTCCTCCACCGCGTAGCTCGCTCCCTTGGAGAACTGCGCGCGCACCGCACCGTTCCTCGCATCATCACCCTGCGTCGCGTACGCCAACTTGGACCCCTCACCGACCGCACGCACCCGTGCACTCGTCGCCGCCGCGCCCAACGCGTCCCTCGCCCGCGTCGCCACGTCCCCGGGCGATCTCGGCATCATATCGCACGCCGGTTCCCCGACCGCGCGCTCACCGTTCACGAACGACACCGCCGCCGTGGTTTTCCGTTTCGACACCTCGTTCAGCGCGATGGCGATCGGCGTGCGACCGGGAGCGACGAGGGACACCTTGAGGTATTCTCCGCCCAAATCCACGCCGATCACCGCCGCGCGCGCCGCGGTGAGCGCGCTCGCGACGAGGGCGAGGAACAGCGCGAGACGACCGACGCGAGACGTCGTCGTCATGGTCGTCGTTGGTCGCGCCGACGGACGCCGATGGGCGCGCGTGGCGAACGTGCGAGGCGAACGATGACGATGGTGTAGATTTCGGACGACGGCGTCCAAGGCGAAGGCGAAGGCTCGCGCGAGCGAGCGAGCGAATCTCGGGCTTTAGGACGCGATCGCTTCGGTCGAGACGACAAAGTGGCGATTGATTCGGGTGATAAAAATAGTGATACAACGTCTCGAGCGGTCACGGGAGACGGACGGCGATGCGCTGTCGATGGAGATCGACGGAGGCGACGCGAACCGCCACCGTTTGGCCGACGCGATAGAGCGCGTGCGGATCTATGGGACCGCCGGTGGAGCCGTCGGGACGACGCATGGCGGTGACGTGGAGGAGAGCGTCGCGACCGACGCCGAGGTCGAGGAAGACGCCGAATGGGACGACGTTTCGGACGACGGCGTTGGTGACGACGGCGTCTGGACGCAAGTCTTCGATGGTGGCGGCGTGCGTGCGGAGGACGTTTTGTTCGGAGGCTTGGCCTCTGACGTCGTCTCCGGGGGCGGAGAGTTCGTTGGCGATGTCTTTTAGCGTGAGCGGGTGGCATCCGAGACGGGCGGCGCGCGTGGCGAGCTCGCCGTCGTCGTCGCGGATGGCGCGGAGTTTGGGCTTGAGACGTCTGAGCGTCTCCATCGACGTGTCCGCGTCGTCGCTCTCCGTGAGGTCGACGACCTCGGCCACGTCTCGCTCGAGCATTTTCAACAATTTCTTGGCGACGTGATAGCTCTCTGGGTGCACGGACGTGCGCTCGAGCGCGTCTTTGGCGTCCGGGACGCGCAGGAAACCGACGATTTGTTCGTACGTCTTCGCGCCGACGCCCGCGATGTTCTTCAGCGCGGCGCGCTCGGGGAACCGACCGTGCGCGGAGCGATGCCGAACGATCTTTTCGGCGAGCGACTTTCCGAGACCTGGTATGCGGGACAAAAGGGACTGCGACGACGTGTTCAGGTTGGCGCCGACGTTGGCGACGGCGCTCTCCACCGTCGCCGTCAACGCGTCCGCGAGCTCCTTCTCCTTGACGTCGTGCTGATACAACCCAATACCGATGGATTGAGGTTCAATTTTCACCAGTTCCGCCATCGGATCTTGTAACCGTCGAGCGATGGACACCGCACCGCGCAGGGACACGTCGATGTCCGGAAGTTCCTTGGCGGCGATTTCAGAAGCGCTGTACACGGACGCGCCGGCTTCCGAGACGACTCGCCAACCGACGCCCTCGAGTCCCCCGAGCGCCGAACCGACGAGCGATTCCGTCTCTCGACTCGCGACGCCATCGCCGATCGCGACCGCCGTGACGTTCCATTTCTTCACGAGCGCGCGGAGTGTGTCCGCCGCCGACGCGCCGTTCGCCTTTTTCGACTCCAATTGCGGTAAATACATGACGCCCGTGTCGAGCAAGGCGCCCGTGGGATCGACGACGGCGAGTTTACACCCAGTTCTATACGCCGGATCCACGCCCAGCACCACCGCCGCCGGAGATAACGGCGGTTGTAACAAGAGCGCGCGAAGATTGGCGCCGAAATCCGCGACGGCGCGCTCCATCGCCTCCGTCTTCAATCGACTCTTCGCCTCGCGCTCCATGGACGGCGCCAACAGACGTTTCATCCCGTCCTCCACCGCCTCGCTCACCACGTGATACCTCCCTCCGCTCAATCGACGCGACCCTACCATGGATTTCATCGCCGCCGCTCTCGCGCGAGACGTATCGAAATCCACCTTGACGCGCAACACCTTGGCTGATTCCGCTCTAAAAATAGCCAGTGTCTGGTGCGGTTTCACCCGTCTCAACGGCGCGCTGAACTCGTAATAATCCTTCACCGCCTCGGCGATCTTTTTCACCCTCTTATCGTCCACGGTACCGTCCACCGCCGCCTTCCCGCTCGCCGTGAGCGCGCACGACAGTCTCCCGTCGACGAGCGTCGACCGTCTCGCCGCCTCTCTCGCGCTCGTCTCATTCGCCGCTCGCTCCGCCAACACATCCTTGGCCAATCGCAGCGCCTCCTCCACATCCTTAATCTCTTCTTTCGTCTTCACGAACGGACGCGCCAGGGCTTCCACACCTCCCGGACCGTCTCGCAAGAGCGCCTCGGCGAGCGCGTCGACGCCGAGCGCGCGCGCCCGGTCCGCGCGCGAGCTCGTCTTCGTCTTATACTTACCGATCACGTCCTCGATCGTCTCCACCGACGTCGCGCGCGCCAACGCGTCGAATAACGCCTCATCGACGATGGACAACTTTTTCAAGAGCTCGAACGCGCTCGCGCGCTTGGATTCGACGACTTCGTACGCCGCCGCCGCCGCGCGCACCGCTCTGAGCTGCGTCTCATCCATCCCGTTCGTTCGCTCCTTCCGGTACCGCGCCACGAACGGGAGCGTGCACTGTTCGTCGAGTAAGAGTCTGAGCGCGGCTTCCACCTGCGCGCGCGTGAGCGCGGCGACGCTCGAGGAGGACGCGGTCGACGAGGTGGCGCTCGCGCGCAGACGCTCCACCACGGCATCGGCGCGCGACGCGCGCGCGCGCGACGACCCCGACGCCGCGGTCGACGCCGCG
>Ga0181589_10002734_pt1 | contig 13920 bp, 14 predicted proteins | sample 071ome_25_FD_132444 | JGI IMG/M metagenome (GOLD analysis project Ga0181589, IMG submission 132444) | Coastal salt marsh microbial communities from the Groves Creek Marsh, Skidaway Island, Georgia - 071410BT metaG (megahit assembly) | ecosystem: Environmental > Aquatic > Marine > Intertidal...
CCGTTTAACAAGGCTCTCACAGGCATTCGTTTCTTATTGGGCAGTTGAATTTCAATACAATTCAAGAAACCTTTTGAGACCGCAATGAGCATTTTGTTTTCTTCAACTACAATTCTTCCCTGAGAGTAATTGTGTTTTTTTAACAGTAGAGTTGCTTTGAAAATTTTAACCCTTAGCTCCAAACCTTTATTTTGAATAATCGTCCAAGCACCGGGATAAGGACTTAACCCTCTAATTTGGTTACAAACCTCCTCTAAAGGACGACTCCAGTTGATTTGTGTATTCTCATTAGTCAATTTTGGAGCACTTCTTTCATCTCCAATTAATACTTGCGTTTTGGCTTCAATAGTTTCTTCTACTAGTCCAGATAAGGTTTCTTTTATCAAGGGAGCCCCTAGCGTTAGAAGTTTATCGTGGAGTGTTCCGACATCATCTGTTGGAGCAATCAAAAGGCTTTTACTCCGAAGTATAGCCCCTGTATCGATTGCTTCATTAATTAGAAAAGTAGTAACCCCTGTTTGCTTTTCTCCATTCATGAGCACCCAGTTTATGGGTGCAGCTCCTCTGTAGTTTGGGAGTAAAGAAGCGTGTAAATTTAGAGTCCCAAACTTAGGGAGTTGCCAGACCTCCCGTGGTAACATTCTGAATGCAACTACAACAAAAGCATCTGCATTGAAAGCTTTTAATTCAGTAACGAAATGGGAAGCTTTTAAATTCTCTGGTTGTAATACTACTAAACCTTTCTCTTGAGCAGCTAATTTTACTTCAGAAACTCTGATTTTTTTTCCTCTGCCTGCTTTTCGATCGGGTGCTGTAACTACAGCAGTAATGGGAAACCCAGCATCTATAAGGTAATCCAAGCAATAGCTTGCAAATTTGGGTGTCCCAAAAAAAACTATGGAGGGAAGTCTCGTGTTATTCATGAATCCAAAAATATTTTTGGTGCTGATCTTCTTCAATGGATTGATTTTCTAGTAATTCCCTCAACTGTATTTCTAAAGCTTGTGGCTCAAAATACAATTTTTGTTTTAGCTCATGCAATGAATGCGGTTTGGCCTTTAACAGAGCAACTACCTTCTTTTTAAAGTCTGCTTCTTCTACGTAAGTTGATTTACAGAAATTTCCTGAACATTGATCACAAGTAACATCTCTTATTTCACCAAAATAACGGAGTAATGCGTTGCGTTTACAAGAGGTATCCTCCTCGACAAATTGAATCATTGCTTCTATCTTACTTTTTTTTAGAGTGAAATGTGTTTTTGCTAAATCGAGTACAGGAATCAAAGTATAACGATCTTCTCTAGGAGTAAGGAAATGAATATAAATGGTAGAATCTAGAGGGGAAAAATTTAACAATCCTTGTTTTTTAAGAGTCTCAAGGGCTTCCATCATGCGCTGTTTTGAACATTTTAAGGGTTTGGTTATTTTTGAGGTATTCAGCGAAATAGGCGCTTTAGTGAATTGAGGATGTTGTCGTACTAAAATTTCTAGAACCTGTGCTGGAAATTCTTTTTTGTTCGAATACAAAGCAAGTTGCTCAATTGAGGCTGAAGTTTCTATACGTAAGTTCGTTTCCTTATTTTGAATTAACTGAAAGACTCCTGCGTATTCAAACAATTTTAATGTTCGCTTTGTCTTTGTTAAGTTCCTCTGGTATCTTTGAGAAAACTCCTGAAGGTTTACTAAAAAGAAAGCGTCATTTCCCTCCCCATAGGCAACTTGCAAAAAGTTACAAAGGTCTTTATAAATCCCCTGAATGTCGATTGATTTTGGCAGGGAATCCAAAAACTGACTTTTCAACTCTACTACATCACCTTTATGAAAAAGCAAATAGGCAAAAGCAGGCATTTGATCTCTTCCACCGCGTCCAGTTTCCTGATAGTAATTCTCAATACTCGAAGGAAGCTGTAAATGAATTACCAAACGAACATTCGCTTTATCAATACCCATTCCAAAAGCAGTTGTAGCCACCATTAAACGTGTTTTATCCTGTTGCCATTCGGTTAATTTTATCTTTTTTTCCTCGTCGGAAAGACCTCCGTGAAAATAATCCGCACTGAACCTATTTTCATTTAAGAATCGAGCTAAGTATTCCGACTGTTTTCTGGTATTACAGTATACGATACCGCTGCCTTGATGGTGGTTTAAAAGTTGAATGACAGTATTAAATTTGTCTTCTGTTTTCCAAATCCGGTAGGCAATGTTTTTACGTTCAAATGACCTTTGGAAAAAAAGTGCTTTTTCCATATGTAAAACGGTCTTGATGTCTTTTATCACATCTGGGGTAGCAGATGCAGTAAGCGCTAGAACACCAACATTTGGAAAAAGTGCCTTTAAATTACTTAAAGCTCTGTAGGCAGGTCGGAAATCATGTCCCCACTCTGAAATACAATGGGCTTCATCTACAGCAACTAAAGAAACCCTAGTTCTACAAAGCTGTTGAATAAATTCAGAGTTTAAGAAACGTTCCGGAGAGCAATACACCAGTTGGTAATCTCCATATAGGCAATTATCCAACTGTTTTGACAACGAAAGACTTTTGGGATGGGATTCAAAATACATAGCTTTAATTCCCTTAGATTGTGCCTGCTTTACCTGATCCTCCATCAATGCAATTAAGGGTGAAACAACAAGCACGGTCCCTTTTAAGACCAGTGACGGCAATTGATAGCAGAGGGATTTTCCTCCCCCTGTAGGTAATAAACCCAAAACATCATGCCCTTGTAAGACGGCATTAATTATTTCTTCTTGTAGGGGACGAAACTGAGAGTAACCCCAGTGCTGTTTTAATATTTTCAATTTATCCATGGCGCTGGATATAAGAAGTTATAAAATCTACGCGTGCTGCAATACTCGTGTAAGGAAGCTCAACTACCCTGTGCTGTACTTCATAGGTCTCTTTCAAAAAAGGATAGTAGTAAGCAGCTTCTTCAAAGGTCTCCAAACGTTGCTCATCTGGTGTGTAGATTTCCTCCCATGGGGGCACTAAAAAGACAAAGTCATAAGTAAAGGCCTCAACCTTTTTTTTCCAAAAAGGAGTTGCCTTGTCTATTGCTAACAAATACGCATATACATCATGTACTCCCCTATCGTAAAATACAATGTTATTTTTTGGCTTAGCATACTGTGAGGCTGCTTCAAATTGTTTTTGTCTTCCCAAAAACAATTGCTCACTAAAATATAGGGGATCCTCTAAAAACAGGTTTTCTGTTCCATTTTCACGTGCCGATTGAATCAAACTTCTTGAATACTCCTCAAAAGCAGCATAGTGATTTTTTTTAAGCGCATTAATAAGACTGGTTTTTCCTCCTCCAGGACTTCCACTTAAAACGACTCTACAGTTGGTTTGCTTTTTCACAATAATAAAACCAGTATCTTTACACAAAAGTAAGTGGCTAAATGCAAACCAACATCCCTACTGGAGATTTTTATTCACGATTTTATGATCAACTCAAGTCTTCTCAAGATTGGCCAGGAACTTATCTCTTTAAGTTTATAGTCAAATCAGGGTCGGACCAATTAGAGAACTTGAAATCTTTATTTGAATCAACTGGAGCAGTTTTTACTGAAAAAAAATCATCTAAAAACACTTTTACAAGCTTGAGTATTAAAGTTACCATGTCAGATCCCGATCAAGTAATCGAAATTTATAAGAAAAGTAGTACATTAGAAGGGGTCATTGCTCTTTAAATACATTTTATCTTTTAGAGTTGAATTGATTTTTACTAATTTGCAACATATTTACTCTACACTTTTCTACTAGCAAATTTTTTATGGAAACCCTACAATACAATACCAAAAGAACCCAACTAATCATTCCAGAATACGGTAGACATATTCACAAAATGATTTCTTTAGCCAAAGCTGAAACTGACAGAGAAGAACGCAATAAAAAAGCGAAAGCTATTATTGGTGTTATGGGAAATCTAAACCCTCATCTGCGTGATGTACCTGATTTTCAACACAAACTTTGGGATCAATTTTTTATTATGGCAGAGTTCGACATCGACGTAGAATCTCCCTTTGAACGCCCACAAAAAGAGTTGCTTGAGATGAAACCAGAAAAACTTGCTTATCCTCAAAATCATCCGAAATACCGTTTTTATGGAAGCAATATTAAAAGAATGATAGACGTGGCTATACAATGGGAGGAAGGTGAACTTAAAGATGTATTGGTTTTCACCATAGCCAACCACATGAAAAAAAACTTCTTAAGTTGGAATAAAGATACGGTTGAAGATGTCGTCATTTTAGCCCATTTAGAAGAACTCTCTGAAGGCAAACTTAAAGTTGCTGCTTCTCAATTGCCTTTAAGTGAGTCCTCTGATCTGTTAAAATTCAAAAACAAAAACGGAAACGGCCCTAGTAGCAACCAAAGCAAACCGAGAAAACGCAATAGAAAACGATATTAATATATGGAATCATTTGTTATTGAAGGGGGACATAAATTAAAGGGAGCCATTACTCCTCAAGGAGCAAAGAATGAAGCACTTCAAATATTATGTGCGGTTTTACTAACTGAAGAAACAATCACCATTCACAACATTCCAGATATTGTAGATGTGAATAAACTCATTCATTTGCTCAAAAACTTAGGTGTGGAAATACTGAAACTATCTTCTGGTAGTTTTAGTTTTCAAGCAAAAAACATTGATCTAGAGTATTTAAAATCTGAACAATTCAAAACAGAGGGTAGTGGACTTCGTGGCTCAATAATGTTAGTTGGTCCTTTATTGGCTCGTTTTGGGAAAGGTAGCATCCCTAGACCTGGCGGAGACAAAATTGGGCGTAGACGCCTTGACACCCATTTTGAAGGTTTAGTAAAACTTGGAGCAGAATTCAATTACAACAGTAAAGATTCTTTTTACAGTGTTGAGGCTAAACAACTCAAGGGTTCTGACATACTTCTAGACGAAGCCTCCGTAACCGGTACGGCCAATATTTTGATGGCTGCTGTGCTAGCAAAAGGCAAAACCACCCTTTACAATGCGGCTTGTGAACCCTATCTCCAACAGCTATGCAATATGCTCAATCGAATGGGAGCTAAAATCAGTGGAGTGGGTTCCAATTTGTTGACTGTTGAGGGGGTAGAATCTCTTAAAGGCACAGAGCATACTCTTTTACCAGACATGATAGAGATTGGTAGCTGGGTAGGTCTTGCTGCGATGACACAAAGTGAACTTACAATTAAAAATGTCCAATGGAGTCATCTTGGTCAATTGCCCAATGTTTTTAGAAAATTAGGTATTTCTATAGAAAAAAAAGGGGATGACTTATTTGTTCCTGAACATAAAAATGGCTACGAGATACAAAGTTTTATTGACGGATCCATTTTAACCATCTCTGACGCTCCTTGGCCTGGATTTACTCCTGATCTTCTCAGTATTGTACTAGTTGTCGCTACTCAGGCAAGAGGAAGTGTTCTCATTCACCAGAAAATGTTTGAAAGCAGACTTTTCTTTGTGGATAAACTCATCGATATGGGAGCAAAAATTATTCTTTGTGATCCCCATAGAGCCACGGTCATTGGAAATGATTTCGAGTCACCATTAAAAGCTTCCACCTTGACTTCACCCGACATTCGAGCAGGAGTATCCCTTTTAATCGCAGCACTTTCTGCAAATGGCAAAAGTACCATTCACAATATTGAGCAAATCGACAGAGGTTATGAAAATATTGATGCACGGTTGAAGCAACTCGGCGCTAGAATAGAACGTGTGGTTACCTAAACACAAGCTCCTTCCCCATGAAATTTTGCTTTTTATAACTACTTATACTTGTCATTAACCCTTTGACATGTCTGGGTCAATACGAACTTTTAGGTCAAGTTAGGGATCAAAATTCTGGTGAAAGTTTGCCTTTTGTAAATATTGGTCTAATCGAAAAAAATATCGGTACTGTTTCCGATGATTCTGGGTATTTTGTTTTAGAAATCCCAGAAAAAATTTCAAAAGAAAGCCTTTTGCGTTTTTCCATGTTGGGTTATGTATCTCAAGAGTTTACTGTAGAGGAATTTTTAAAACAAAACACATTGACCATCGCTTTGAAAGAGGAAGTAACAGCTTTGGATGAAGTGATTGTTACAACAAAAAGGAGCTCTTATAAAACTATAATCTTAGGAAATAATACAACCTCAAAATTAATTTATACTGCATTTACAACGAATAAACTTGGGAATGAAATGGGGTTTGTGGTTCGTGGAAGAAAAAGACCAATGATTCTCAAGCAATTTTCTATATCTATTGTAGAAAACGACTACGGTCCTATTCGCTTTCGTTTGAGTTTTTATGATTTAAAAGAGGGATTACCAAACAAAAGCCTTTTAGAAGAAAATATTTTTATTGAAACAGACCTAACATCAGGTATTGTGAGAAAAGACTTGAGTTCTTATGAGATTGTTATTGACCAGGATTTTTTTATTGCCATAGAATGGATAGAAGATTTGGGTCCAGGAAAATTATTTTTTTCTGGTGGTTTCTTTGGTTCTCCTTTAATAGCTAGAGCTACAAGTCAGGGCACTTAGACAAAAATAGGGTCTGGCAGTGTAGGAATGAATGTTGAAGTACGTTATTGAGGGTGGTTTTTTGTCTTACTGATGCTCTCCTTGATCAAGTTTTCCAAACTATTCCAATTGACCTCACTAAATCGTTTGATATACAGACATCCTTTCCCTTTTTTAAAGGTACCCAAGCCTTCTAAAGATAGTTGGGATAGATCACACATCAAGTAGAGGGTCAAAGCATTTTTTCGTGGTGAAAACCCCACCAAAAACCAGTCCCCTTCACGTCCAGAAGCGTATTTGTAATGAAATTCGCCAAATCCCACTATGGAGGTTCCCCACATTTGCCCTGGGGTTCCTGCTATACGTTCCATCATACGGTAGAGTTCCCAACTGTCCTTCCTTTTTTGATCTTCTTGGACACCATCCAAAAAAAGAGCAACTGGAACTGAAGTAGGTTGGGTTTTGTTTTTGGACATGATTTTTTGATTTAATTTACAAAAAATCAGCGCTTTGAAACTTTATTATTGCTGATATTTCGTTGTCTGGTGCAACGAAAACGTTTTATATCTTCGGAGCGCTGCTTGCTGTGTTTGGTACTGCGACCGCTTACTCGAGCCCGCCACATTTTAAAACTAGAGGCCTTCATTTCGCTGCGCATTAACTGAATAACCTCTTGTTCTTTCAATCCAAATTGGGCCAAAATAGCATCAAAAGGAGTACGGTCTTCCCAAGCCATTTCAATAATGCGATCACGATCTCTTTCGGTTAATTCAATTTTCTTTTTTCTCATTTAGGATAGACTTCTGTTATTTAGTGTATGTTGTTTTAGTATACGCATACTCTCTTGTTTTACCTCTTGCATTTTACGAAGCTCCCAAAGTGTTTCGGTTGCATATTTTCTACTTTTCTCCAGGTCTACTATAAGGTTTGGATAACTTACCCCTTTTTTAAACTCATACAATTCCTCTTCAAAATTAGTGATCACCCAAGGTGTGTGAACAAGAGCAGGAGGAAGTGATTTTAACTCGGGTATCCATTGTTTGGTAAAATATCCTTGAGAATCGTGTTCGTGTCCATTTTTTACTGGATTGTATATCCGAAGTGTGTTTGTTCCTGTTTCGCCCGCTTGCATTTGCACTTGGGGAAAATGAATTCCAGGTTCAAAATCTAGAAATTGTCGGGCCAAAAAAGCACTACATTGCTGCCAGGGTTGCCAAAGTTGGTGTACAAAAAAAGAGACAACCATGGCGCCCATACGGAAATTCAAATATCCTGTAGTAACTAAACAACGCATTGCAACATCGACCATTGGGACTCCTGTCCTTCCCTCCTCCCAAGCTTTTATAAATTCTGGATTAACAGGTTTTAAAAGACGATGAAAACCCTTGTTAATACTTTTAAACTCCATACTACATTCCATTTCAAATTTTTGGATGAAATGGGATTGCCATCGTAAGCGTGATTCAAAAGCTCGAATACCAAAACCTTTCTTTCCATTTAATTTCTCACTTGCTGTACGCTGCAATACCACTCGCATTGATAGATTTCCATAAGCAAGATACGGGGAAAGTCTACTGCAACTTTTCCGAGATAAATCGGGTTTAGAAATATGTTTTTGATAGTGGAGATAGCGCCCTTCAAAAAAGGAATCTAAATACTTTTTGGCATAGGATACGCCACCAGGTTGAATCGAACTGGACGTTGTTGTACTTAAATCCAATACCTGAAATTGAGCTTTTATTTTTTTTAAATGCTTTAGATTTAAAAACTTCTGTTCTTTTGGGAAAGGTCGAATAGGCTGTTGCATGAACGCTTCCCATTTTTGTATCCAATTTTTCCTGTTTTTTAAACCTCGAAACACACCCTGTTGCTGAAATTCAAACCAACTGATACCTTTAGTATTTAGCCATTTTTTAACTTTTGTGTCTCGTATAAAGGTGGCTTGAATACCTGTTTCAAAATGGGAATACAAAGCCGCTATAGAAAACGTTTCTTGTAATTGCTTTACTATGGAAATCAGTTCTCCTTGAAGTGCAAGAACCTCCGTATTAAAAGGTCTCAATTGGGTGTTTAAATCTTGTATGGACTCCTTTATAAAGTTGAGATGACGCTCGCTGCAATGAGGATCTTCCAATAAAAAATCTTCTGCAACATATAGAATCAAAACCAATTTATGATTTTCTAAAGCCACAGTCAACGCTTCGTGGTCTTCTAAACGCAAATCACGTTTCAACCATACTAACGCTATAGGGGAGTGTTTAGAAAGCATCGGGCTGTTCGATTATTTCATAGGCCCTAGACTTAATTTGTCGAAGTTCTTCTCTTGGTATTTTCTCTAAAAGACGAAGCATCATTGCCATTCGGTTGTTGTTTTTAAAATACGCCTTTTTATCATCCAAAAAATTCCAATACAAGCTGTTAAAAGGACAGGCTTTTTCACCCGTTCTTTTGTTTTTATCATAGCTACAATGTTCACAATAGTTTCCCATCTTATTGATATAAGAAGCTGCAGACACATAGGGCTTAGTCGCTACAACTCCACCATCGGCCCATTGACTCATTCCTCTGGTGTTCGGTAGTTGTACCCATTCAACCGCATCAGCATAAATCCCTAAAAACCAAGCATCTATCTCATCGGGATGTGTCTGTGCGAGCAGGGCAAAGTTACCCAGCACCATCAATCGCTGAATGTGATGGGCATAAGCGTGCTCAAGCGAATTTTTTATGCTGTGATGCAAGCAATTCATCTTTGTTTGTGCAGTCCAATAAAATTTGGGCAGGGTATTGAGGTTATTTAGTGCATTTTTTTGTTTGTATGTAGGCATTTGAGTCCAATAAATACCCCGCATGTATTCTCTCCACCCCACAATCTGACGGACAAAACCTTCTACCTGAGACAAGGCAATCGTATGGTTATGCTTTCTGTAATACGATATTACATACTCAACCACTTCCAAAGGAGATACCATCTTAGTATTAAGAGCAAAAGAAATCCTGGAGTGAAAAAGATTTAATTGTTCTGTATGCATCGCATCTTGATAATCCCCAAAATGAATTAACAGATGCTCACAAAAATAATCCAGCTGTTTTAACCCTTCAGCCCGATTTAAAGGATAGAGAAAAAAATCGGGATCAAAAGAACCTATAGTTTGCACGCCTGACTTGGCAAAAAGTGTTTCCAGTCCTTTTAGCAGCTTTGTATTGGGTTGGTATACGGATGGGATTTCTGGAGTTCCTTTCCATTTTTTTCGATTGCTTTTATCAAAATTCCATTGCCCCCCTTCGGGTTGATTCCCTACCATTAACAAGTTGAATTTCTTGCGCATGTTGCGGTAAAAAAACTCGAGAACATATTGTTTTTTTCCTGTAAAATATTCAAAAAGCTCCTCCCTAGATGCCATGTAATGAAAGGAATCTACTTCCTCTGTGGGTAAGGATAAGGTGGAACAAAACGTTTTTAATTGCCTAGAAAGTCGGAATTCATCTGGACTTTGATAAGAAAAATGAGTTGCATTATAGTAAGCAAGAAGGTTGTTGAGATTGGAAGTTAGGTTTTGTGTGTTTTCTGCTGCGTCAAGTTTGATATAATGGGTTTGATGTCCTTTACTTTTAATGTTTTTTTCAAAGGACCGCATAGCTCCAAAAAAAGCAATCAATTTTTGGATGTGGTGAGGTGCATAGTCGGTTTCTTGTCGCATTTCCATTTGAACATAAACAACCTCCTCTTGCACTTTGCTAAACCAAGGGTGATTTTCGTTGAGCTGATCACCTAAAATCAAACGCACTTTCATTCGAAGAGGGAATTTTGATTCCACAAGAGTTGAAATTTACCCGCTGCATCATAGCGTTCTGCTTGAAGTTGCACGTTGAACTTTCGGTCTCTTGGATCGTTTCCTACTCCAGAGACATACATCCAGTTTCCGTAGTTACTGTGAACATCATAATCAATTAATTGGGACTCAAAATAGGCTGCCCCAATCCGCCAATCCATCAACAGCTCTTTAGCAAAATAGGAAGCAACATTTTGCCTACCCCTATTGCTCATCCATCCGGTTTTTTTCAATTCGATCATGTTGGCGTTCACAAAAGGCTCTTGGGTTCTGCCTTCTATCCAATCATCGAGGACAGATTGGCTTTTAAACCATTGATATTCCATTTTTTTATTCCACCGAGATGAAAAATTTGAGATCCATGCTTTAAAGAAATGTACTTGAAATAGTCCCTCCAGATCAATTCAAAGATCATCCAATAGGTCGATTGGTTTTTTTTGATTTCTTTCTCATAAGCTTTCACCTCCCAATAGAGCTTTCTCACAGACAATGATCCATTCGCCAACCAAGCCGAAAACTTTGAACTGTAGTCTTTACCCAACAAACCATTTCTCGTTTGTTTATAAAAGGAAAGTTTTTTAGTGTTCCAGAAATAGTGCTCTATCCTATCACTGGCCGCAACAGAACCTCCTTTAAAAGGAAATGCAGAGTTTGTGTGCTTTTCCCTGGGGGCGAATCCTAACGATTCAATGGTAGGAAGAGAAAATTGCCTTTCAAGTAAATTACTTTCTTCCAACTTAGATACTTCAGGAAAACAGGCTCTGACCCTACATTCTTTTTCACATTTTTTTCTGAATTCTGTAAATACTTCAGGAAGATCACCTATGGCGAGGGGAAGATCTTCTGGATGAAATAAAAATTGATCGTAATAGCTCTTTACCATGACCTCTGGTGGAAGTGCTTCCCTTAACTTACTTTCCTCTATTTTTTCTTCTTGAGTCCATTCTTCTTGGAAATAAAGCGTTGTAATATTTAGTTTTTTAACCCATTCAATTATTCCTAAGTTTGGTGGCTGATTATCTATTATTAACGTAATGTTTTTTTGAGCTAAGTCTCTTTTTAATTGATGAAGTGTTTCAATTAAAAATTGAATCCGAAAACTTCCCGTTTTTTTAAAACCCCAAGGAGTTTCCTTGTAATGTGATGGATCAAAAGAATAATAGGCTACCAATCGACTACTGTCTTTAGAGGCATTAAAAAAAGCATAATGATCCTCCAATCTTAGATCATTCCGTAACCAAACTAAGCTGTTTTTTTGCATTTTTTACTACAGTATTTCACATGCTCCCAGTCGCGCTCCCATTTTTTTCTCCATCGAAAGGGCCTCCCACACTGCAAGCATATTTTTTCAGGCAGGTGTTGTTTTAAAATTCGGCTCATAATGTATCTAACGCCTCTTTGTACGTTTTTAAGCAGCGCTTTCTAGCCAGTTTATGATCTACAATAGGCCTCGGGTAATTCAGCTCTTGAAAGTTTGGTACCCATTTTTTTATGTACTTAAGCTCTTTATCAAATTTCTTAATCTGCTCTGTAGGATTAAAAATCCTAAAATAAGGTGCTGCATCTACTCCACAGCCGGCAACCCATTGCCAATTACCTACATTACTGGACATTTCATAGTCCAAAAGTTTTTCAGCAAAATAGGCTTCACCCCAACGCCAGTCGATTAACAAGTGTTTACACAAAAAACTCCCTACAAGCATACGCACTCTGTTGTGCATAAATCCGGTATGATTCAACTCTCGCATCCCAGCATCTACAAGAGGATATCCTGTTTCACCTGCACACCATTTGGAAAATTCATTTTCGTTGTTTCTCCATTGAATACGGTCATATTGGGGTTTAAAACTCTGGGCTTGTGTCTGAGGAAAATGCCATAAAATTTGCATGAAAAACTCCCTCCAAATCAATTCTTTTAAAAATGTGTGGTTGGAACGCGATGCTGCCTTAGCTACAACTTGTCTTACACTTACCGTACCAAATCTCAAGGCAGTACCCAACCGGGAAGTTTGATCTAAGAAGGGAAAATTACGGGTAGATTCATAGGCATCTATGCGCTGATCATTAAAAACCACTTTGGGCTGTAAAACAGAACTAGGACTAAAACCCAAGTCTTTTAAATCACAGTTGGGAGGTGAACTGGAGGAAATGCATTGTGCTAGAAATTCCTCCGAAGGATAATGAGGTTGCTCTTGTTTTTCAAAAAATGACAACCATTTTTTTGAGTAAGGAGTATAGACTTTATAGGGTGTTCCATCATCTTTGGTAACCTCATCTTTAGCAAAAATGACCTGGTCTTTATAGGCTTCAAAACCTATTCCCTTTTTCGCCAAAAGTGTTTTTATTTCTTCATCCCTCTGTAAAGCATAAGGTTCGTAATCTTCATTACAAATAACTTTTTCAATGGGTAGTTCTTCACAGAGTTTTGAAAAAACAGCCTTCGGGGTACCATGATATTTTCCAACGTTACATCGGTTCCTCTTCATAGCAACATCAATGGCACCCAAGGCTGATAAAATGTATTCTACTCGCGCATCTTGTTTTGGTAGTTTCTTAAGAATGTTTGTATCGAATATAAATAGGGGTAAAACCTTGTTTTTTCCGCTTAACGCTTTGTAAAAGCCGTGATTGTCCTCTACTCTCAAATCACGTCGGAACCAAAACAAGGTGAGTTTTTCCAAATTTTTTAGGTTTTAAGATTTCCAATTCCACCGTCCAGTTGCATTACTTTTCCAGTCATCCAACTACTGGCTTCGCTCAATAAATAGGCAGCTGCTTGTGCAATTTCATTCGCATTGCCCACCCTTCCTAAGGGGTGGCGTTCATTTGCTTTTTCTAGTTTTGTTTCATTGTTTAAAAATTTAGATGCGAAAGGAGTGTCTACCAGAGAGGGAGCAATTGCATTGACTCTAATTTTTGGTGCAAACTCTGCCGCTAGCGAACGTGTAAGTCCTTCTATTGCACCTTTTGAAGCCGCTACAGAACTGTGAAAAGGCATACCCGTTTGTACAGCGACTGTGCTGAAAAAAACCACAGAGCTAACTCCACTATTCGTTAGATTTCCTAAGATAGACTTCAGTGTTTTAACTGCACCCATCACATTGAGCTGAAAATCACTCTCAAAAGCTTCATCACTCAAACCCTTAAAAGGTCTCAAGTTGATACTCCCAGGACAGTACACAAAACCATAGAGTTGTTCCGGTAAAGCAGAAATGTCCAGATCGTCTTTGGTTGCATCAAAGGGGATGTGTGTCACGTTCATGGAAGTGAGACTCTCCGCTGTTCTGCATGCAACAAAGACATTATTTGATATTGAAAGTATCTCTGCCAGGGCCTTGCCTATTCCAGAACTACCTCCTACTATTAATATATTTTTTTCTTTCATCATGATATGTAGGGACCAAAAAGTGCTGTTAATGCGTTTTTTCTATATTCAAAAATCTCGTTCAGTTTGGGAGCAACAAGAAGTGGATGTGCAATTCTTCCTAAAAATCCCAATGGTAATTTATAATCGACTATATCAATCATTTCAACTCCATTTTTGATAGGATTTATAAAGTGTTTATGGTGCCATAAATCATAAGGACC
>Ga0181589_10002737_pt1 | contig 13915 bp, 10 predicted proteins | sample 071ome_25_FD_132444 | JGI IMG/M metagenome (GOLD analysis project Ga0181589, IMG submission 132444) | Coastal salt marsh microbial communities from the Groves Creek Marsh, Skidaway Island, Georgia - 071410BT metaG (megahit assembly) | ecosystem: Environmental > Aquatic > Marine > Intertidal...
CGACGGCGACCGGCCGGTGCGCATCTCGGCGGCGGAATTTGAAAAGGTGCCGAAGAAATACCGCAAGCTGTTTGATTGGGTGCGTGTCTGGGACGCGACGGAGCCGCCCTGATTTTATTCGGATTGCTGAACGCGATGCGTTGCCTCCCCCTCCCGTCCGGGGAGGGGTCAGGGGAGGGGCGTTGGCGCGGGGTATCGAAATACCGACCCGGCCGGAAATTCGATACCGCTACTTCATCACCAGATTGTTCGGCTTGCCGCCATTATCCCAGGGGATCTTGCCGCCATCGGTGCGTTCCTGGATCATGCGCCATTCATCGTGGAGGACGCGGGTGCGCCCCTGGAAATGCGGCATGACATAGCGGGCGAACATCTCCAGCGAATTGCGGATCTTGTCGAAATTCGTCCATTCATGGCAGTGCAGCATCACCCCGCCGAACCCGCCGGTATAATCGATCTTGTCCTCGATCCAGGCGATTGCGTCATCCGGCGTGCCGATTACCCAGTCGCGGATATCGGCGCAGGATTCAGGCGTGAACTCCTCGAACGGTTGGCCGGGATAGGCCTCATAATGGCCGCGCAAGCCGATCTTCGAGAAATAGTCGGCTTCCCGCATCATGCCGGCGCGGACCTCGTCCCAGGCCTGTTCGCGGGTTTCGCAGAGATGCATATAGGTGGCGATGCGCCAGTTATCGCGGTCGGCCTCGCGCCCGGCATCCGCCGCGCCTTTCTTGACGATCTCCCAGTTCTTCGCCGCGTCCTTGCGGTTCTTGCCGGCGGGCGACATCCAGATCATGCCGTGCTTGCCGATCAGTTCCAGATTGGCGGGGGTCGCGGCGGAGGGCAGCGCCAGCGGCAGGCGCGGGCGCTGATAGGGCCCGAGCTGCAGCCGCATGTCCTCGAACTGCCAGAACGCGCCCTTATGGCTGATCGGTTCCTCCGATTCCAGAAGCCGCACGATGATGTCGATGGCCTCATGCAGCTTGGGATAGGTGTCTTCCTCCGCCATATTGAACAATATCTTGTCGGTCACCAGGCTGGATGGGCCGACGCCCAATATCGCCCGGCCGCGCGTCAGGTGATCCAGAAAACACATCCGCTCCGCCAGATAGAACGGGTGGTGGAACGGCGCGCTGAACACCGAAGTGCCGAGATTGATGCGCGGCGCGTTGGCGGCGGCCATGGACAGCGCCATTTCCGGCGCCGGCATGGTTTCCCAGCCGCCCGAATGATGTTCGCCGATAAAGGCGTCATCGAACCCCAGCTTGTCACCCATCTGGATCAGCTCGATATCGCGTTGAAAGGCGAGGGCGGGGCTTTCGCTCGGGTGATGACAGGGCATCAGGAAGAGAGAAAATTTCATGGTTTGCCGGTCCTTGGCCAAATTGCCGCGCGTCGGTTGAAAGAATAGGCTAGCACGCGGATTTGGAACGGCAAACGGAACCAGAATGGCGGAAAAGCCACAAGCGGGGGTAATCGGGCTCGGCACGATGGGCGGCGGCATCGCTGCCGCATTGTCCCAAAAGGGGTTCGATATCTTCGGGCTGGAGCCGGTGGCGGCGGGTATTTCGGCCGCGCGGACCCGGGTGGCGTTGGCCGGATTCACCATTGTTTCGGACCCGGCCGCTCTGGTCGCCGCGCTGCGCCCGCCCCGGCGATTCCTCATGATGGTGCCCGCGGGCGATCCCGTGGATACGCAGATCGGCGCGCTCCGCCCGCATCTCGCGCCCGGCGATGTGCTGATCGATGGCGGCAATTCGCATTTCGACGATACGGCCCGGCGGGCAAGCGGCCTGGGCGGGAGCGGCATTCATTATCTCGGTTGCGGCATATTGGGGGGCGAACGGGGCGCGCGTGACGGCGCGTCGGTCATGGCGCGCGGCGCGAAAGAAGGGTTCGAGGCGGCCCGCGATATGCTGGAGGCCATCGCCGCGGCGGATGATCGCGGGGCGTGTTGCGGCTGGTTCGGTGAAGGCGGCGCCGGGCATTTCGTCAAGATGGTCCATAACGGCATCGAATATGCCGTAATGCAGGCGATTGGCGAGGCATGGCTGTTTCTGCGCGACGGGCTGGGTTTCGATGCCGAGGCCATCGCCCGTCAGGTGGATCATTGACAGACAACGCCGCTGCAAAGCTGGTTGCTGGAAATGACCGCGACGATTTTGAGACAGAAGAACGATGCCGGGCCCGGCATGTTGCTTGATGTCATTGATGACGCGGCGGCGCAGACCGGCACGGGACAATGGACGGTCTCGGCGGCGATGGGGCTTGGCGTGCCGGTGCCCACGATTGCCGCCGCCGTCATGGCGCGGTCTCTGTCGGGTGTGACGGCGGTGCGGTCGGGAATGGAAAACGCCGATCCGGGCGCGGCCGGACCGTTAGTGCCCGGTGGTCAGGATTATATCGCCCAGGCGCTTTACAGTGCGGCGATCATCGCCTTTGCGCAGGGGGTTGATCTGATCCGCGTCGGCGCGGCGAAACATGGCTGGCCCATTGATCCGGCTGAAGTCGCGGCGGTGTGGCGCGATGGCTGTATTTTACGCTCGCGCCTGCTCGGCCGGATAGAGAACGCGTACCGGCGCGATCCGGACCTCCCGCATTTGCTGCTTGATCCGGATATTGCCGGCGATCTCGATATAGCGGCGCTTATGGCGCGCAAAGTCCTCGGACAATCCGTGGAGGCGGCGATCCCGTTGCCCGCGATCGAATCCGCCTTTTCCTATCTGCATGCGCTTGGGCGGCCGCGTCTCTGGACCGCGCTGACCCAGGCACAGCGCGATATGTTCGGCGCGCATACCTACCGCCGCACCGACCGGGGCGGGAGCTTCCATACCGACTGGGGGAGGGAGGTTAACCTCGCGCAGGAAGGGAGCGGGCTCATTGAGGAATGAAGATTTTACGGCCAGTCGCCCGTTTTAAAAATTTGTCGCCCCGGACAAGCGAAAGCGCGATCCGGAGACCATTTTGCCGCCTCGCGATGATTGCCGGACCCCGGCTCGGGGCCGGGGTGACATATAATCTTGTGGCAAGGGCTATGGCTCTCTTTGCGACTCCTCACCCCCATCTCTGCCTTCCCCCTGATAGGGGGAAGGAGATCATTCCCCTCCCCTAACCCCTCCCCGGAGGGGAGGGGGATGTTCGAGTTCTCTTCCAAAGAAGAGCCCTCTTTATTGCCCTCCCCCTATCAGGGGGGGGGTCAGGGTGGGGGTGGAAAGGGTGTGGGAACCGCTTAAAGCCGGTCTTCCAGCCAGTCGAGCATGGCCGGGACGTTGCGGGCCCAGTAATCATGGCTGCAATGCATCGATCCGCCGCCATTATCCGATCCGTCGATCAGGTTGAGCGTCTTGTCGTCCGACCCGATCCCGTCGAACAGCCTTTTCGCGCCCTCGACGCTCATCAGCGTGTCGGTGGTACCGTGCGAAATCAGCGTCGGCACCTTGATCTGGTCAGCGTCCTTCACAACGAAATCCTTGAGCTCTTCCCGTGCGGTGGCGTCATCGACCCCACCGAGCAGCCGCTGCAGGGTGGGCTGCAGATGCGCGCAATGCTCATAGACATCGGTCAGGATGTTCTGGCAGCCTGACCAGCCGACGAGCGCCTTGATGCGTTTTTCATAGCAGGCCGCGCGCGGCGCGTAATAACCGGCGAGGCTTATCCCCATCAGCCCGATCCGGTCGGCATCGACCTCCGGCCGGTTTATCAGCCAGTCGATGCAGGCGGCGGTCGGGACCTCGTAATCCGGGCGGGTCTTGATGCCTTTCAGGTAAATCGATGACCCGCGGCCCGGGGTGTCGACAAGCAGCAGTCCCCAGCCGCGGTCCAGCACCTGACGGCCCGAGAAATAGATTTCCTCGGCATAGGCGTCGGCGCCGCCGATCAGGAAGACGACCGGAAATTTTTCGCCTGACGGGTTGGGCGGCTGGAAATAATAGCCGTCATAGACATCGTCGCCGCAGGTGACCTCGATAATTTCCGATTTCGGGCCGTTGAGCTTTACCGCCTCGCGGAAACATTCCTGCGCCTTGGAGAAATATTTCGCCCGGCGCGGGTCGAAGCCCAGCAGGAACACATCCGCCATGCGCCAGTAATTATTGGCGTGAAAGAAATAGTTCCGGGCGGAGACCTCATGCCCGCTATCCAGCGCCTCGCGCGCCCAGCCTTCGGTCTTTTCGGCAAGCGAGATCCATTCGCGTTCCCACCCGTCCTTGTCGCCGAGCTCTATCTTTTCACAGCAGCGGGCGATTTCGAACACATCGCCGCCACCCTGCGAGGCTTCCGCGGCGAGGCGCAGCGTCTGGCTGGCAAAGGGGTGATGCGGGGTCAAAAAGGTGAACATGGTCTTCTCCCTGAAACGGCCTTATGCGTTGCTTTCCTTCATACCATCCCTGACCGCGGCGACAATCCCCTCAGGGCTCAGCGGCGAATGATCGATCCGCACATTGAACGGGCGGAGCGCATCCTCCACCGCGCCGATCACGGCGGCGGGAACGGGGATAGTGCCGCCTTCGCCCGCGCCCTTTACCCCGATGGGGTTTCTCGGCGTCGGCGACTCGCGATGGATCAATTCGATCTCCGGCACTTCCGGCGCGGTCGGCAGCAGATATTCTGCAAGGTTGGTGGTTAGCGGGTTGGCGTCCTCGTCCCACGCCATGAATTCAAACAGCGCATTGCCGATGCCGTGGACCGAGCCGCCGACGATCTGACCGTCGACGATCATCGGGTTGATCAGCCGTCCGCTGTCATGCACCGCGACCAGCCGGTTGATGGTTACATTGCCGGTCTCGATATCGACCGCGACCTCCACCGCCGTCGCGCCGTTGCAATAGGTCAGCGCGTCCGGCATCCAGTTGGACGCGGCTTCCAGCCCCGGCGTGATCCCGTCGGGCAAGTTATAGCCCGGCGTGCCGGCGACGGCGTCGGCGATCTTGGCGAAGGTCAGCGCCCTGTCCGTGCCCGCGACCACGGCCTTGCCGCCGGACAGTTCAATATCCTCTTCCGCCGCCTCCAGCAGCGATGAAGCGATTTTCCTGACCTTGTCGCGCACTTCCACGGCGGCGAGATGGATGGAGGAGCCCGCCGTCACCGCCTGTCGGCTGGCGAAGGCGCCGAGCCCGGCGGATATGGCGTTGGTTTCGCCGGTCACTACCGTCACGTCCTCTATATCGACGCCGAACTGTTCCGCCGCGACCTGGGCGTAGCAGGTAATATTGCCCTGGCCCTGATTGCTGGCACCGGTAATCACCGTTACCCGGCCCGACGCGCCGATGCGGACGATGGCGGATTCGAACGGCCCGCGCCCCGTGGGCTCGACGAAATTGGCAATGCCGATGCCGAGATAGGCGCCGTTTTCCCGGGCCGCCTTCCGGCGTTCGGAAAACGTTTCCCAGCCGATGGCGTCGAGCGCGGCGTCCAGCGCCTCCGGATAATCACCGGTGTCATAGGTCGTATCCGTGCCGTCGCGGTTCTTCAGCGGGATGGTATAGGGCATGGCGTCCGCCGGGATCAGGTTGCGCCGCCGCACCGCCGCCCGGTCGAGCCCCAGCCCGTCGGCGATGGCGTCCACCATCCGTTCCATCGCGAAGACGCCTTGCGGCCGGCCCGCGCCGCGCACCGGGCTGCACGGGACCTTGTTCGTATGGACGATGCGGACGCGCAGATCGAAATGCGGGATGACATAGGGGCCGGGCACGCAGGTCGCGGCGTTATAGGGCAGGTTGATTCCGCCCGGAATAAACGCGCCCTGGTCGTGGATCAGGTCACCGCGCAGAGCGAGAATACGCCCGTCTTTATCGGCGGCGATTTCCATATCCCAATACTGGTCGCGCTCCTGGATCGCGGCGGTGAAATACTCGCCCCGGTCTTCCACCCATTTCACGGGACGTTCCGTTATGCGGGCCAGCAGCGGGATGACGGCTTCCTCGGCATAGAAAATATATTTCGGCCCGAAACCGCCGCCGACATCCGGCGCGATCAGGCGCAGCTCGTCTTCCTGCCAGCCGGTGAATTCGATGATCTTGCGCAGCGCAGAATGCGGCGCCTGGGTCGACATCCAGACGGTGGTGCGGCCTTCAAACGGTTGATACTGCGCCAGCACGCCCCGGCATTCGAGCGAATGGCCAAGCCCTTTATATTGGTGGATATCGCGGCGAAAGACATGGGGCGCGGTTTCGAACACGGAATCGGCGTCGCCATATGCCAGTTTGAAATCGGCGGCGATATTGCCGTCATGGCCGCTGCGGAAAACTGGCGCGCCGTCCGCCGCGGCGTCGCGGCAATCATTGGCGGCGGGCAGCGGATCATATTCGATTGCAACCAAGGCGGCGGCGTCTTCCGCAATGTGACGGGAGGAAGCGAGAACCACCGCGACCGGTTCGCCGACATGGCAGGTTTCATCCCGCGCCAGCACGAACGGATCGGGCACCTGTCTTACCAGCGGGCTGCCGGGCGCGGGCGGCATGCGCCCGTCGACGCAATAGGGCAACAGATCGTCCAGCGTATAGACGCCGAAAACACCGGGGAGCGTCTGCGCCGCGCTTATGTCGATTTCGCCGATGCGCGCATGGGCGAAGGGGCTGCGGATGAAAGCCGCGTGCAGCGTATCGGGAATAGTGATGTCATCGATAAAGCGCCCCTTGCCGCGCAGAAGCGCGGGGTCTTCCAGACGCTTTATCTTCCGGCCGAAAATTCTGTTGGTCACGGGGCGGTCAATCGTCCCCGAACGGCCCGCCCGGCACATCGCGGACCGAGGTATTGGGCGCGACATCGGAACGGCGATACTGCGCCGACCGGCGGCCGTTCTCTATATAGTCGCCTTCGGCCGCGCGTTTCGCCATGGCGTCCCATTCCTCGTTCCAGTCACCCAGCGAATAGCCATGCCACGGGCTTTCCGGTTTCAAGGGCGGCAGGCCGAGCCGTTCCCAGAGCGCTTTCGCGTTTTCCATATATTCGCGCTTGGGCAGGGCGATGGGCGGCATGTCCGATTTCAGCGTCGCGTCGATCAGCATGGTCGCGTCTTCATTGCCGCTGCGTGTGTCGGATCGCGGCCCATGCCCGCGCACACGATGGGGCAATATCTGCACATCCAGCGCCGGGTTGGAGCGATAGGCCAGTGCCCAGAAAACCGCATCGCCGTTATCGGGGTCGATATCCTCATTCACCGCAATGACATATTTGCCGCAGATCGGCTGCAGGGTCGCGGTGCCGTAAAGCGCCCGCCAGACTTCGGTGGCCGGTACGCCGCGTTCGAACTGCACGAAAATCACCGGCCGCAAATTGGTCAGAGGCTCATGCAGAAAGACCTTTCTGACCCCCTTGACCCCCAGCGCGTCACGCAGATGGGTCAGGAATACCGGTTCCATCGCCACCCGTTTGATGACGCTCGATTCCGACGGGGTCACCTGGCTGATGATGGAGGTGATGATCGGATCCCGGCGGTGGGTGATGCAGGTCACGTCCAGCGCCATATTGTAATCTTCCAGCGCGACATAGCCGTGGGATTCGCCGAACGGCGCTTCGGGCTCCAGATATTCGGTTTCGATATAGCCCTCGATGATGATCTCGGCCTCCGCCGGGACCAGCAGATCGTTGGTCTTGCATTTGGTCACATTGATCGGACAGCCGGCGATGCCGCCCGCGACCGCCATCTCATCCATACCATGGGGAATTTTCTGCGGGCCGAGATAGGCGATGACCGGCGGCGAGCCGAGCACCACCGCGACCGGCATGCGTTCGCCCTTCGCCTTGTATTTTTCCCAATCGAGAAACCCGCCATTGCGTCCGGGAGAGAAGATCATCATCCCCATATGGCGGGTCGATTTAAACCCGCCCCGATAGGTCCCCATATTGTGGATACCGGTTTCGGGATCGCGCGTGACCACGTTGGTCGCGGTCAGATAGGGCGCGCAATCGTAACCGGGGGTGGAAATCGGCGCCGGGATCATGTCGAGCCCGTTCCCCGCCCCGTCGAGCGCTTCGCCTTCGATCACCACCTCCTGACAGGGGGCGTCGTCAATCAGGTTCGGCTCGATCGGGCCGGCGATGGCGTCGTTCCAGCGCTGGTTGATTTCGTCGACCGGCACACCCATGCCGATGGAATAAATCCGGGGATTTGTGGCCAGCGCCCCGATCAGCACCGGGATGTCGAAACGCCGGTCTCCGCTGCCGGTGACGTTGGTGAACAGAAAGGCCTTGCGGTCTTCTTCCGGGATGCCGCCGCGAAACTGCCAGCGAACCAGCGGATACATTTCCGTATCCTTATTGACCGGATGATCGATCCGGGTCAGCAGAGCGGCGGCGTCCAGCGCGTCGATATGTTCTCGAAGGTCGCGATATCCCCGTTCGGCGCCGGCCATTTTATTCTCCCCGGTCAGGCGGCTGTTTTCTGCACCACGTCGGACGGCGGCAACAGGCCCTTGCCCTTGATGTGATCGGATGCCTTTTCACCGATCATCAGAACGCAGGCATTGATGTTGCCGGATACCAGATCTGGCATCGCGGCGGCATCGACGACCCGCAGCCCTTCCGCGCCCTTGACCCGGCATTCGGTATCGAGCGGCTTGTCATCGGTCAGCCCCATCGGGCACGAACATGACGGGTGATGCGCGGTAATCGCGGTCTTCTTGACCCAGGCGGCGATGTCTTCGTCGGACTGGACGTCGGCGCCGGGGGCGAGCTCCGCCCCGCGCCATTGATCCAGCGAGGACTGGCCGATGATGTCGCGAATGATCTTTACGCCTTCCACCAGCTTGGGCAGATCGTTGGGGCTATCGAGGAAATTCTGGATGATGCGCGGCTTGTCCTTCGGATTACTGGAGCGCAGCAACACCTCACCCGTGCTTTCCGGATGCAGCAGCACCGGCCGCATGCCGAACCCTTCCTCGTATTTTTTGGCGAAACCGGGGAACCACATCCCCGCCTTGGGCGAGGTGCCGCGGAACAGGAACTGGATATCCGGCACGGCGAGCTCCGGCCGGGTCTTGATATAGCCGTGCAGGCCGGACGGCAGGACGGTGGCCGGGCCGTTATTGAACAGGAAGGCCCGGACCATGGCGAAGGCGATGCGGTCAAAGCGCATCAGCTCCTGAAACGGGCTGCCGCTGGTGCGCGCGTAATGCACCAGAACCGCCAGATGGTCCTGCAGATTCTTGCCGACGCCGGCCGAGTCGATGACGGGGTCGATCCCGACCTCGCGCAGATGATCCGCCGGGCCGATCCCGGACAGCATCAGCAATTGCGGTGAATTGAACACGCCGCCCGACAGGATGACCTCCTTCGCCGCGCGGGCCTCGACGGTGCGGCCGTTCTGTTCATATTCGACGCCGACCGCGCGGTTGCCGTCCATGATGACCCGGTTGGCATAGGCATTGGTCTCTATCGTCAGGTTGGGCCGGGAAGAGGCCGGATGCAGATAGGCATAAGAGGCCGAACAACGCCTGCCGCCATCAATGGTCGATTGGGAATCGCCGAACCCTTCCGGGCATTCGCCGTTATAATCATCGGTGAGATTGAACCCCGCCTGGACGCAGGCCTGTTTCCAGTCTTCCAGAAGCGGGTCGTCATTGCGCGCCCATTGCGTTTTCATCGGGCCGGAACCGCCGCGCCACGGGCTTTCGCCGTCTTCCCAGCTCTCGCACTTTTTCAGGTAAGGCAATATGTCGGCATAGGACCAGCCGGTCGCGCCCTTTTGCGCCCAGCGGTCGTAATCCCCCATATGGCCGCGCACATAGGCCATGACGTTGATCGAACTTGAGCCGCCCAGCACCTTGCCGCGCATCGCCTCGATCTCGCGCCCTTCCATACGATCCTCGGCCTCGGCGTCGAAGCCCCAATCATGCTTGCGGCCCTCATGCATCTTGCCCATGCCGAGCGGAATCCGGATCAGCGGATCGCTGTCCTTGCCGCCGGCTTCCAGGATCAGAACCTTGACGTTGGCGTCTTCGGTCAGCCGCGCCGCGACGATGCAGCCGGCCGAACCGGCGCCGACGACGATATAGTCGAATTCCTTGATATCGCTCATCTCTACCCTGTTTTTTGTCATTGTTCCTGCCGATTTGTGTACACCCGAATGCGGGACGCGGAAAGGGTATGCCGTTGACGCTGGCGAATGGGCGCGGCACTCTTTGCCCGAAATTCACAGGGAGAATTCTTGATGCCGCATACGCTGCGCTCGTTTCTGGAACAGGTCGACAACCGGGTCCTCAGGATCACCGATCCGGTCGATCCCATCACCCAGGTCGGCTATCTCTGCTCGGAGAGCAAGGGCCCGCTGATGTTCGAAAACCTGACCGGGTTCGAGGACTGGCGGCTGACCGACATATTGATCAAGGACCGGGCCGGGCAGGCGGCGGCGCTGGGGCTCGACGATATCAAGGAAGTCTGCCCCTATCTGGCGGGACGCATGGCCGCTGGTCCCGGAAAATCCGCGATGGTCGATGACGGGCCGGTAAAAGAGGTCAAGCTGATCGGTGATGAAGCGGATCTCCGCAAGGTGCCGATCCCGATCCATTCCGATGGCGATGCGGGCCGGTATATCGGCTCCGGCGTGACCATTACCCGTGATCCCGAAACCGGTATCCGTAACGAATCCATTCTCCGCACGCAGCTGACCGATGATCCGCACAAGGCGCCGTTCTGGATGGCCGCGCGGCACAACTATCAGCATTTTCTGAAATACAAGGCGAAGGGCGAGCCGATGCCGATGGCCTTCGCCATCGGGCTTCACCCGGTCTATGAGATCATGTCCAACTGGTCGGGGCTGCACCCCGATTTCGACGAGCTGGAATATGCCGCCGGCATTCTGGGGGAAACGGTGGAGATGGTGAAGTGCGAGACCATTGATCTGGAGGTCCCGGCCCATGCCGAGATCGTCATTGAAGGGCTCGTCCATCCGGAGGAGGAGCTGCCCGAAGGGCCGTTCGGCGAATTCACCACGCTCGGCACCGGGGCCGAAGGGCCGGCGCCGGTCTTTACCTGCACCGCGATCACCCATCGCAAGGACCCGATTTTCCGCCATATGCAGGCGACCTGGTTCACCGATCATCAGCCGTTGATCACGCTCCCGATGGAGGCGACCTATTACAACCGGCTGAAGGAAACCCACGGCAACACCAACATCATCGATGTATTCGTGCCGCCCTGGGCCTCGCAATTCATGATGATTGTGCAGGTCGAGGCCAAATGGGACGGGCAGGTGCCCGACATGCTGATGAGCGCGCTCTCCGGCCCCAACCTGCATGTGAAGACGGTCATCGCGGTGGATGAAGACGTTGATATCTATAACGCCGAGGACGTGCTCTGGGCGATGTCCTGCCGCTGCGATCCGGCGCAGGACGTGTTCGTCCATCCCAATTCGCGGCTGCATCCGCTGGATGTTTCAATCCCGCAGGTCGGCGACGAATACACGGTGATGCGGATCGGCGGCAAGATGGGGATTGATGCGACCCGTCCGCCGACCTGGCGCGCGAAGGAACGCGCGAACCTGTCGCGCGTTGACCCGATGGGCAAGGGCGATGACGTGGTTGAAAAGCTGCTGGAGATGGTCCGCCAACCGCGCTAGGGAACGGACGCCCGCAATCAATGAGGGTCACCCCGGCCCCCGGGCCGGTACCGTTCAATTGTTTCCGGGATGACAATTCTTTTTGAGGCGGGGGCATGGGTTTAGAGGTACGTTATCCTCGCCTGTCACCCCGGACTTGATCCGGGGTCCGTTTTCCTGCCGCACTGATCTGAGGGTGTTTCCACCCCCCACCCCGAACCTCCCCCTGATAGGGGGAGGGGGCTTGGACGCTCCGGGTATTTTATCCCCCTCCGCCGCTTGCGGGGGAGGGACAGGGAGGGGGAAAGGCGCCGCCGGAACTGGCGGGGCGGTTCGGGCGGGCCTATACTCAGGCAGGTGGAAGAGAACAGGGAGCTCGCAAATGACGACCGAGACGCTTTCCTTCGAGATTGAAAAACTGACCCCCCATATCGGGGCGGAGGTAAAAGGGCTGGATTTGTCGAAAGAGCTGGATCAGCCGACGATTGACGCGCTCTATCAGGCCTGGATGGACAATATCGTGCTGGTGTTTCGCGGCAACGATCTTTCGCAAGAGGACCAGATTCGCATCACCAACTATTTCGGCAAGCAGGGCGTCATTGCGCGCCCGCCGAAATATTTCCCCAAGGGCTATTCCAAAATCCTGCCCAACATCATGCTGATCTCCAACATCCGGGAAAATGGCGAGCCGATCGGCGCGCTGCCGGACGGGGAAATGATGTTTCATCACGACATGCTGCATGCCGATGTGCCGGACAAGGGAACCCTGCTTTATAGCTGTGAAATCCCGAGCCAGGGCGGCGATACGCTGTTCGCCTCGGGCTATGCGGCCTATGAGACCCTGCCGGATGACATTCGCGAACCGCTGGAGGGCAAGATGGCCTTCCACCATTATAATTACGGTTCAGTCCAGAAGGGCGATGACAAGGGGATCGAGGCCTTCGCCGAATCGCGTCATCCGGTCTTCCGGACCCATGAGGAAACCAACCGCAAGGCGGTTTATGTCAATCGGCTGATGACCGAACGGGTGGAAGACATGGACGCGGCCGAGAGCGACCGGCTGCTCAACGCGCTCTACGATCACATGGAAAAGCCGGAATTCGTCTATGCCCATAAATGGCAGGTCGGTGATCTGATCCTCTGGGATAATCGCTGCTCCGCCCATGCGCGGGATGATTTCCCCGATGGCGAGAGGCGGCTGATGCTGCGCACCACCGTAGTGGGCGACGTTAGGCCTTATTAGTTCTTCCGGCGGGACGGGTAAGTCGCTATCCTGCGCGCCGTCTGGAATTTGGCGGAAGGAAAGTTTTCATGGCGATTGTCGGCATCGACGCGGTTACCTATGGCGTGTCCGACCTGAAAAAGGGCGCGGCGTTTTATACGGATTTCGGTTTAAGGAAGAAATCGGCAAGCGCGACCCGCGCCGTGTTCGAGGCGCAGGACGGCTCGCAGATCATCCTCGCCAAACGCGGCGACAAATCACTGCCCAAGGCGTTTCAGCCGGGCAATGGCGTGCGCGAGGTCACCTGGGGCGTTTCCACCAAAGCCGATTTGGCGCGCATCAAAAGGGAGCTCGCCAGGGACCGCGAGGTGGTGGAGGACAAGGACGGCACGATCCACACGATCGATCCCGCCGGCGTGCCGATCGCCTTTCGCAAGACGGTCCGGAAAAAGCTGAAAAACGCCGGGCGTACCGATATCAACGCGCCGCAGGCGGCCTCCCGCGTCGATGAACGCGCGATCTATTATGACCGCGCCAAACCGCTGACCGTCGGCCATATCGTCTTCAACGTGCCGGACCGCAAGGCGCAGCAGGATTTCTACGTCAAACGGCTGGGGTTCGTCGTCACCGATCATTATGTCGGGCGCGGCGTGTTCCTCCGCGTTGCCCCGCGCGCCAACCATCACAGCGTGTTCTTTCTGGAGGATGAGGCCGGCAGGACCTCGATCAACCATATCGGGTTCGGCGTGCGCGACGTGCATGAGCTGATGGCCGGCGGCATCGCCTTTACCGAAAAGGGCTGGAAGACGGCGGTCGGGCCCGGCCGGCACATCGTATCCTCCTGCTATTTCTGGTATTTCACCAACCCGGCGGGCGGCAATTCCGAATATTTCTGCGACGAGGATTACTGCACCGAGGACTGGAAGGTCGGGCGCTTCAACCCCGCGCCGGAAAATTTCGCCGAATGGTCGCTGGGCGACGGCATCAAGAAGTTCAAGGGCCTGCCCCCGACCCGCACCAAACAAGACGCGAAGTAATTTTTATTTGACTGGACCCCGGCTCGGAGGCCGGGGTGACAAGCGGTGTTAACACGCCTTTATTCGCACCACACCGCCACGAATAGATTTGTCACCCCGCACTTGATGCGGGGTCCATGTGTC
>Ga0181589_10002747_pt1 | contig 13883 bp, 10 predicted proteins | sample 071ome_25_FD_132444 | JGI IMG/M metagenome (GOLD analysis project Ga0181589, IMG submission 132444) | Coastal salt marsh microbial communities from the Groves Creek Marsh, Skidaway Island, Georgia - 071410BT metaG (megahit assembly) | ecosystem: Environmental > Aquatic > Marine > Intertidal...
GACAGCCGGTCGGGGTCGTTCGGCACGCGACCGATCGGTACGCGGACATGAAATCGCTGTTGATGCGAAGAATGTCAGAGGCCGAGGCGATGAAGGAGGCCGCCACCGAGCGTGCGGCACAGGACGCCGCGCGGAACGAGACCAAGCTTCGCATCGCGTGGCAGTACGAGAAGTACGCGAAGAAGGATGCCTCGAGCGCGTCTCAGGCACCGAACTCGTTCACACCGACGGCCAGTCGCCCCGCGCTGGGCAAGCACGTCGCCTCGGCGAGGCGGGCTTGGTGTCATGATCACGACATTTCCAAGCCGCCATCGGACGAGGAACTGCGGGAGATGCTCCATCCTGCGTCAAGATCGTCATCCGACCTGAAGACGTACACGATCGATGGGGCACAGCGTGGTGTCGTCGCGGGCATCGTCGAGGCCGTGCGCGCATTCTCGGCTGCTGTGAACGCCAAGGGACCCGGAACTGTCGGTAGACTCGTGATTCCGTGTCTCGGCGGCGTCATGTGGGGCATGGAGCCTGATGCTGTGGTCAACGCGCTCGTCTACATTCGGTCCCTCGTTCAGGACGCCCGGCCCAATATCGCCGTCGTGGTGAGCGTTCCCCCGATGGAAAGCATGCGGCCGTCGGACGCGGCGCGGATACAGCACGCGAGCGATGGATGCTTCAAGCTGACGGCGGTCGACGATCGTTCGTCGGTGGTGAACCTCTCGGCCGACCGGAACAGCGTGTGCGGAGTCATGGAGATCGTTCGGCTCCCAGGGAGCTTTGGCGGAATCCGATCGCCCATGCCAGAGGTGCGATCGTACGTGATTCGGAATAAGCGGAAGCGGCTCGCGCTCGAGGTATTCGCCGTGGACCCGGACGCGGAGGCGAGCTGTATTGGATCATCGGGTGATGGAGCTGTAGCTGCAGCCACAGCGTCGCTCGAATGGTGAGCCTTTTTTCCTCTCAATTCTTTTTTCCTCTCAATTCTCAATCCCTTGATCGATTGTACTCGATGCAGTCCGCGCTGACCTCGTGCGCGGCGGTGCCCCGTGCGACCGGCTCGTCCAACGCTCGCGGTCGAGCATTGACTCCACGGCTGCAAGTCTCTCGTGCCCTGCAAACCGAGCAGAACGCCCAGAACAACCCACCTTCGACGTCGCAACGGACCGTGGACTCCAGATACATCAACTTCCTAAATGCGTGGGACAAAACGTTCATGGACGTCGACGCGTGCCCCGACGGCTACCTCGTCACCGACGTCGAGGGCGAGATCCCGCGGGAACTCTCTGGCACGCTCTACAGGAACGGCCCGAACGATTTTGCCAAGGTCGATCACCCCTATGACGCCGATGGGTTTCTGGCGTCGCTCACATTCGAGGACGGGCGTGCATATTTCCGCTCGCGGTTCGTCGAGACGGCAGAACGAGTGGCCGACCGGGACTGTGACCGCGCTGTGTTTCGGGGCACGTTCCTGACGCAGCGTCGCGAGGGAAATTTCGGTGATCTTCACGTGAAGAACACGTCGAATACCAACGTCATCGAGTACGCTGGCCGGGTTTTCACGTTTTGGGAGGCGGGCCAGCCGTACGAGCTCGACCCGAAGACTCTCGAGACGGTGGGCATCTCGTCGTTCTCAGGCACCACGCCGACGGGCCTGCCGTTCGACTTGGACAACAAATACTCGAACGCCGTCATGGGGGCGTTCGTGAGACTCGCTCACAAGCTCTCGGGGGACGAGCTCCTTTCAAGCCAGGACGAGGCGCCCGTGCTGCCAGAGACTTTGACCAACGCTGGCGGCTGGGCGATGACGGCGCACCCGAAGATTTGTCCGCGGACCGGCAGACTCGTGACGTTTTCGTACACGATGCGGATCGGCGTGCTCGATCCGTCGGACGTCGCCTTCCCGCCGATGTATAGCCAGATTCGCTTCATGGAGTTCGACGACACGGACCGGCCGCCGAAGACTGAGCGGACCGTCAAACTACCCGGCTATTGCTTCCTCCACGATTTCGCCATCACCGACGATCATTACATCGTCTTTATCAACCCCGTGACGGTGGACTCGTGGTCGTATATGAGCGGCGAAAGCCCGGCAGCCGGGTCGGTACGGTGGATCGTCGGCAAGCCGACGACCGTCCTCTGCATTCCGAGGGATGCGACGAAGCCGATGAAGTCGTTCAAGATGGACCCGTGCTTCGTGTTCCACCATGCCGGAGCGTTCGTCGACGGAAACGATCTGGTCGTCGACAGCATCCACTATCCGTCTCTGCCGTCCGTGGGCAAGGAGGCGAGTCCAAAGCAGGGGCTCGATCCGAACGCGGCGTTCCAAAGCCGCCTGAAGCGGGTCCGTGTGCAGGACTGGCAGTCGGAAGGGGCCACGGTGACGGTCGAGCAGCTGTTCGACGACTACCTCGAGATGGTCAGCACCAACCCGCGCGTCACGAGACATCGCTACGTGTACGGATACGCCAGCTGCTTTGAGCGGGCGTTGATCGGCGTCGCGCGAATCGATACGGAGACGAAGACGGCCGAGACGTGGAGCCCCGAGGATCGACAGTTCCTGCTCGAGCCCATCTTTGTGCCGAGGGCGGGCGATACGGGAGACGAGGCGGATGGCGACGGTGATGGATGGGTGATCGCCCAGTTTATCGACTCGGACACGGGGAGGACCGGGTTCTTCATCTTTGACAGCGCGGATATTCCGGCCGGTGGGTATTGATCGTTGATCGACCGACGTGCGCTCGCTCTTCGCACGCCCCGACTCTCTCACTCGCGCTACGCGCTTCGCTCGTTCGCCAGGGCCCGTGGCGCGGATCTGGCTGAATCACTCCTTGCCGTCGGCCCTGCACGGCTGCTGGAGCAGCCACTGATTTACATCTCCAGTCCCTCCAACGAGGACCACGGCTTTGTCCGTATTCACATTTCATTTGACCATTCGTCACCATCATCATGAAGATCTACACGAAGAGTGGCGACGGTGGCACGTCAAGCCTCTACAACGGCGAACGGCGCGACAAGACCAATCGAGTCTTCCATGCGTTGGGCGACTGCGACGAGCTGTCCAGCTTGATCGGCATCGCGCGCGAGTTCGTCGCCGAGCTCGCCGAGCACGACAAGAAGGACGCGATAGCCAGCACGCTTGAATGGGTCCAGTCGAGGCTGCTGGACGTCGGCTCGTGCATCGCGACGCCGGCGACGTCGAGCGAGGCCAGGCTGTGGAGGACAGAGTTCAGCGCCCGGCACACCCAGATACTGGAGGACAGAATCGACGAGCTCGACGCCGAGCTACCGTCTCTGACAATGTTCATTTTGCCGAGCGGGGGCATGGCCGCCTCGCACCTGCACGTCGCCCGGTGCGTGTGTCGGCGGGCAGAGCGCTCGACCGTCGCCTTGGACGACGACGTGGACGACGTGGACGACGTGGGCAATGTCGACGATGAAAAGCGTAATACGAGCCTGGCATCGGTCAAAACGTTCCTGAATCGGCTGAGCGACTACCTCTTCACGGCGGCACGCATGTGTGCCGTCATCGACGGGCGGCCAGAGGTCACGTACAGAAAAACAGAAGAGTAAAGCGGTGTACCTGTCGGATCCGTTTGACATAAACACATACAAATACCTCTACTCTACTCAACTCAAAGCTTCCTCTCACTCGACTAGTGGGCCACGGACCAAGCCTTGCCCAAATACGGATCCGTCACCTGGCCGTCTGAACCCTCGGTCAGCACGGAGACCATGCCCGTCGGGTCCGAGTTGGTGCGCTCGTGACCCTTCCTGCGCATCTGCTGGACGATGGGGGCATTCATATTGACGTTCCATCCGAGGGCCGTCGTGCGCTCCTGTCGGAACTCGCTTTGCGTCTTGCCAGCGACTGCGTGGCAACAGGTCCTGCCGGTCAACTTGATGGCCCTCACCACGCTATGACCGATCGCCGAGGCTGCGTCGGGATACTTCTGATCGTATTCGGTGTTGATCTTGTAGTCGGGTGGCGGGTTGAGCCACATGAGCTGCACTTTGCGGCGCCGCTGCGCAAGGGCTTCCTCGTGGCCCTCGACGTGGGCGTAGCTCTCGGGAGTCAGGTCCATCGTCGCCAGTCCCGGCCCATCGACTCCACGCACGGCCAGCTCGCGCATCTCCTGATGCGACGCGCAGTAGAAGCAAAACAGGTGCACGAGCCAGTCGTCGACGCCGAGGGGGCAGCACGGGATCGCCGGGGGCAGGCCATACTTGTAGCGCATGCGGCTCCTGGTGTGGCACGTGTACGGCGCCGCGCAGTTCACGCCCGCATTGCCACAAATGCTGAGCACCTGTCCGACTCCACATCCCAAAATGCAGCCCATGATCCACGTCATCCAGCACAGTGCCTCGATCTCCGACTTGTAGCCATGGGTCCCCACGCCACGGACGGGCAGCAGGTACTCCCGCCCCAAGTTACCCGCGTACGCGGTCCGCGCCCAGCGTGTCTCGCGCAAACCGAACCAATAGCACTCCCTGCAGTTCCTGCCAAACACGCAACCGCGCCACTTCCAAAACAGGATCTTATAGCTGTCCCAGCACGGCACGTGCACCGAGTGCTTGACGACCTTCGACTTGGGGCACCACATGTCAAGCAACCCGAACGTCCATTGACCGGGGGTCACAAAACGCTCGTACTCGTCCACCTTGAACTCGATCGGCTCGGGGAGCTTGTCGCGATAGTCCGAGTGCCGGGGCGGCTTGAGCGCGTGGTACTCGGCGTCGGGACTCCAGCACGTGATCCAAGAGGACCGCATCGTCCGCATGCAGTGATAATCGAACGACCCAGATAGCCCCCGGCCCGGTGCGCGTGTGCCGGTCGCTGATGGAGCGGCAGTGTCCCTCCCTTCCATCTCTTGAGGCGGAGGGGCGGAATTCGCGACGCGTTGTTCGTCCGGCTCTGCGGTCCCGCTGGCCGTCGCCGTCGACTGTGTCATACCCATGCTTCTTCTCCTACGTCGAGCTATCTGTGTGACCGATCTGACCGATCACGCGCCCCCCCGAACAAACCGAAAGGAAGTGAGTTTGTCCGGCAGGAGGCAAAACCGAATTTTTCGTTCCATCCATCCGCCAATTCGACGCAGCAAGCGGTAACCGTGAACCGAAGCGGGTAGGATGCCGTGCGCTCGACGCGGCCGCGCTCGCCCGCCGGTATCGGCCGCGGTGGCGTTGAGCCTCGTCGTCCTCTATCCGTCGTCGTCGATCTTCGCCCTCGCACAGTTCGGCGACGTGCCGGGCGCCGTCTCGGTGAGCCCCATCGACCCCACCGATATTCTGGATGCGATCGGTCTGGGTGACCTGTTCGGGGGTCCCAAGAAGCCGGTGGTACAGCTGTGGTATTTCTGGGTCTGTATCGCCGCCGCTGCCATCTTTGTTGCTGCCGGCGCATGGTTCACGTACCGAGGGTTCAAGCGGTGGAAGAGCGTGCGGGAGGAGAACCGACTCAAATTTCTGGTTCCTGGTGCCGTCTCCGTGCAGTATTTCGACGAGCAGACTGAGGACTGGTGGGTATTGGCCTCGACCGTCGCTCGCACGCACGCCCAGACTCTCTCACTCGCGCTTCGCTCGTTCCCAGGATTATTGATATGTCAAAGCGGACGGGACGGTCCGTCGAGCACTGCAAGAATGCGGGCGCGAGGCACTGCGCGGGGCAAATCGGCAAGAGCCGGCAGATCAACAGGGCGATGACATTCGCAGCCTCGACCATGCGTCGAGATCGCGGCGTCAAAAGTGAAACGGGACCGGCCGAGGAGATTCCCGAGGCGATTCCCGAGGGCGACGACGACGACTAGGGCAGCGATCGCTGATTCTTGCTTGCTTGAATCTTCAACTCGAATACAATACGATCGTATACAATACGACACAGTAGACATGGACACGTTATCTTATCCGCGCTTCTCGCGTCCCTCCTCGCCTCTCTCCTCGCCCTCCTCGTCTTCTTCGATGTACGTCAGAACTTTTTTGTACCTGGGCGTAGCGCGCAAGAGGTAAATCGCCGCCACCGTCAGACCCAGCAGCCACCCCGCCACCACATCGCTCACGTTGTGCTGCCAGTCCGTGATCCTCGAGCACCCCACCCCCCAGCTGAACCCGAGCATACAGATCGTCCACACCTTGGCGGCCACGTTGCCCAAGTCGGCCAGGAACTCCCTCCACGCAGTCTTGGTCCTCGGACTCCACTCGACGCGCATATGCCAGCACCAGATCATGTACCCGGCACCGTACGCGCCAAGCACCATCGAAAAGGCAGCATGGCCAGACGGGAAGCTCTGACGGCCGTCCTTGATCGTGTCCTCCGAGTAGGTGTCGCTGCACGGGTACAACCCCACCGTGTCGTTCCCGTACTCCAACAGCGGATACCCCGGATTCCCCCCCGGCAGCCACGGGTCCGCCGGGTCGCAGCGAGCCAAGAAATCCGGCCGGTAGCGCCCGACCGCGACCTTGGTGGCCTCGACGGTCATCAACGTGAGCCCAACCGCCTGCGCGTCGTCCAGGAAGAAAAAGAGGATGACCGAAAGGGCGTCCGTCAGCGAGTGGTGCTCCTTACGGCTATACACCAGCTCTCCGATAATCAGCGTCGCAATCCCCATCAGCAAGGGAATGAAGATGGCGGCCCACGCCGGCACCGTCGCCTCGAATCCCCGCTTGTTCGCGGGCGGATAGCTGATCGTCCCGTCGTAGATGTAGAACGGATTCACGTTCGGATCGCAGAGGAAATGAATCACACCAGTGGCCACGTAGAAAATCACGAGCAGGAGCAGGCCCGCGTGGTCCTGACGACGGATGATTGCCTTCCAATCGATCGAGCGGAACGTCCAGTTGTCCGACCGGTCCACCTGGAGGCTCGACTCGCGGCCCTTCAGGCTCGACGGTTGCGTCGACATGGTCGACCGACGGCGCGACATGGAGGCCTGGGGGTTGGCGGCGGCGTCCCCGGCAAAGGGGGGCTGCTCGACGTCAGTGGCGGACATACTTCCGAATTACTCGACCCGGGTTCGGTGGATACGGCGCCGAGTCTCGCGCTTTCGTTGGTCCGGTAGCGGCGTCCAGCGTCCGATGACGGCATGCACCAGAAATTGGACGAAATCAGTTTCCTTTGTGATGAACCAAGTCGCGCGCGCGGGATTCGTCGAGAGGGATAATCGAGACCAACCAGACGAAAACATCGAACGTCTTGCCCTGATCGGCCGTCTGTCGACACACCGCTGGTATCAAAGTACGTGTTGCCGAACCGGGGTGCGCGCGAGCGAAAACCCAGAATCTTCTCTCGACAGAATTTCGAAGGATTCGAACCCTGGGAATTGCCGTAATATCTCGCACTCACGCTCGTCATCACCATCATCATCACCATCATCATCACCATCATCACCAGCAACCTCTTCGATACTGTCCTTTTCGCCACCCGCTGCCGCTGATTTCTCTCCGGCTTTCGTCGTCCTACGAATCTCGGTCCGGCTCTCCATTTTCCAGATTGAACCAACGAAAGAACACGATGCCGGCGAATTCGAAAACGACTGGTGCGGTCGCGCGTGCTCGCGTCATCCCGATGGACTTCAAGCAAGCCCCGGGCTCTGAGCTCTGGCCCGGGTGCTACATCGGCCGGTTGCTTGGGGCCGGAAGCCAAGCGAAAGTCTACACGCTGGTGGACAAGGACGGGGAGCCACTCAACAAGGTGCTGAAGATCGGGCACACGGACATCGGGCACACGATGATCCTGAACAAGGTTCGTGACTGCCGCTGACTGCTACTCCCTCTCTCCGTCTCTCTCCCGTTCTCGCGCGCTCACACCGACCAACAATGCCCAATCGATAGTTTGCCGCGAGTATGATGGATCTGCAGCACGAGTGGGAGCTGGGGGTGCGCATCATGGCGGTGCTCCGTGACGAGAACGGGTACTTGCCGGGGTACACGTCGACGTACGACTCGTGCGTGAGCGTGGACGAGAAGACGGGCAAGATGGTGTTCCGCGGGATGGTGCTGGAGCAAATCAACGGGTATCCCGTCCGCAAGAGGCTGCAGGATCCGAATTTCTCAAACATCAAGTACGTGAGGGAGATGCTGTTCCAGCTGCTCACGGCGCTGGACCGTGGTCAGCGGCTGATCGGGTTCACGCACGCAGATATGGGGCTGGGGAACGTCATGGAGCACTACCCAGAGGTCTACCCCGAGGGGAAATACGGAGCGCCCGCCGACATCCCCGGGTTTGTGGAGAGCGGGAGCGGAAGCGTGATGCCGCTTGGCCCGAAGATCGAGTTCAAGATTATCGACTACGGGCTGGTGGAGCTGAACGACAAGTTGGCGTACACGGCCGGCGGGACGACGCCGGTGGAGACGATCGAGAAGATTGAGCGGGAGGTGAGCGGACCGGTCGGGCAGGATTGTGACGAGGGGTTCACGTTCGGGCCGGAGGATACCAAGGGGAGCGGCGTGACGCAGTGGAAGCTGCAGAAGCCGGAATCCAAGAGCGCCGAGGACTACTACCTGGTCAAGCCGCACAAGCCGAAGATCACAGGACTGTCTGGAGAGCGTGTCCACAAGCACACGGCGTCGCAGCGCGTCAACATCAACGGCGCCACTGGCCCCGTCGAGAAGATGTACAGGATGTTCTGGGCGAGGAAGGGAGACGTCTTTCATCTTTTGCTGGCGCTGGGGACGATCCTCTCGGAGCGCGTGTGGCCCAAGGAGGACGAGAAGGAGGTCCGGATGTTCGCGCATCTGGTGTACCACGTGACTGGCGTCAAGGTCACGGCCTACTTTGCTTCGCCCGAAGAGCCGAAGGCGTCGGCGGTGATGGGAAAGCTGGACAAGACGGGCACGATGAAGATCGAGAAGCTCAAGTCCTTCGACGAGTCGGACGACGACCTCAGTGTCATCGACAAGGAGCGCCCGCCGGCTACCATCTACGGCAAGAGGACAAACTTCAAGAACAGAATTGTGCGCGGATGCCTCGGCAAGCCGCACATGTTCTACAGGGGGCACGTCCATCCGTTCAACAGCGGACTGCTGGCGTGCGAAGCGTTGCAGAGCCCATTTTTCGGCCAGGGTTGCCCCAAGCCGGCGCCGGCTGCCTCCACCACGGACGTGCTCGCCTTCAAGGCGTGATGGCCCACATGCGTAGAGACGAATGTTCGAGGATAGGATAGGAATGTCCAAGCGTTTCGTGTTTAACTCAACTGTTTAACCCAACTGTCGAAGTCCCTCCCTCACGCGACCATCGACCGACCATCGATGGTACGACGTCAGCCACTTCATTCTCAAACCCGCCGCGTAGCATTCCTCTCTCCACTTCGTTCGTTGTCGCCATGGCCTCGGGTTTTAAACGAGCATCCTCGTCTGCATGGACGAACGGAGCCGACGGCCCGACGAACGAAACTTCCTTGGAACGAAAGCATCACAGCACAACTCGAGCATCCTCGAGTTCCGCCTGCGCGCGTGTCGTGTACGTCACTCCCCCACTGCCCCCCACCCCCACCCACCCACCCACCTCACTGTCCCATCCACCCCTTTCTTTTCAGCCCTCAAAACTTCAAGGCGGACCCTGGCGCCGAGATCTTCTCTGGCGTCTTCCTCGGGAGGAGGATGGGCGCGGGTGTCCAGGCTGCCGTGTACGAGTTGGTCTTCGCCGACGGGACGACCACTGGTCGAGTTTTGAAGCTGGGCCACGAGTCTCTCTCGCACAGAATATTTCTCGGAGGGATGGCGACGTCGATGATGAGCCTCCAGAAGGAGTGGGAGATTGGGATGCAGCTGAAGGCGGCGATCGAGGAGGAGGACGGCAAGCTCCCGGGATTTACGAGAACATGTGACTGCATGGCGATTCACACCAACAATCGCTCGAAGCAGGTGGTTTTCCGGGGTCTGATGATGGAGAAGATCAACGGCTTCTCCGTGGCCTCAAGGGTGACGGATCCCTGCTTCGCCAACATTCACTACATCAGGGAGATGCTGTACCAAGTTTTCTCGGCGCTCGACACGGCGCAGCGTAGGACCGGGTTCTGCCACGCGGACCTCGGTCTGAACAACGTCATGGTGGGTATTGACTCTGGCCGACGATATGCGCCCGCGCCCCGACTCTCTCACCCGCGCTACGCTCGTTCGCCAGGAACACTACCCCGTCGTCACGGACACGCTCATGGAAAAGGAACGGTCGGAAAACCTGGACGCGATGCGGGCCAGCAAATCGTTCACGCCGGGCAAGGACGACAAGACGTGGAGTAGGACGGGAACGGGGGCGACCGGGTGCCAGATTCCGCCTGCTGTGCAGGGCTGGAGTTGCAACGTGGATGGGAGCCACCTGCCGCTCGGTCCCCACGTCGAGTTCAAGCTGATCGACTACGGCGTCGCGGAGTTCAACGAGACGCTCGCGCATGCGGCTGGCGGGTACGAGGCCGACGAGACGCTCGCGGCGATCCACTCGGAGTTCGAGCAGCGCGGCATTCCCGTGGGCGCGACGGCCAACCAGGACATGCTTCGTCTGGTGAACCAGAATGGACTCCAGATCACCGACACGCTTGGGACGACGAAGAAGAAGAAGAAGAAGGGCAGGGGCATCATGCTCCGAAAAGACGCCGACGAAGACAAGTTCTACGTCGTGGTCGAGAACTCTGTCTCGTCGAAGAAGCCGGAGAGCCCCGACGAACCCAAGTTGAACAGGGCGATGACCCAGACCACGTCTGTGCAGCCCGGCGTCGTCGAGAAAATGTACCGATCGTTCTGGAGCCGCAAGGGGGACGTGTTCCATCTGTTGCTGTCGCTCGCGATCACGCTCGACGACAGGGTGTGGCCCAAAAACGACGAGTGCGACGTGCAGATGTTCATCAGCCTGGTGCACCACGTCACCGGAGTCAAGATGCGCGCGTATTTCTACTCCGGCAACGAGGCCAAGTCGTTGAAAGTGATGGGACGGCGGTACAGGAGCACCAGGGACGGAAGCGAGAGCGGAGACGCGGTCGACTACGACGCGTTCTCGTTCGGCAGTCGCGTGCGAGTCTTCCAGTGGGCGAGGAAGTTCAAGATGATCATGGCGGTGGGTATTGAACTCGACCGACGTGCGGCCGCTCGTCGCGTCATCGCGCGCCCTGCTCTCACTCGCGCTTCGCTCGATCGCTCGTTCGCTCGTTCGCCAGGCGCACTTGAAACCCTGGAATTCGGGGACGCTTGCGTCCGAGGTGGGTATTGAACTCGACCGAGACGTCCGCTCTCGGCGCTCTGATTCTCTCTCACTCACTCACTCGCGCTCCGCGCTCGTTCGTTTGAAATGCGAAAGGCTTTGGTCTCCCCATTCTTCGGGCCGAACCGCTCGCCGCCGCACGCCGAGCTTCCCGTCTGCATCTCGGCGGCGTTTCCGTTCCGTCAGGAGTAGTCTGGGAAGCAAAGTTGAGTTTATGGACGATCGATGAGGGTAAAAAATCAGTATCTAGATGCATCTAGGGCCCTAGAGCCCTGCGAGGCAGCGAGCGAGTATGCCGGCCTGGCAGCGCATCCATTGCTCGACGATCGCCATCGCGTCCGTGTCCGTGTCCTTCTTCGGGCCAATCTCCTGGACGAGCTCCCGGGCGACCTCGCTGACGACGTGTCGCAGGGCCTCGACCGCCCTGGCCTCGCACGACTCGTCTTCCTCGACGGGCCGGTCGTCCAGAATGACGCCGGCCCAGCGCTTTCGCTCCGCGTCTCTGAGGACCCCCAGTCGCACCGCCCGGAGCAGTTCAAACGAGGGGCTCCCGTCGGCGTTGAGGAAACACGCCGCCTGGGTCACGTTGCGCTGGATCGCTTCGGGGAAGCGGGAGCGCGCGACCACGTACGTATCGAACGGGTTGTCCGGAAGAACAAACCCGTACAGGCCCATCAGCTGCAGGTTGGTCAGGCGGCCGTAGGTCAAAAAGACTTGGTCGCCGGCGTCGACTGCCCTGCGGGCGACGAGCTTGTATCGTTGTTCGGCCTCGTCGAAATAGCCCTCGCCCGCGACGGCAACGGCCTCTCGCTCGTCGCCGCGCTCCTTGGTCCAAGGGGTGACTGGGTGCATCACGGGTGTGTGGTTGGTCAGATCCCCGTACGGCGTCAAACACCCGACGACGTCGCCGACCAGATACATCGTCCTGCTCTGGATGACCGCGTTTGCCCATCGATACGCGCCCAGAGAGGCGAGCCGCCGCTCGATGTTCAAATCGGCGAGAACCGGCTTGGCGGCCCGGAACTCCTCGACCAGCTTTGCCTTTGCGGCGGCGGCCTCCTGGGCGGCGTGCGGATGCGACGACGCGAGCAGCTCAATGTCACTATCTTTCATGTAGATAAAGCTGTCGTACGACTCGGGAAGGGTTCTCAGGTAGGCGTGGTGGGCGGATGCGCTGCCTTTCGACGCTTCGTGGAGCAGGTGAACGGCCAGCAACTGCACGTCCGTGAGCTCCGAGCCGGTCGTCGACATGGCCCGCCCTATGTCCTCGTCGCGTCTGGCGGAACGCACGGACAGCAACAGCGCTTCCGGGATTGAGACGAGGACCTCGTCGACTTCGATACGCCGCAACGCTTTGACCCCGCGGTATGTCGAGTTCGAGCCTGGCGAGGGTATCGCCGCGCACACAATCCCCTCGTTGATGTACGCCCCGCGGTCCAGCAAGTGCAGGCGGAGCGCACCAACGTGGACGTCATCGTCCGTTGTCGCTGTCGCTGTCGCTGTCGCTGTCGCTGCCGCTGTCGCTGTCGCTGCCGCCGGGTCCTCCATGCCTGCGTTGGACACCGCGTCAATCTGGGCGGCCATGCTCGGGTTGGCCGCCGTCCTCGTGGTCGACCTGGTGCTGGTGCCGTTCGCCATGCCGTTCCATGGCGGCGAGTCAAGGACCTATTTGCTATGAGATGGTCACGCAGTAGCTCGCGAAGTCTGTTTTTGTGGGTGTCGCGACAAACCGAAAGCTTTCGAGGCTTGAAAGCCTCATGAGGCCTGATCAGGCAATTCGGCACTTCGGAGTCAAGAAACCGCCACCTGTAGGCCGTACGCGCATCTGTACATGTCCATCGACGACTAGGCTTCCGTATGAAACCGTCGGAGAGGGCCGCTGCATCGTGAGTGAGCGACGAAGATACCAAGATGCGCACTCGCGTTCCGTTGCACTACCACTACCAACCGCCCACCAGGGTCAGAACCCCGCGTCGGCCCGTCCTCCTGATCCGTGCTTCCAGGGGTTCCTCGGAGGACCTGAATGACCCGTTCAGGGACCCGCGGCGCGGCATCGGCAGTGACTACGGCGAGGGCTTCAGCTCGTCGACGTTCGGATCGAGCGGCGAGTTCAACGAAGTCGAGCTCGACGTTGACACGCTCAACGAGAGTCTCAAGGTCAGAGGGGCCGAGCGGCATCGCCAGTCTCAGTTTCCGGACGAGGCGTTTGGTCTGATCTACGACCTGGATGTGTTCGTGGACGTCGAGAAGTTCCAGCGAGCGGCGTGGCACACCGTCGCCGACGAGCATGGATACCCGCGGTTCGACTTCGCGGCTCGCCCGGCGAGCCACGTGCGAGACATGATGCCCGAGCGGCTTCTTCTGCACGTGTTCAAGTGGACGTCGGATATCAAGGAAGCGAGGGCGCTCGCGTACGAGCACTACGAGATACTGATGGGGATGCTGGCAGCGGACATCGAGCTGCGGGATGGAAGCGGGAGCGCCCTGAAGTGGCTGGAAGCAGTCGCGAAGCAGAACATCCCTTCGGCGATCGTCTCGGTGTTCGACCGAAGAACCGTCCAGGCGGTCCTCGCCCGCCTCGGCATCGACGGGAAGAACATCGTTCTGATTGCGGCCGAGGCAGAGCTGGAGAGTCGGTCGGAGCGCTTCCTCATGGCCTCGATGCAGATGCGGAGACCCCCCGAACAGTGCATCGTCTTCTGCACCA
>Ga0181589_10002748_pt1 | contig 13882 bp, 12 predicted proteins | sample 071ome_25_FD_132444 | JGI IMG/M metagenome (GOLD analysis project Ga0181589, IMG submission 132444) | Coastal salt marsh microbial communities from the Groves Creek Marsh, Skidaway Island, Georgia - 071410BT metaG (megahit assembly) | ecosystem: Environmental > Aquatic > Marine > Intertidal...
CCAAGCAAAGGGTTAGCCCTCCTGGACTTTTCCGCAAAATCGCATCCGAAATGTGAAAGGCAGACATGCCAAACAATCATATTATGTCGAGATATTTAGGTGATCACATCGGGCGTGCTACGTTCAGTTCTGACTGAAAGCTCCGAGAGGACATCCGCCGCGAGTATGATTTGGGCCAGAGCGTCTTGAGGCGATTTGTTAAATGCGTTCGGGTTCGTTTCAAGCATCTCAAGATATACCCGTATCGTGGCCCCTTCCGTACCAGTACCCGATAAACGGAAAACAACGCGCCCCCCCCCGTCAAAAAAGATACGCACTCCCTGATTTTCTGAACGGGATCCATCGACCGGATCGTCGTAGGCAAATTCATCTGCGCCGGATACGGTCAAACCACCAACTTGCGTGCCTTTCAAAGTATCAAGCCGATTTCGGAGTGCATTCATCAGGTCATGTGCGATTTGGCTATCTACCGCCTCGTAATCATGCCGTGAATAATAATTTCGCCCATAGGTGCTCCAATGTTCTACCAGCAAATCTGCGACGGATTTCCTGGTCACTGCTAGAATGTTCAGCCAGAGAAGAACCGCCCAAAGCCCGTCTTTTTCGCGGACATGGTTTGATCCGGTTCCGGCACTTTCTTCGCCGCAGATCGTGACTTTACCAGCGTCCAAAAGGTTGCCAAAGAACTTCCAGCCGGTAGGAGTCTCAAATACGTCGATTCCCTTGGCTTCCGCCACACGATCTGCGGCAGCCGAGGTAGGCATAGACCTCGCGATACCGGCCAGACCACCTGCGTACCCCGGCGCGAGATGGGCCAAATCCGCTAAAACAGCCAAACTATCCGAAGGGCTTACGTAGCAATGCCTGCCCACGATCATATTCCGATCGCCGTCACCATCCGAAACCGCGCCGAAATCCGGAGCGTTTTCCGCATGCATAATCGCCATAAGCTCTTTCGCCCAAACCGGATTAGGATCGGGGTGCCCACCGCCGAAATCCGGACTTGGCGTGCCATTGATTACAGTGCCTTTCGGTGCCCCTAACCTATTTTCTAGAATTTCATGTGCATATGGTCCTGTGACTGCATGCATGGCGTCAAAACACATACGGAAGCCGTTTTTGAACAGGTTTGAAATGGCTTCGAAATCAAAAAGCTGCGCCATGAGTTCGGTGTAATCTTCAACCGGATCAACGATTTCGATCTGCATGTGCCCTAAGGAAGATACCGCAACTGGTCCAAGATCAATATCGCTCTCTTCAAGAGTTCTGTAACTCTCGATATTGCGGGTGCGTGCATATATCTTTTCTGTCACGCTCTCTGTTGCGGGTCCACCATTTGGTCCGTTGTACTTAAGTCCAAAGTCTTCCTCAGGACCGCCCGGATTGTGACTTGCGGAAAGGATTAGTCCCCCGTCAGCCGCGCGTTTCCGGATCAAGTGCGATGCGGCAGGAGTTGACAAAATACCGCCTTGCCCGACGATGCATTTCATAGCACCGTTGGCCGCTGCCATATGAAGGATGGTGGCAATCGCAACATCGTTGAAATATCTGCCATCACCCCCCACGATTAGGGTTTGCCCCTCTATACCACCTATACCGTCGAAAATGGATTGTACGTAGTTTTCAAGATATCCCGGCTCCATGAACACTCGGGTTTTTTTTCGTAACCCGCTGGTACCCGGTTTTTGACCTTCGATCGGCGTGGTGTTGATCAATTTCACGGTCATGGAGTCATCTCCTGTATTGGAAATAATTTATAGGCAACCACTGTATCTGCCTCGATAAGCTCGCGCCCGTCGGGATCAGCTTTTGCGTGACCATCACCAGTATCCAAAGCCCGCTTCCAGTGCTGACCCTGTGGCGGTTCCGGCAGATTGATACAAACGTCCGGCCCACGATTAAAGGTCAGATAAATCGCGCCAAATCGTGGCTCGTATGCAGGGGTTCCCTGAGCCATGCGCATTTCAACGCCCAGAAAATCCAGATTGGGCAAAGACCAATCCTCGTTTGTCATTTCTATTCCGTCTGCTTTGCGCCAGAACAGATCTGGCGTTCCATCAGATCCACTTGGTCTGGCATGCAGAAACCGCTTCTGGCGCAGGATCGGATTTTGCTTTCTGAAGGCAATAATCTTCTAACAGAAGCTTAGAAACTCCTTGTCGTAATCGTCCCAATTTACCCACCCGGTTTCGTTGTCCTGACAATAGGCATTGTTGTTGCCGTTTTGCGAATTCCCAAGTTCGTCACCGGCCAGCAGCATGGGGGTTCCCTGGCTTAGCATCAATGTCGCTAGCATATTCCGGCGACGTCTCGCGCGCCTGTTGATCACATCCCGATCATTGCTTGCCCCCTCGACGCCGCAATTGTCAGAGCAGTTGTGATCGTGGCCGTCCCGATTATCTTCCCCATTGGCATGATTGTGTTTGGAGTTGTAGCTGACGATGTCCATCAGCGTAAATCCGTCGTGGGACGTCAGGAAGTTAACCGACGACGTGGCTTGGCGTCCGTCGTGGTCGAATCTCAGAGCCGAGCCTGCTACACGGGTGGCCAATTTGCGCGCCATCCCTTCATCGCCCCGCCAAAAGCGCCGGATTTGATCACGATACTTGTCGTTCCATTCAACAAAGGGTGCAGGAAATGCCCCCAGTTGGTAGCCGCCGGGTCCCACATCCCACGGCTCTGCAATCAGTTTGATCTTGTTCAGAACAGGATCTTGCCGCACTGCACGCATGAACGGGCCATCTCGGTTAAACTCGCCAGAGGAGCGCGCCAAGGTCGAAGCTAGGTCAAATCGGAACCCATCCACATGCATGACCTCCACCCAATATCGCAAAGAGTCCATGACCAGGCGCAAAACAAACGGATGGTCGAAATTCAGAGCATTCCCGCATCCGCTATCATTCACAAAATACCGCCGGTCTTGGGATAGTCGATAGTAATTGGCATTATCAAACCCGCGGAACGACAAGGTTGGTCCCAAATGGTTTCCCTCGGCGGTGTGGTTATAAACCACATCAAGGATGACCTCGATGCCTGCCGAATGGAAACGTGCAACCATCTGCTGGAATTCGGCAATATCCCCATAGCTTAGATAGCGGGGTTCCGGAGCGAAAAACCCGTATGTCATGTAGCCCCAGAAGTTCTTCAAGCCCTTGTCGACAAGATATCTGTCATCGACAAAGGCCTGAGCGGGCATCAGTTCAATCGCCGTCACACCCAGTTTGTTTAGATGGTCAAGGATCGGATCAGACGCCATTCCAAGGAAATGCCCCGCGCATGGACTATCCCTGCGTTCTGCAGTTAGCCCCTTTACATGGGCCTCATAGAGAACGGTTTCAGACCACGGGTGATTGATTTTTTCACTTTCAAGTCGGCCCCAAGTAAACGCAGGGTCTACAACAACCGAGCGTGGCATATATTTGGCGCTGTCCCTGCGATCAAAACTCAAGTCTTGATTGCGGTGACCAACCTTGTATCCATATAAGGCGTCGTGCCATTTAATGCGCCCATGCAACCCCTTCGAGTACGGGTCGATCAGAAACTTGTGCGGGTTAAATCGGTGCCCCTGGTCCGGATCATAGGGACCATTGACGCGATAGCCATAAAGCTGACCGGGGCGAAGTCCGGCAATGTACCCGTGCCAGATATGCCCGTCCCGTTCAGCGAGGTCAATTAAAAGCGTTTCATTTCCCTTTTCATCGCATAGGCACAAAATAACCCGCGTGGCATTCTGCGAGAATAATGCGAAGTTGACCCCTTCACCGTCAAAGGTTGCCCCCAACGGATATGGTCGACCGGAAGACAGTTGAATCTGTTCCATCAGGCGACCGATAAAAGGTCGTTATACAGTGTGGCATAAGCCGCAGCAGAAACATCCCAACCAACAGGTTGCTTCATGGCATTGCGTTGAAGTTTTGCCCAAAGCTTTGGTTGTTCAAACAGATCACAGAGGCGTGTTAAAGCACCGCTCAAAGCTAGACCTGTTATCGGATGAAACTGAACGCCCGTAGCGACTTCCACAGCGAGAGACGCCGGCGTTGACGGGATCACGGTATCAGCCAACCCGCCGGTCAACGCCACAACTGGCAGCGTTCCGTACCGCAGACCGTAAAGCTGCGTCAGCCCGCAAGGTTCAAAACGTGAAGGGACTAGAATCGCATCGGCTCCGGCGATCATGCGGTGCGAAAGTGGCTCGTTATAGCCGATTTGCACGGAAACATTTGGATCATCAATTGACGCAAAGGCATTTTCTAACGCTGGATCGCCGGATCCCAACAATGCCAACTGACCACCGCGCGACAGCAACGCCGGAAGCGACTGGAGCAACAAGTCAAAGCCTTTTTGCTCGGTCAGACGCGATATAACTACGCACAAAGGGCCATCGCTTGAGGGCAAACCGAACTCGACTCGTAATGCTTTTTTATTCGCAGCTTTTCCCCGAGGGGTTTTGTAGGTTGAAATGTGCTCATCGACCTCGGGCGACCATACGGCTTCATCAATTCCGTTAAGAATTCCGGTTAGATCGCTTTGGCGATGGCGCAATAGCCCATCCATCCCCATTCCGAATTCTGGCGTCATCAGTTCACGTGCATAGGTCGGTGACACGGTGGTCAGTTTGTCCGCATAGACAAGCCCTGCTTTAAGCGTTGAGATATTTCCAAAATACTCTACCCCGTCCGGTGTAAAGTCCTTGGGTGCAATCCCCAGTTCAACCCTTTTCTGTGCCGGTGCAATGCCCTGAAACGCGATATTATGTATCGTCATAACACTTCGTACGTCCGAGCCATCCCGCTTCATATAATATGGCGTTAGTCCCGCTTGCCAGTCATGGCAGTGCGCCACATCCGGCTGCCAATCACTGATCGCACCGCCGGCAATATCTACAGCCACGCGACTTAGCGCCGCGAAACGCTCGATATTGTCGGGCCAGTCGTTGCCGGTGCCGTCTAAGTAAATGCCATGTTCACGATCGAACAAATGCGGGGCGTCCAGCACCAACAAATCAAGGCCCGCATGCTGCGCAGACAGCACTCTTGCCGGGCCACCAAAACAATTGGCAATCTTAAAAACCACTTTTGCTTTGCCGACTTTTTCCAAAACGATCGGGTAGCCAGGGATTAAAGTGCGAACCGCAATACCCTTGGCTATCAATGCACCGGGCAATGCGCCCGCCACGTCGGCCAATCCTCCGGTTTTAACCAAAGGGACGCATTCGGATGTTACAGAAAGCACCTTAATCACTTGGCCGCCTTCCAAGCATTCACCATGTCTTGTGTGATCAAAGTGGTCCCTTTTTCAGTAACGCGGAAGAACTTGGCATCTTCTGCAGGATCCTCGCCCACAACCAGACCGGACGGTATGTCAACGGCACGGTCAATCACACAATTTCGCAGGCGCGCGGAACGGTTCACCACAACATCAGGCAGCACAACAGCATGATCCAGCACCGCATACGATTTCGTGTGAACGTTTGTGTATAGAAGTGAATTGCGCACCTCAGTCCCTGAAATAATGCAACCGCCAGACACCATCGAAGAAATCGCCACGCCGCGTCGGTCGCGTTCATCATGAATGAACTTCGCCGGAGGCACGGCCTCGGAGTAGGTCCAGATCGGCCAATGTCTGTCCCACAAGTCCAACTCGGGCGTAAAGGTCGTCAGGTCGATATTGGCGGACCAAAACGCATCAACCGTGCCCACATCGCGCCAATAGCTGGGGGCCCCTTCTGCGCGTACGCAGCTATCGTCGAATTTATGGGCAATTGCTTTACCGTTTTTAACAATCGCGGGGATTAGGTCATTTCCGAAATCATGGCTCGAGTTTGTGTCTTCGGTATCTTTCAGTAGCAATTCACGCAGGAACTTCCAGTTGAAGACGTAGATCCCCATCGACGCCAAAGATTTGTCCGGGTGTCCTGGCATTGCAGGGGGATCAGCCGGTTTCTCCAGAAACGAGGTGATCTCGTTTTTATCATTCACAGCCATGACGCCAAAAGCCGAGGCTTCACCTCGATCCACTGTCTGACATCCTACGGTCACGTCGGCTTTTGCCTCGACATGCTGGCGTAACATAAGCTCGTAATCCATCTTATAGATGTGGTCGCCCGCCAAAATCACGATATAGTCGATACCGTAGCTGTCGATGATATCGAAGTTTTGGGTGACCGCATCAGCCGTGCCGCGGTACCACATATCTTCAGATACTCGCTGCGAAGCAGGAAGAATGTCCAGAAATTCGTTTCGCTCAGCTTGAAAGAAATTCCACCCGCGCTGGCAGTGCCGGATCAGCGAGTGTGCTTTATACTGCGTTGCCAGGGAAATTCGGCGAATACCTGAATTCAGCGCGTTGGATAGGGCGAAATCAATGATCCGCGCCTTGCCGCCAAAAAACACTGCGGGTTTCACTCGGCGATCGGTTAGTTCTTTCAGGCGAGACCCACGCCCCCCTGCCAATACGAATGCCATGGAGCGTTGAACAAGTCGTGTAGTCTCAGTCATCTTATGTCCTCCTTAGCCGCTATGGCGGAACATGAGTGTAGATAATGGGGGAAGTGTAATTTCTGCTGACTGCTCGAAATCGCCCCAGGGACCCGGTACTGCATTTATGCGTCCTAGGTTCCCTCGATCGCCGCCGCCGTAAGCCGCCGCGTCGGTATTGATGATTTCGTCCCAATGCCCATCCCTGGGCAACCCGATACGCCAGCGGCGGTCGACCGGAGTAAAGTTACAGACGACAGCCACCGGGGCATCGCCTTCTTCACCATATCGAACAAACGCACTTAGTGATTGTGCAGGATCGTTTTCTATCCAGCGGAAGCCCGAAGGATCACAGTCACGACGATGCAAGGCAGGAGTGTCGCGATACGCGTTATTCAGGTCACGAACCAGCGCCTGCACGCCTTGGTGATTTTTACCGTGTAAGGCATCCCAGTCCAGCGAGATATCGTGGTTCCATTCATTCCACTGGGCGAATTCGCATCCCATGAACAGCAGCTTCTTACCCGGGTGCCCCCACATGAAACCGTAGTATGCACGCAGGTTGGCAAACTTCTCCCACTCATTTCCGGGCATTTTGGCAATCATGCTGCCTTTGCCGTGAACAACCTCGTCGTGGCTGATCGGCAGAATGAAGTTTTCCGAAAACGAATAGTCGATCGGAAAGGTCATCAGTTGATGATCATGGCTGCGGTAGATCGGGTCTTTTTCGATGTACCGCAGGGTATCGTTCATCCAGCCCATGTTCCATTTGAAGCCAAAGCCCAATCCACCAGCATCAACCGGCGTTGAAACCCCAGGAAAGGCCGTTGACTCTTCCGCCACGGTCATAATCCCCTGAACCTCGCGATAGGCAGCAGTGTTCATTTCCTTCAAAAAGTTAATGGCTTCATAGTTTTCACGCCCACCGTCCCGGTTTGGTATCCACTCGCCATCGTTGCGCGAATAATCGCGGTACAGCATCGAGGCGACGGCATCCACGCGGAGACCGTCAGCATGATATTCCTCAAGCCAGTACACCGCGTTTGAAACCAGATAGTTCTTCACCTCGTTCCGGCCGTAGTTGTAAATCAGGGTGTTCCAGTCTTTGTGAAACCCTTCCTTGGGGTCTGCGTGTTCATACAGGTGCGTACCGTCAAACTGACCCAATCCATGCGCGTCTGACGGAAAATGGCCTGGAACCCAGTCGACGATTACCCCCAGCCCTGCCCTGTGCGCAGCTTCGACCAGAGCGCGAAACTCGTCTGGTGTGCCAAACCGCGTTGTGGGTGCGTACATGCCAACCGGTTGGTAGCCCCATGAACCGTCAAAGGGAAATTCACTGACCGGTAGAAATTCCAGATGGGTAAAGCCCATCCAACTGGCGTAGTCGACCAGTTCTTTCGCCATCTCCCGGTACGAAAGCATTCGGTCACCGTCAGCACGCCGCCAAGATCCCAAATGCACCTCGTATATCGAGATTGGTTGATTCTTTTGCTGGGCTCGTTCGCGTCGTGACATCCATTCGCCGTCGGACCACTCATAGCCCAAAATGTCCCGCACGATCGAGGACGTGGCCGGTGGATGTTGTGCCCCAAACCCGACCGGATCGGCCTTCATAAATGGGGCACCATGTTGGGGCGCGATTTCGTATTTATAAAGCGTCCCATCGCCCAAATCTGGCAGAAAGATTTCCCATATACCGGTTGAACCAACCCGTCGCATCTGATGGCGACAGCCATCCCATACGTTAAAATCGCCGACAACCGACACCCGCTCGGCGTTCGGTGCCCAAACCGCAAAATGGGTTCCAGAAATGTCATCAACAGTTGTGACATGGGCGCCGAGGGCCTTCCACAATGTGCGGTGTGATCCTTTGCCAAGAAGGTGCAGGTCCAAGGCTCCTAATACCGGCCCAAACCGATACGGATCTTCAAACGTCCATGCTTGCCCATCCGCATAGGTTGCCGTCAGAAGGTGGTTAAATTTCGAATTGGGCACCTGACCTGCAAAAACCGGCCCCTCAAGCCGCGGAATATCGACGCTTCGACGCCCAAAATTCGCACTCAGACGAACCGCATCAGGCACGAAAGCGATCAACCAGGATTTACCACTTACCTTGTGGACGCCAAGAACGCGGAATGGATCACTGTGACGACCGTTCAGCAATGCCTGAACGTCGTTCTTCGTGATATGTGGTGGCAGCATTGCCATATTAGGTCACCCTTCCTGCGCGAGTTAACGTGTTCTGCGCCCGACAACAAAGCCGTTACCGGCCAGCGTGATTGGGGCATTCGTCACCGTTGCACCTTGTTGAAGCTCTGGCGTCACAACCTCGGGTAATGCAAATGATACAGCTTTTGGTGATAGGTTAAAGACACATAAAAACCCGTCTCCTCGGGTAAAGCCTAACACAGGTTCAGGTAGATCAAGAAATTCGGTTCTACCTAGGCTCAAATCCGGCTCGGTACGTCGCAACGCCAACATCGCACGATAGAATGCAAGAACACTGTTCTCACCCTGCTCAGAAACTGCGCGTGCCATCTGAGGTGTCTTCACCGGCAGCCAAGTTTTGTCCGCCGTCGAGAACCCACCATTAGGACTATCCGCTTCCCAAACCATCGGCGTGCGGCATCCATCACGACCCTTGTGCTCCGGCCAGAAATAAATGCCGTCCGGGTCGGTCAGTTCGTCGTACGTCAGTTCAGTATCGACCTGACCAAGCTCTTCCCCCTGATAAAGACAAATCGATCCTTCAAAACTCAGTAACAAGGCCGCTGCTTGCTTGGCCAAGGCGTCTTGATCTACAGCGTTCTTCAGCCACCTTCCTATGTGGCGAGGGACATCATGGTTTGAAAACGCCCAACATGGCCAGCCTTCCGGGGCACCGTTGAAGAAATTCTGTAGTCTCTCTTTGAAGTGCTTCGGGGAAAAGTCGGGCCCCAGCATTTCAAAGCTGTAGGCCATGTGAAGCCTTTTACCCGACGTGTACTGACCCATAAGCTCTATGGCGTGATGGCTATCACCCACTTCGCCGACCATTGCACGGCCGTCATACTGATCAAGCAGGCGGCGCATACGCCCAAGAAAGGCGATATTTTCCGGCTGGTTTTTCGAGAAAAGCGTGTACTGCATCTCAAAAGGTCGTATCGATTCTTGCGCCCAAGGCTGAGGATTTGCGGGATTATCGCGCAGCAATTTGTCGTGGAAATAGAAGTTCACCGTATCCATCCGGAAACCGTCTACACCGCGGTCCAGCCAAAACTTCATAGTATCCAAAAGGTAATCTTGCACTTTTGGATTATGAAAATTCCAATCCGGCTGTTCTTTCAGAAAGTTGTGAAAGTAATACTGCTTTCTGCGGGTATCCCATTCCCAACACGAGCCTCCGAATATAGCCAACCAGTTATTAGGTGGGTTTCCATCGGGCTTCGGATCAGCCCAAATGTACCAATCCGCCTTATCGTTATCTCTCGATTTTCGGGATTCGACGAAATATGGGTGCTGGTCGGATGAATGGCTGATCACCTGATCAATAATGACTTTCAAGCCCAGCGTGTGGGCTTTCGCAACGAGTTCGTCGAAATCATCCAGTGTTCCGAAAGTCGGGTCAATCGCTGTATAGTCTGAAACATCGTACCCCATGTCGGCCATTGGCGACATGAAGATCGGCGACAACCATATCGCATCGACCCCAAGATTAGCGACATAATCAAGCCGTGATGTAATGCCCTGTAGATCGCCGACGCCGTCACCGTCGGCATCCATAAACGAACGCGGATAAATTTGGTAAATGACAGAACCACGCCACCAGTTTTCACCTGACTGACCCATTTCATTCCTATTTATGTTAGCGATAACAGTTTCGGCAGCGCTAGACCTTCGGCAACCTAAAAGCAATAAAAATGCTCACGTCGCGTCAACTTTTGAACGCGGCGAGATTAAAGTTGCTATGATATCACACCTTTAACTTTCAGCGCATACTCCAAATCGTCAAATCTGTCCCAAAGGCGCTGACGTTAGACATAAGTGTGATGGGAAACTTTGTCCGTGGTCAGAGTTTCCCCAAGAGTTGAGGTGGCAATGTCAGAATAAACGACCTTGCCCGACAATGCTGTGGAAATTAGCTTCTAAGACATGCCAAATTGAATATCCTTCCGCTACTTCAAAACCAGTCCTGAGATCATCCAACTTGCAGTTATGCTTCATGTAAGGTTTCCACACGCTGCTGATGACTAAGCTCGCGGGACTGCGAGCACCCCGTCGTCATATAAAATGGGATATTAGAGCGGTTTAAGATTTTAAATATTTGCATTTAACTCTTCTTGGTAGAAAGGGAACTCTCCTGAAACTACAACCCTAAAATTGGTAAAACCAAAGGGGCTTGACACCTAATCACTACGCGATGATTATTCGGCGGCGAAAATTCATAGGGCATCCGATGCATATTGTTGTCTTAGGTGCTGGCATAATCGGAATTACAACAGCCTATCAGTTGTTGAAGGATGGCCATAACGTCACGGTTATTGAACGTGACACAGGCCCGGCACAATTCACCAGTTTTGCCAACGCCGGACTGGTTGCCCCTGGCCATGCCTATGCTTGGGGGTCACCTGCCGCACCAGGCATGATGTGGCGATCTTTCTTCAGAAATGATCAAGCCATCCGATTTAAGCCGCGCTTTTCGGTGCGGCAATGGCGATGGGCACTGGCTTTTCTTGGCGAATGCAGTTCCGAACGAGCCGCTATAAACACCCAAACGAAAGCCCGCCTCTGCCGGTATTCACAATCAATGCTGGAGGAAGTCGTCAGCGAAACGGAAATTGAGTATGATGGCCGCACTGGTGGGCTACTCTATTTCTATCGAGATCCGTCAAAACTGGCGGCAGCGACACAGAAGGCAGATATCCTGCGAAGCCAGGGCCTGACCGTGCATGAACTTACCCGCGATCAGGTTGTGGAAAAAGATCCCGGTCTGTCCGGTGCTGGGAAAAGGATTGCAGGTGGGCTCTATGCCGCAACAGATGCAAGTGGGGATGCACATCTATTCACTCGTGCACTAGCCGATAAGTGTAGACAGATGGGATGCAATTTCATCTTTGGAACTAAAATATTAGATATCAGGCGTAAGTCCGACATAGTCGTTGCGGTCAGCACCAGCAAGGGTGAAATATCTGGCGATTCCTTCGTAATGTGTCTCGGGGTGTTCAGCCCATTTCTGGCTGAAAAGCTTGGGGTGCAGTTGCCGGTCTATCCGGTGAAAGGTTATTCCATAACTGTTTCAGCAGATGATCTCCGGATACCGCCAAGACTTGGGGGGGTTGATGAAGAAAACCTGCTGGCCTATTGCCCGATGGGGAACCGCTTGCGATTGACAGCTACAGCGGAAATAGCTGGCTATTCAACACAGCACAGCCCGGCTGATTTTACGGTAATGCTGAGAAAGGCGCGAGAGTTGTTCGGCCCCGAACTCGGGGCTTCGGGTATTAAATACTGGGCTGGGTTACGTCCTATGACGCCAACAGGACTGCCGATTGTTGATCGTTCGCCGATTGATAATCTTTTCATCAATACCGGCCATGGTCATATGGGCTGGACGATGTCAAATGGATGCGCGCGGATGGTGGCTGACATTATGGGACAGAAACCAATGGCCCATTTAAACGAGGGGATGAGCTATGCCAGTTAAGACAGAACATATTGAACATCTGCCGTTCCAGACAAGCAAGGTGATCGGTGCTAGGGCTAGGATAGGTATGGTGGTGTTGGCAACCGACTATACGCTGGAACATGAACTTCGGCATCTGATTACCTTGCCCGGTGTTGATACCTATCATGCCCGGATTGCCAACTCGCCCAATATCACGCCGGATACACTTCGGGCAATGCAGCCATTGATAACATCAACGGCAGAATTGATCCTGCCAGGAGACACGCTTGACGTATTGGCCTTTGCCTGCACTTCGGCATCAATTGTGCTCGGCACACCAACTGTGGCCGAAAACCTGAAAGCCGCCAAGCCGGAAGCAAAGACCACCAATCCCGCCTTTGCTGCTTTCAATGCATTTCGGGCTCTCGGGGCAAAGCGGATTGCGTTGCTGACCCCCTATGCAAAGTCAGTTAATGAAATGGTTCAGCAATCGGTGGAAGAGGCAGGGTTTGAAGTTCCGGTCTTCGGTAGTTTCAACGAACCCCATGACCCGACCGTTGCTGCAATTGACACACCCAGCCTTAAAGATGCAATTGCAAGAATCATTACAAAACATCATGTAGATGCGGTGTTCATATCATGTACGTCGGTGCGTATTGTGGCCGATGTTGCGGCCATCGAGGCTGAGCTAGGTGTTCCTGTCACATCGTCAAATCATGCGCTTGCATGGCATTGCCTGCGGCTTGCGGGTATTGACGATACATTGCCCCAACATGGAAGACTATTCTGCCTCAAGTGACAATAACTTCTCTCCCCCTAGCTTGATTGAATGTCCAAAATGCTTTGTACAGGTCGGCTTAATTGTTTAGGAGGCGGCTGACCCGCAACCTCTCGCCATTCCTCCATCAGCGCCTCGCGCGGGGCATTCGCCAAACCATCCAGATCAAGTCTCATCATCTACTCCGTATAATCATCTCGTACTGAGCAGAGCCCGAACTATTTGCGGACATATACACAGAGCTCTATTAATTTGAGGAGGATGATTATGGCTCGCAAACGATATGGTGAAGATGATATATTACGTTTGATCCGTGAAGTGGAGGTTCACTGCAATTCTGGTATGGACGTTGTGAGCGCCTGTCGCGCGGCCGGCGTTTCGGACAAAACCTATTACGGCTGGCGAAGGAAGTATGGTGGCATGAGCCGCGCTTGGCTGAGCGAAATGAAGAGCCTGGAAAAGGAGAACCAACGGCTGAAGAAGATTGTTGCCGATCTTGAGCTGGACAAGCTCATCCTCAAGGAAAGCCTTGATTAGGCACTGTCAGAATAAACCACCTTGCCCGACAGGGTGCTGAATATTAGCGTTTGATCTATGCCTAATCCTTTATCTTTCCGCTATTTTAAAACCAGCCCTGAGATTATCCAACTTGCAGTTATGCTGTATGTGAGGTTCCCACTCTCACTGAGAAATGTAGAAGACCTTCTGCATGAACGTGGTGTCGATGTGAGCTATGAATCTGTTCGGTACTGGTGGCATAGATTTGGCTCTCAGTTCGCAAGCCAGATCAATAAGCGCAGGGCAGGGGGAATGCAGTCCAGTAATTGGCAATGGCACTTGGATGAAGTCTTTGTGAAGATAAATGGTGAAAGGCATTACCTGTGGCGTGCAGTTGATCATGAGGGCGAGGTGCTAGAAAGCTACGTCACCAAAAAGAGAGACAAAAAAGCCGCTTTAAAGTTTATGAAGAAAGCCATGCGG
>Ga0181589_10002754_pt1 | contig 13874 bp, 13 predicted proteins | sample 071ome_25_FD_132444 | JGI IMG/M metagenome (GOLD analysis project Ga0181589, IMG submission 132444) | Coastal salt marsh microbial communities from the Groves Creek Marsh, Skidaway Island, Georgia - 071410BT metaG (megahit assembly) | ecosystem: Environmental > Aquatic > Marine > Intertidal...
GCCAGATGCCCGGCGTTGGGTTCAGCCGAAAGCAGCGTCTTGTCGGTCTCGATCTTGCGCTTCCAGGTTTCCCGGCGTGCGTCCTCCGACGCGATGAAGTCCTGGAAATAGACCGGCTGGTTTTTGGTCCAGATGCCGCCGGGACTGCGGAAATCAGGAATGCCGGATTCCGTGCTGATGCCGGCGCCGGTGAAAATGACGATATTGTCGCTGCCGGCGACCATCTCACGGAAAACTTGGATGTCGGTATCTGTTGTCACATTGCCTCCGGGTATTGGAACAGCATTAGAGCAAATCCAATCCGGTCGGTCACGACCCGGACGCAACCGTGATTGCTTTTCCGCTCGCCGCCATTAACAATGCCGCCCTGATTGGATCGCCTTTGGGGGAGATGTTTTGAGATGAAGGTCAATCGCCTAGCCGACTTGAACGAATACGAGGCCGCCGGCCATTTCGATATGAAAGGATTCCGCCTGCAGGGATTTGACGCCAGCGATGCGGAGAATTTCTGGGTGGGCTTGTCGTATTTTCTGCCGGGCGGCGGTACGACGCATACGGCGACGCCGTTGGAGAAAGTCTATGTGGGGATCGAGGGCAACCTGACCATCGTCACCGATGATGGGGAAGACACGCTTGGGCCGTTGGATTCCTGTTATCTCGCGCCCAATGAAGGCCGCTCCATCATCAACCGGACCAACAAGATCGCTTCAATTCTGGTGATTATGCCCTATCCGCCGAAGGATTAGCGGACTGAGCCGGCACTGATCTACTCGCCGAGGCCGGCAAAACGGCCATCGCCATAAATCAGCGGCGCGCCGTCTCCATGCCGGACCCCGACGATCCGGCCGATAAAAATGGTGTGGGTGCCGGCTTCCACGCATTCAGCCACCTGACAGTCGAAGCCAACCAGGGCGCCTTCCAATATGGGTGCGCCCGTGCTCACCGTCTTCCAATTGCCGAGACCAAACCGTTCTTCCCGGGGGGCGCCGTCCATGCCGGCAAAGCGCTTGGCGATGTCCTCCTGATCCCGGGCCAAGACATTCAGCCCAAAGGCTCCTTCGTTCAGAATAAGGTCATGCGCGCGGGCGCTGCGGTTGATGCAGATCAACAATTGCGGCGGTTCCGCCGAGACAGAACAGGCGGCTGTCGCCGTCAGCCCGTCTTGAATGCCATCATTGGACACCGTAACAACATTGACCGAGGCCGCCAATTGACGCATGCCCGTCTTAAAATCGTCCTCGGAGATATCCTGAAATGTATCCGGCACGCCCCTGACCCACTTTAATTTATGACGATTGTTGACCAGTGGGACATATCCCATTTGAACGGGCGGTGAAAGTCCCAGTTGGCGAGTTTTCGCACAATGACCGGTCAATGATGGGCCAAGTATCGGCCAGTAATCGGCTGGTGAAGACCGACTCTGTGACTAAGCCACCAACCGGTTAGTCTTATATAAGATTTGCGTACATCCGTGTGAAAAAGCTATGTTTAGCCATCCGGCAGGTCCACTTGCCGATCCGGAAAGAGGGTCCGGGCGGCGGTCCTGCCAATTCGTGCATCCCAAGGGAGGTATTTATGCGCTCTATGTCCAAAACTTTGCTGGGTCTTACCGCTGCGGCGGTGATCGCCGGTGGCGCTTTCGCGACCAGCAGCCCGGTTGACGCCAAGACCATTAATGTCCGGATTGCTTCCGGTCACCCGCCGACGGTTGTCTATGCCGGCCTGATGAAGAACTACTTCCAGGTCGAGCTGAAGAAGGCCGTCGAAGCCAAAACCAGCCACAAGATCAACTTCATCGAAGGCTATTCCGGTTCCATCGTGAAAGTGTTCGACACGTTTGAAGGCGTCCAGAATGGCGTCGTCGATGTGGGCGGCTTCTGCTACTGCTTCGAAGCGTCCAAGCTGAAAATGCATGCGTTCCAGATCATGCTGCCCTTCGGCACCATGGATCCGGTGCAGAGCGTTGCTATCGCGACCGACGTGTACAACCAATTCCCGAGCCTGGCCAAGCGCTTCCAGCGTTTTGATCAAACCCTGCTCGCCATCATCGGCGACGGCGGCTACAACCTGGGCACCCAGTTCCCGTGGAAGGAAACCTCTGACCTTAAAGGTAAGAAAATCCTCGGCGCGGGCCTGAACCTGAATTGGCTGAAGCAAGCCAATGTCGGCATCGTCGCGGTGACCGATGGCCTGCCGGGCTGGTACCAGAAACTGAAGACGGGTGTGGCTGAAGGCGGCATCATGTTCCCCAGCGCCTGGGGTCCGGTGTTCAAGCTGCATGAAGTGGGCAAGTACTACACGGAGATCGGCTTTGGTTCGATCACCTGGCACGGTCTGACGGTCAACAACCGTTACTGGAACAGCCTACCTCCGGAAGTCAAACCGATCTTCCAGGAAGTGGCCAAGAAGTACCAAGTCCTGACTGGTTCCTTCAATAAGAAGGGCTATGAAAGCGACATGGCATGGCTGCGCAAGAATATCACGGTCACCAAACTGCCGGACGCCGTCCGTCAGGATTGGGCCGAGAAGCTGGCCCATTGGCCGCAACAGCACGCCAATGCTCTTGAAAAAGAAGGCTTCCCGGCTGTCAAAATTCTCAACGCGACTCTCAACGCGGCTGAGAAGGTTGGCTACAAATGGCCGGTGCGCTACGTCGTCAAGTAATCCAGCGACCGTACGTATAGAAGTCTGACGTGATATACCGGCCGGCGACCGACAAGGTTTCCGGCCGGTACTTCCAACAGATCTAAGACCAAATTTAGCCGGAACAGAGTGTCCGGCGTTGTAACAGACTCGCTCTTAATTGATTTTCAGGGGAATGATCGATGGATCTCATCAAATTCAGTGATCGCCTGTCCAAGCTGCTGATGATACTGGCGGCGGCGTTGACCTTCGGCATCTCATTTTTGGTGCTGGCCGATATTATCGGGCGGGGCGCCTTTGATTTCCCCATCCACGGCACGGCGGAGATGGTCGCTGCCTCCATTGTTATTATTGTTTTTTTGCAGGTCGGCTATGCCATTCGCAGCCGGTCAATGCTGAAGGCAGACTTCCTGGTGACCAGGTTCCCGGACAAGCTGCAGCGGATCCTGCTGGCCATCGGCTATATCCTGGGGGCGGTATTCTTCCTGTTGATCATTACCGGCGGTTGGGAAGAGAGCATTCTGTCTTACGTTGAAAACGAATTCGAAGGCGAAGGCGCGCTTCGGGTGCCGTCCTGGCCAGCGCGCTGGACGGTGATGCTGGGCAGCGCCGTCGCCATCCTGAACTATTGTGTCATGGCTTATATCGATATTTTCCGCCCGGAGCTCATGAATAGTGAAGCTGCCGAAGACCGGGCCGGACACTAAGGCGGTAGGGAGAAACAGCCATGTTTGAAGCCAACACCGCCGTAATCCTTGTCGTATGCCTGGTGGGTCTCGTGGTCCTGGGTGTTCATATCGCCATCGCGCTCGGCATCACCAGCGCGTTGGGCATCTGGTTGGTCACCGGCGCGAATTTCTATGCCTTTGGCGCGGTCCAGAAAATGCTGGCCGCCACGGCTTACGAAGCCATTCGGGCCTATGTCTTCGCGGTCATACCCTTATTTATGCTCATGGGTGAATTTATAGGACGATCAGGGACAGTCACCGACGTCTATCGCGGCATCAACCGGCTCTTGAGCAAGGTGCCAGGCCGTTTGGCGATTGCGACAGTGATGGGCAATGCACTGTTTTCCTTTGTGACCGGCGTCAGTATCGCGTCGGCCGCCGCCTTCTCCCGGATCGCCTACCCGGAGATGAAACGCTTCGGGTACGACAAGGGTTTTGCCCTAGGGACCATCGCCGGGTCGAGCTGCCTGGGCATGTTGATTCCGCCGAGCGTGCTGATGATTGTCTGGGGCATCCTGACGGAGCAATCCATCGGCCAATTGTTTGCGGCCGGCGTGTTGCCCGGCCTGCTGCTGGCCGTGTTCTTCATCCTCTACGTGTTCATTCGCGCGATTATCAATCCGGAACTGGTGGGCGGCGGCGCAGCCGCCGTTGATCCGGCGGAGGTTGAACCTGAAGAGGAAATCTCTACCGGCCAGTTCCTGATCAGCTTTGCCGGCATCCTCCTGGTGATCGTCGCTGTGCTGGGCGGCATCTGGTTCGGTGTTTTTACCCCGACCGAAGGTGCGGGCGCCGGCGCTTTCATCGGCCTCATGCTGGGTATCATCAAGGGTATGCGGCTTCGCGACATCATTGATGCGATCCTCAACGTGGGCCGGACCTCCGCGCCGATATTGCTGTTGCTGGTCACGGCGGCGCTCTATTCGCGGACCCTGGCGATGACCGGTATGGCCAATGCCATCGAAGGCCTGTTCATCGGCTCGGGAATGGAGCCTTGGATGATCATCACCGTGATGGTCATCATCTGGTTCCTGCTGGGGATGATCATCGATTCCATCTCCATTATGCTGCTGACGGCGGCCATCTTTGCGCCCATCGCGGTGAAACTGGGCATGGATCCGATCGCGTTTGCCATCGTGGGCATCATCGCGATTGAGGCCGGGCTTTATACGCCTCCCTTCGGGCTGTTGGTTTATACGGTCAAATCGGCGATTCAGAATATCGAGCCGGATATGAATGTGATGACCATCTTCAAGAGCTCAACCGCCTATTGGATCATCATGCTCTTGGCGATGATCGTGATAATTAATTATCCGGAGATTGCGACCTATCTGCCGAGGGTCCTGTTCCCGCCGATTTAGCATCTTTGAGGGGAACGTCGGTCCTTTTATCCGTCATGCGCGGGCTCGACCCGCGTATCCATATTGGAGTGGAAAATGGATCCACGGGTCAAGCCCGTGGATGACGAGAAATGGGTCGTGCTAGTGGATGACAAGGATTGGGTATTGCGTCGGGGCATTGCCGCCGCCCGCATGACCACTGGCGACTAAGTCTTATAAACTACAACGCGTTGCAAGGCCGCCGGAGGGTCCGCCACATATGGGCGGAGGGGGAGTTGTCATTCCCCAGACCTTCTTTCGGCTGACGGAAATGGCGGCCCAGAACGTCCTCGAATTCCTCCCACCCGACGACGACATCCGGATCAAAGGCGTAAAGATCGTTCAGGCAGATCAGCCGGGCGGTCATGTACCATTTGTGGTTCTTGGCCCGTTCGTACTCAGCAACGATATAAGGTTCGGCCTGATACTCGTCGCCAAACATCCGGCGGTACATTTCCGGGTACTCATAGCCCACGGATTCGTCCGGGAAGAATCGTAGCGCTTGGTGCACCCGGATTGCCCAGGACACCTCCTCGTCCACATAGGGCTCGATCAACTGTGCGCCCCAATAGCCGTGATCGGCCCGGATAAAGCCTGATACTGCTACATCGTGCAGCAAACAGGCAAGAATGACCTTATCTTCATGGCCGTTGAGACGCGCCAGCCGGGCGCTTTGCAACAGGTGCTGCTGGCCGCCGATGGAAAACCGGCAGCGGACAAAATCCATGAAGGTGGGTTTCTCCGGCATCTCCGGCAGGCGCGGGTCTTCACCCATCAGCAGCCGTCCGGCGCCGGCCAGCGTTTTGCGGTCATAGACCGGTTGCTTGCCATCGCCGAGTTGATACAGGAGAGACCGGGAAGCGACAGCGTCCCCCAGCGCATCCATCTGCGCCTGTTCCAACGCGTCCGCTTTTTCGGAAAGGGTTTTGCCGTCGTCCACGGTCGTTCTCCTAGTAGCGTCCGCCGGCCGCGGTGATCACGTTTAAAAGTGCGGGTCTGCCGCTACGCACGGCTTTCAGCGCCCGGCGGATCGCGGCTTCCAATTCGGCAGGGTCCTCGACCTTTTCGCCGTAACCACCGACGGATTCGATAATCTTCTCGAAATCGGGGGATGGATCCAAATGGCTCAGGGGGACCCGATTGGATTTCGCCGCCGCCCCGGACGGATACATGGAAAGCGTCGAAGACTTTACCGCGTTCCACATGTGGTTGTTGGTGACAATGGTCAGAGTTGGCAGTTCCTCCGCCCGGGCGACGAAATGTGCGGCGGTGGGGTTGCCGAATATGTAGGAACCGTCGCCAACCGCCAGAATGACATCCTGATCCGGCCGGGCCAACTTTGCGCCCAAGGCCATGCCCAGGCCCGAGCCCAAGCCACCGGCCACACTGGTGCCGATGAAGTTTTCCGGGTCCTTCATGTTCATAAAGGCCGGCGGAACGGAAAGCTCCGAGACGAAGATCGCGTCCTTGGATTTCACTTTGCTGACGCAGTGGGCGATCCAGGCGGGCGCAATGGGCGTCTGCGTTGCAGCGGTGGCCAGCAGCTTTTCCCGATCTTTGAGCATCGCCGCTTTTTCCTTGGCCAGGCGGTTTGCCCGTGTGGCGATGGCTTTTTTGTGCTTGCCCGCCTTACGGCCCATGATCTTGCCGAGCTGATCGATGGTCGCCGGTGATGAGCCGGTAAGCGCGATATCCATCTCGAACCCTCGGAACGGAATTTCCGAGAACAAGGGATCAGGGGAGATATGAATGAGCGCGGCATTGGCCTTTGGGCTGACCATCCGCGGCACCCAGGGCACCATACTATCCACCACGAGAATGGCGTCGGCCTTGGGGACCAGCTGCTGGGGCGCATAGCCCATGTTCATCGGATGGTCGCTGGGCAGGGCCAGCCGGCCGTTCTGCGTCACCGGAATGGCGAATTTCTTGGCGAACTTTCCGATGGCGGCGGCCTGTCCCCGGATGGCCCCGTCGCGTCCGGCGATGATCAGCGGATTTTTGGCTTTTAACAGAATGTCCGCGGCGTCTTCCAAGGCGCTGGCGTCCGGCAGGGCGTGTGAGGCGCCGAGTAATTTGCGCCGGGGTTTCGGCCCCGCATTTACGCCGGTATCGGAGAGAACTTCGCGGGGCAGGGTCAGATAGACCGGGCCGCGCGGTTCGCTCATGGCAATGTCGAGCGCCCGGCCGACGATGGAGGAGACCGGCTGTCCAGAGCGCAGTTCGTAATCCCATTTCACGTATTCGCGAAGCATGCCGCCCTGGTCGAAATTTTCTTGGCCCCAATGAATGCCGTTGTTGCGAGAGGCGATATGACCGCTCTCAGTCAAAGGCGTACGGCCCGCCATTACCAGCATCGGCGTCCGGTCTCGGGAAGAATTCATCACACCGCACACCAGGTTGGCGGTGCCCACGTTGACATGCACCATGACCGCCGCGATCTCACCCGTCGCCTGATAGTAGCCTTGGGCCATGGAGACCGCGACGTTTTCGTGCGCGACGGTGATGAAGCGGGGAACCTTTGAATCATACCCGCCCCGTTCGGCGATGGCTTCGACAATGGGGGCGAAATCCGTACCGGCGTTGGCGAACACATACTTGACGCCATGGGCGCGCAGGGTTTCCAGGAAAGCATGAGCGGTGGATTTTTGGGGCACGGGCTTATCTCTCTTGATCTTTGTGCAAAACGATGGGCGGCCGGGATGAACCGGCCGCCCGATACTTGGGTTCGCCGGAAGCGCTTACTTCCAGCTGATGCGGTTCAGCTCAAACCCTTCCGGGTTCATGTGACCACCATGAACCGCGACCGACTTGTGATGCGCCAGCACCACGGGCAGCGGAATCAGCGGCATCATGTAAGCCTCATTGGTTACCTTGTCGAAGGCCGGCTTATAAATCGCCTCGCGGGTGGCCATGTCAAAGGTCTTTTGGCCGTCCAGGTGAGCCTTCAGAAGATCGTCATCACCCATATAGTTGCGGGAACCCTTCATCCAGAAGAAACCAGTGGTGGTCGCTACGTCGGGCGCCGCGCCGCCGTTGTCCCACAGGCTGACAAACATCTGGACCTTGCCTTGGGCGCGCTTCTTGACGAAACCGCCGATGGGCAGGGCGTCCACCTTGGCGCGGATGCCGACCTTGCGAAGCTGACCGGCCACCGCTTCCGCCGTTAGCCGCGACGGACCCCAGGTAGTGATCTCCAGATCAAAACCATCGCCCTTGCCCGCGGCGGCCAGCAAAGACTTGGCCTTGGCAATATCATGCTTGGGCAGCGGCGCAGAAGAGACGCAGCCAATATGCCAGGAATGGCAGATGGCCTGCTGCGGCGTGCCGCCCTGCAACTGATCCGGCACGATGGCTTTGCGAAGCGCATCCCGGTCAATGGCGTGCATGATCGCCTGGCGGACCCGCTTGTCCGTGAACAGTCCGGTCTTGGACCGGTTGGCGGCGTCCACCAGGGCGTAAACGAAGGACACGGTCGGCGTCACCGAAATCTCGATCTCCGGATTGGCTGATAAATCCTGCGACTGGTCTTTCGGCACGTTGTACATGATGTCGAGACCGCCGGTGATGATCTGCGCCACCTGGGTCTGACGGTCCGGGATCGACAGCGCGATCAGTTTGCCCACTTTGCCGGCGGGCTTGGAACCGTTGTAATAGTTTTCGTTCTTCTCGAAGAAGATGCCCGCGTTCGGATCAACCTTGGTCACTTTGTACGGACCGGTGCCGATCGGGTTGCGGCCAAAATCGCTCTTTACCTTGAGAGCGCCGTGCGCGCCTTTCGGATAGATCGGCAGTGCCGTGGCCAGCCGCGACAAGGTCGGCGCATACGGCGCTTTGCTGACGAATCTAACCGTATACTGATCCACCTTTTCCACGCCCTTTATCCAGCCGAAGCGGGTACCCTTGAAGCGGAAGTTGATCTTCGGATCGGTGACGAAGTTCACCATGTAGACCACGTCGTCCGCATCGAACGAAGCGCCGTTATGGAACTTCACGCCCTGGCGCAGCTTGAATTCCCAGGTGGTAGGATTGATGCGGCTCAGGAAGTGGCGAGCTGTGGTTTATATTTGCGCTCGTCGGCATCATAGAATAGCAGGTTGTCGAACACGGCGGGCGCCGTCAGGTTGGTTTCCGGGTGCGGATCAAATATCCGGTCGAGAACCTTGATCGGCTGATAGAGGCCAAAACGGACGGTGTCTTTGGATTTCTGGGCCAGTGCGCTGCCTTGGTAGGAAACAACGGCAAGACCGGCGATCGCAATGGATGCGGTAAGTCGATTTAACATGTGTCTCTCCCTGTTTGACGGAGCACCGCTTCATGTCGGGTTCCGTTCTGAAAAAGTATAGCCCCAGGTTTCACCGGTTCCAATGCGAGAATTGCCTGTATCTTAGGGTCTGATCCTTGCCCGGCTCGCGACAGCGGGATACGATTGGCAAAGGACATGCTGCAACGGAGATAGGCCATGGGTGATTTTGCCGCTTTCAATCTGATGGGTTGGATCAACGACCACGAGGATCTGCTGAAGCCCCCCGTGGGAAACGCGCAACTGGTGCCCGAAGGGGATTTTATCGTGATGGCCATCGGCGGGCCCAATGTCCGCACCGATTACCACGACGACCCCGGCGAGGAGCTGTTCTATCAAGTGCGCGGCAATATGGTGCTGCGCATCATGGATGACGGAAAACCCAAGGACGTCCCTATCAATGAAGGGGAGATGTTCCTGTTGCCGGCCCATGTACCTCATTCACCGCAGCGCCCGCCGGATTCGGTCGGTGTGGTGGTGGAACGCAAACGGGTAGACGGCGAGCTGGATGCGTTCGAGTGGTACTGTGAAGAGTGCGATGCGAAGGTCCACCGGAGCGAGTTGCCGCTCAAAGACATCTACAAGGACTTGCCGCCCATCTTCGACGCCTATTACGGTAATGCGGACGCTCGGATCTGCCCGGACTGCGGCCATCAGAACCCCGGAAAACCGGGATAAAGTACACTCCGGCTACATTTTTGCGAGGAACGCCGAATAGCGATGGACTCTTCGGCTCCGGTGCGCAACTATCCGTTCGCACACGCAAAAGAATTGGAGAATAGATAATGGGCATGCTGATTGACGGGAAATGGACCGACGACGAGGCCGGAGCTACCCAGAAAAAGGGCCAGTTTGTGCGCCCGGACAGCATTTTCCGGGGGTGGGTGACCGCGGACGGCTCCGCCGGACCGGGCGGCGAAGAAGGCTTCAAAGCCGAATCGGGCCGTTATCATCTATATGTTTCCCACAATTGCCCCTGGGCCTACCGGACAATGATATTCCGGAAACTCAAAGGTCTGGAAAGCCACATCAGCGTCGCTATCTCCGCCTCTTCCTGCAAGGACGAGGGCTGGACCTTCATTGAAGAGGAAAACTGCATCCCTGACGAAGTCAACGGCATCAAGTATCTACACGAGGTCTACACCAAGGCCGATCCTGACTACACGGGCCGGGTTACCGTGCCGACCCTATGGGACAAAAAGACCGGCACCGTGGTCAATAACGAGTCGTCCGAGATCATTCGCATGTTTAATTCGGAATTCGACGGACTGACCGGCAACAATATGGATTTCTACCCCAAGGAACTGCGCGCCGAGATCGACGAGATCAATGACATTGTCTACCCCGGCGTGAACAACGGGGTATACCGGACCGGCTTCGCCGGGACCCAAGAGGCCTATGAAGAAGCCTTCGACAAGCTGTTCGACACCTTGGACTTCCTGGAAGACCGGCTGTCCAAGCAGCGCTATCTGGTGGGTAATCGCCTGACCGAAGCGGATTGGCGTCTGTTTTCGACCCTGATTCGGTTCGACCTGGTCTATTACGGCCTCTTTAAGTGCAACAAAAAGCACATTTACGAATACCCGAACTTGTGGAACTTCACTCTGGAACTGTACCAGCATCCCGGTGTGGCGGAGATTACCGACCTCTTCCACATCAAGCGTGGCTATTACGCGACCATGAGCCGGCTGGACGTTATGGGCTTCGTCCCCAAAGGTCCTGATCTGGACTTTAACCAACAGCATGACCGGGATCGTTTTCCGGCCGACTGACCTAACCCTGAGTGAAGGAAACTATGAGCGACGTTATTGAACTGAGCATGGATGGCGCCATCGGCGTTGTCACGATCAACAATCCCCCGGCCAACGCCCTAAGCTACGCCGTCGTCAAAGGCCTGGATGACACCATCCGGACGTGTATGGAAAATGACGCGTGCGAGGCCGTGGTGCTGACTGGCGCGGGTAAAATGTTCGTCGCCGGCGCGGATATCCGAGAATTCAACATTCCCCGGCCGGATGACGTGCCGGAACTCCATGACATGATCAAGGGGATCGAGGATAGTCCCAAACCTGTGGTGGCCGCGGTGAACGGTCTGGCGCTTGGGGGTGGGTTGGAACTCGCCATGGGCTGCCACTACCGGTTGATTGCGTCGACGGCGCAAGTTGGCCAGCCGGAAATCAACCTGGGCTTTATCCCCGGCGCTGGCGGGACACAACGTCTCCCGCGTCTGGCGGGTGTAGAAAATGCGCTTGAGATGATCGTCGGCGGCGCACCCATAAAGGCCGCGACAGCTGTCGAGTTCGGCATCGCCGATGAATTGGTGGAGGGTGACATTGTTGCCCGCGCGCTTGAGTACGCAGCCAATGAAGCCAAGGACGGCGGCCCCCGGCCCACCGGCACGCGGACTGAAAAACTCTCCGGCTTTGATCCGGGGATTTTCGATAAGTGGCGGGAAAAGGTCGCACCCAAGTCCCGGGGCATGGACGCGCCTTTTGAATGCATCAACACGGTTGAAGCGGCCACCACCATGAACCTGCTGGACGGGTTGGAGAACGAGCGCGTTACCTTCGTCCGGCTGCGGGACGGCAATAAGGCCAAGGCCATGCGCTATATGTTCTTTGCCGAGCGTGAAGTCGCCAAAATCCCCGACGTGCCCAAAGATACGGAGGTGCTTCCGATCCAAAAAGCGGCCGTCATTGGCAGCGGCACCATGGGCGGCGGCATCGCCATGAACTTCGCCAACGCCGGTATCCCGGTCTCCTTGGTCGATGTGTCGGAAGATGCGCTGGCCGCAGGCCTGGACAAGGTGGAGCAGAACTATGCCGGTTCCGTCTCCCGCGGGCGGATCACCCAGGACGCCATGGACGCGTGCATGGGAATGATCTCCGGCACCACGGATTACGCCGATGTGGCGGACGCGGACATCGTCATCGAGGCGGTGTTCGAGGATATGGACTTGAAGAAGAAAATCTTCGCCGAGTTGGATAGCGCCTGTAAGCCGGAAACAATCCTGGCCAGCAACACGTCTTCGCTGGACATCAACGAGATTGGTGCGGCCACGGGCCGGCCCGACAAGGTCTGCGGCGCGCACTTCTTCAGCCCGGCCAATGTCATGAAGCTGATGGAAAATGTCCGAACCGATGCTGCGTCCAAGGAAACCGTGGCGACGCTCATGAACCTCTCCAAGGTTCTCAAAAAGACCGGCGTGCTGGTCGGCGTGGGCGACGGGTTCGTGGGCAACCGGATGCTGCATGTGGCGGCTCGGATCGCCGAGTTCATGGTGGAAGAGGGCGCACTGCCCTGGCAGATTGACAAGGTCATCTATGATTTCGGCTTCCCCATGGGGCCGTTCCAAATGAACGACTTGGCCGGCATCGATGTACGTTATCTGATCCGTGAAGAGCAGAAGAAAAAGACGGGCGACCGGCGTCAATCGGTGATCCTGGATAGGGTCTACGAGACCGGACGCTACGGCCAAAAAACCGGCGGCGGCTGGTATACCTATGCCGACGGCGACCGTAAGGGCGCGCCCGAACCGATGATCGAGGAATTGATCCTTAAGACCTCGGAAGAGTTGGGCTTCACCCGCCGGACATACACCGATGAGGAAATTCTGGAACGGTATTTGTATTCGATTATCAATACCGGCGCGCAGGTGCTGGAAGAGGGGCTCGCCATTCGCGCCAGCGACATCGATGTTATCTGGCACTACGGCTATGGCTTTCCCCGCTATCAGGGTGGCCCGATGTTCTATGCGGATTTAGTGGGCCTGGACAAGATCTATGATAAGGTTTTGGCCCTGCACGAAGACTACGGCGACTGGGTCAAACCGTCCGGTCTGCTGAAATCCCTGGCCGAGGAGGGCAAGGGTTTCGCCGACTATAGAGCCGGGTAAAGAATTGAGTGTCTGCTCTTGAGGGACGAAACACAAAAATAAGGAGCAGACGTATGATGCGATTTCTTTTGATACTGAGCCTTGCTGTATTCGTGAGCGGAGCGGCGTTGGCCCAGTCTACGCCCCCACCGCAGCAACCGACGCCGCAACAGCCGGGGCCGCAAAATGACGTGATCGGAACGATCTTTAGCGAGGCGGAAAAATCCATCATCCGTCAAGTGCTGGGGGCTGCGGCTGCGAAAGCCACCGGCGCGGAAAACACCTCGACGGTCGGCGAGACCGTGCAGACGGTGATCCGGGAAACGGTGAACAACACGGTCAATCAGACAACCGGCCAGACAACCGGCCAGAACTCGTCCGCCTCAAGAGACGACGATGACGATGATGATGACAAGGAAGCCCGCGACGACGATGGCGACAAGGGCGGCAAAAAGGCGGGCCGTGGAAAGCACAAAAACAAGCAAGGAAAAGGCAAGGGCCGTGGGCGGGGCAAAGGCCTGCCGCCCGGACTGGCGAAACGGGACAAGCTTCCTCCGGGCCTGAAAAGCAATTGGAACGGAACGGCAAACTGCCGCCGGGCCTGCAGAAAAGCGAGTTCCCGGAAGACCTTCAGGCCAAGCTGGGCCCGCCCAAGGAAGGCACCGAACGCGCCATTGTCGGCAATGATGCGGTGCTGATCGACACGGCGACCAATGTGGTGCTGGATGTCATCCGGAATGTGGTCAACAAGGGCGGGCAATCCGGCCAGTAGGTCTGGTAGCCTGATCCTGGGAGAAAGAAATCATGAGTAAGACGGTAGGCGTCATCGGCTTGGGTCCGATGGGCGGCAATATTGCCGGGAATCTTCTGCAAAAGCAGTTCAGTGTCTGCGGCTACGACATTAACCCCGAGTGCATGGACGCGCTGGATGCGTTGGGCCTGACAGCGGC
>Ga0181589_10002755_pt1 | contig 13873 bp, 6 predicted proteins | sample 071ome_25_FD_132444 | JGI IMG/M metagenome (GOLD analysis project Ga0181589, IMG submission 132444) | Coastal salt marsh microbial communities from the Groves Creek Marsh, Skidaway Island, Georgia - 071410BT metaG (megahit assembly) | ecosystem: Environmental > Aquatic > Marine > Intertidal zone...
AATTCATCAGATTATATAGATTAGCAATAAGGGCATTTACGAAGGTTTTGAGCATAAATTCTTGATTTATATCGCATTCTATGCTATAGTGTATGTCTACTTTTTAAAAATTGTTAAAGTAGTCTAAGGTATTTCAAGACTAACTAAAATCTTAGAGGGACAAGATGAGATTATTGAAACCTTTCATGGTTGTATTGGGTATGATACTTATGGCATTTCCTACCTATGCTCAAGTTATAACACAATACAACGGTACGGATGTAGTTGAAAATAGCATCTTAGTGGTGCGAGAAGATGTGGCTAGCAAGGGGATATCAGCCGCTGATCAACTCCAAAAGGCGGAACTTATTCGCCGTAATTTTAACATTCCAATTTCGAAACAATTCGACGAGCAGGGATTGGAAGAATGGCAAGTGTCATTAGAAGATTATAGTTCTGTGTTGGCTCAATTAAATGCCATACCGGGAGTTAAGGCTTTTCCAAATTACGTGTTCAAAAGGGAACAGCTTGAGGCTACTCCTATCAGCAATGAGTTGAACGATTATATAACTGCTTCCGAAGAGCCCTCGTTTTCGGCATTGGAAACCATGTATGGTCCTGAAATGATTGTTAATGGTGATTTCTCTACCGGTGATTTAAGTGGCTGGGAAGTATTTCTGGCTGATTGGATTGGAGTGAACGCTGATTTTGCAGTAACCGACGGGGAACTATCCGTCACCAATATAGTGGGTGTAGATAGTACTTCTTGGCATATTCAACTTATCCAAACATTAGATGATTCTAAAATAGACCAATTAGTAGTGGGAGGGATGTATGAACTTACCTTTACGGCTCGTACCGATGCTGAAGCCAAAGAACTAAAGGTCTTTTTGGGGCAGAATTATGATAATTTCCTAGGTATTGTAGATACTTTTGTAACCTTAGGTGATACTAGTACAGATTATACCATCAGGTTTTTAATGAGTGATGTGTTCTATAGCCCAGATGGAACCACTCCTGGCATGAAGTTAAGTATCGAGCCCGGAACATCTACTGATGCCCTTTTCTTAGATAATGTTTCGCTTCGTCAGGTAAATTCACCAGTTAGTTCAGCACCTATTCCAACTGTGAACGTGGACTCTGCCATCTCCATCTTCAGTGACTATTTCACTAATGTTGAAGTGGATACCTATAGAACCGATTGGTCTCAGTCACTGTATGAAGTAGATGACTTGGATGGTGACGAGATCATTATCTACGATTCTCTGAACTTTGTAGGTATCGAAACAGTAGAGAATCAAATTGATGCCTCAGAGATGTCGCACATTTATTTTAACGTTTGGACTCCAAATGCTGATGTGATGCGCATCAAGTTGGTTGATTTTGGTGCCGATGGAGTGTACAGTCCTGCTGCCGATGGTGGTGACGATAGCGAACATGAAATCGAATTTACAAATTTCCCAAAAAACACTTGGCTTACTGTTAATTTACCCCTGTATAGATTCGAGAATATGAGCAGCACCAGTAATATAGCTCAGATTATATTCAGTGCTGCGCCTGCTGGTGAATCAACCCTGAGTATTGATAACCTGTTCTTTTATGATAATGGATTACCTACCAATGACCCCTTTCTATATCTGCAGTATGCGCTACATAATGATGGTACGTTTAGGCCAGATTATTCTGTAGAAGGGGCGGATATATCAGCCTTTGATGCATGGAATACCACCACAGGTTCTGATTCAGTGATTGTCGTTGTTTATGATGATGGGGTTGATTTTACTCATCCCGACTTAGCGAATCAGGCATGGGTTAATCCTGGTGAGGATTTGAATGGTGATGGTATGGTTAGCGAAGACGAATGGAACGGAATCGATGATGATGGAAATGGTTTTGTGGATGATTTCTGGGGTTGGAGTTCGGTATATGATAACAACTCGTTTATTAACCCAGGTAGCTTCCACGGTACTCATGTGGCCGGTATCATTGGAGCTGAAGCCGATAATGCCATGGGTATATCGGGTGTGGCTCAAGAAGTTTCTATGATATCTGTGATGATTTTTGATGAATATGGGTACACTAATTCACTCGCCATCATCCTTGGATATCATTACATCAGTATGCTCTTGGAGCAGGGTGTAGAAATAACGGCCATTAATCAGAGCTGGGGTGGCGGCCGCATATTTAATGACCCGTCTTCTGAGAGATTTATAGAAGTAATGTCTATGTATGCGCATCACCACGACTTATATGAAGCGCTTTGGGTCGTATCGGCAGGAAATAGTACGCTGAATAGAGATGAACTTCCTTACTATTCAATACCTAATAATATTGCCTCTTCTAATATTATAACCGTGGCGAGTAGTGATGATGCCGATCTGCTTTCTGGGTTTTCGGATTATGGGAATTTCACAGTAGATATTACAGCTCCAGGATCTACTATCGCTTCAACCTATCCGGGAAATAGATACGTCTACTTATCAGGAACATCCATGGCCTCACCACAAGTTACGGGTGCAATCGCCTTGGCAAAAGCTGCCTATCCAAATGAATCGGGTCACGCCTTAATGACTAGGGTTCTGGCTTCTGGTGATTTTGTATCCTCATTTGAGACTGTAGGTGAGGGAGAGCGTTTGAACGCCTATGCTATGTTGGAACCTTCTATGGGTTCTTCCGTATCTCACGAGGATGTGGCCTTATTTCAACGTACCTATGTAGACGGTCCTGCCGAGCAAACGATTGGCTTTATTAATACTACTGGATCAGCGGTAACCGTTGAGTCAGTGAGCTTCTCAGGAGCAGAGGGTGCTTTTGCTACAAAGTATGCTTTTACTCCAGAAGTGGTAGCACCGGGTGAGGCTTACGGATTACCTGTGGCTTTCTATAACGGAATGTCCGCAGATGAGATAGTGTCGGTGGCTACTCTATCGTTATCGGGTGGTACCTCCGTTGAAATCTCATTAGTTGGACGAGAACAAGTGTTCCCATCCATCGAGATATTCCCTGATTATGAAGATCTTGGTGCCATTCCATCGGGATCTGTAGCACAAACTAGTTTCGAGATTGTGAATGATGGTGCCGGTGACCTTTATTTTGATTTAGAGCAGACCTTATATGTTCTCAATAATGATTTAACAGAGGTGTTAAAACCTTTGACGTCAATTAAATCTGGAGAAGGAAAACCTCTATCTCAAATAGCAGGTGAGCGAGAGGCCTTAAATGACGAAATCATGGCGAAGGTGCAGCAAGATTTAGTTGGAGTTCAACGAACCAATATTACTCTTTCCATGGATAAAGTTGGAAGCACGGAATCGGCTCTGCTTTGGTTCGATGATTTAAATAGCCCTGACTCAGTAGCCAATGATTGGATCACTTTGGCCTATGGGGAAGGTGATGGTGCAGACAAAACCTTTGAGTTAGCAGAAATATTTGATTTTGGTGATTACTCCTTTTTTGCCGGTGATTTTACTAATGGGTATAGTAATAATACGATAGCGGTAGCGGGTTCACCTATCTTCGATTTTACTGCTTTAGAATTTGATGGAAGTGAATATTTACCCTCTTATTTATTCTTTGACTATGCTGCTTCACTTGAGCAAGGATATGATTTCTTTTATGTGAATGTGCTTTCCAACGGGAAGCGAGTAATGACCTTAGATATTACAGATAATGGTAATTTAATCAATGATGGATTTGTCTATACTGCCTATTTAGACTTGCTTTCCTTAGCAGGGCTTGAAAATGTAGAGTTTTGGTTCATTATGAATACCGACGAGTCATTTGTGGATGGCTTCGGTGCACTCTTTGATAATGTTGGTATCGAAGTGACACCAAAACCCTATTTCTATTCAGAAACCGATGGTTCGGTTGAAGCAGGTTCATCTGAAGAAATCACAGTAAGTGTGAACACTTCAGTAGTAGGAGATGGATTTTATGCCTTAGAAACGGTGGTTTATAACAATAGCCCAGATGCTATTAGTTTTGGATCGCCGTATCACCTTATGATGTTTGAGGCAGCAACTGTAAACGTTCAGTTCACCGAGCCTTATACAGATCTTGGAACTATCGGTGCAACTACGGAGTCCATAGAATATACGCTAGAGATGTTTAATGGGGGTATTGTGACCGCAGACTATTATGCAGATCAATTCCTCAGCCGCTTTGATGATGGGTTCGCTATCGATGCGCCACCTATGAAACAAGCTACCCCCGGCACGAAAGAGGCAGCGAATGTGAATAAACTCCGTTCAAATAGAATGGAGCAACTAAAAACCAGAGACTTGAGTGGCTTAAAGATGCAGCCTAAAGCAAAACTTAAAGCTCAGGATAGATTGCAGCCTATACGGTCTGAAATGGCTGCAGATCCGAGTTTAGAAGTCGTGTACTACGAGGGCTTTGATTCAGGTACCTTCCCAGAAGCATGGTTAAGTCAAGACTACAGCTTTGGATTGGGTCATGAGTGGGACGTGCTTAACTACGGTTCTATGGATTTCCCTTACTATGCACTTGGTGTGGGTAATACTGGGGATTATTACATCTTAAATAATACTGTAACCGAAGCTTATTCGCCTATCTTTGACCTGTCGACCATTACTGAAGACAAAACGGTGAATCTAGAATTTGCTTATAGCTTTTTATTGGAGCCAGGTTATGATGTTGCGAGTATGTTTGCTGTTGTGTTGGATGAGAACCTATTTATTTCAGATGTCTATTACATCGGTAGTACAGAAGATGTCTTTTTCAATGATGGTTCCTTTCAGTATGGTATGCTGAACCTCGACTTCCTTAAAGGTGAGTTAGTCACTTTTGTGAGTGTAGTTGAAACAGACGAATCGGTATATTCGGCATGGGCCTTTTTAGATGATTTCCTCATTTACACTATGGATAAACTGAGCTATGTAACTCCTTCTATGGGCACCATTGATTCCGGAGCTGTGGCTACGGCAGATGTTCATATCAATGCGAATCATCTCATGCCAGGTGATTATACATCAGTTACTATGCTCCTTTATTACAACGAAGATATCATGGTAGATGGTTTGGCCGTTCAAGAAACCTACTTCTACTTAGAAAACGATGAACCTGTTGTTGTGGACGATACGCTCATGATCGTTGCCGGTGATCGTATTGACATGGGAGATATGTTGTATATGGCCCTACAAAATGACTACGATAAACATGGACTCTACATTGAGGATATGTCTGACCCTGTGTACGGAGATTATCGTTGGCTGGGAGTTGAGGATGAGTGGCCACACTATGTAGCACCTCTCAATTATGATGGTCTTGATTCTATTGAGTACATGGTGTCCGATGGCATGAGCTACGTAACAGGGACCATTCATATCATGGTTATGGCTAAACCTGGTTTCATGACAGGATCTAATCAACAGTTCGTATTCCTTGAAGACAATACCTTGGAACTCAGTACCATGACCATGGCTGCTGGGGTCGGTGGTATGGATAAGGAAATGATGGTTTGGGGAGAATCTATGCACGATCAGGTAACCATAGAACATGATCCGAATAATCACGGTATTAGTTTCTCTGCTTCGGAAGACTTCTATGGTCAGACCGAAGCTATGCTCTATGCTGGGCACATGGATCATGTAATGGATTCGATGAAAGTATCCATCATCATCACTCCTGTTAATGACATGCCAACGGCTTCCTTCGAGTTTAATCAGGGAGATAATGGTAGTAGTGAATTTAACTTTACCAGCACCTCAAATGATGCTCGAGATCCTGAAGGTGCCATAGTTGCATATGCATGGGACTTTGGTGACGGAACCACTAGTTCCGATGCGGCGCCTTACCATAATTATTCTGAAGCCGGAAGCTACACTGTCCGATTATTGGTGACCGATAATGGCGGTGGAGAAGCTGAATTCACTCAGCAGGTTAGTGTGAGCTCGGTAGTGAGCATAGATGACGAAACCAAACCTATGGTTTTTGCACTCAAGCAAAACTATCCGAACCCATTCAACCCGAGTACATCCATTCAGTATTCGATTGCTGAGTCTTCGCCAGTGACGCTAGAGGTGTTTAATATGTTGGGTCAAAAAGTGGCCCAGCTAGTAAATACAACTCAGGTCGCGGGTAATTATTCGGTTCAGTTCGATGCTGCGGGACTGTCGTCAGGGGTGTATTTGTATCAACTTAGAGCGGGTAGTTATTTAGAAACCCGCAAGATGATGCTTATTAAGTAAGCCCATTATTAATTTTCTCAAAAGCCTCATGAGTGATTTACTTGTGAGGCTTTTTTATGTCCTATTATATAGGGTTTGCTTGAGAAGTGTACCCTTGAGTAGAATTATCTTAAGTAGGATTCCAAACGAGTAAACGCACCTGCTTTTTTCCGCCCTCAGTCATTTGTTGACCCACTTCTTTGAATCCAAGTTTTTCGTGCAAACGGGTTGAAGCTATATTGGGTGGTTTACTATTCACTTCACAACAAATGGGTACGTTTGGGTGCATTGAAGCGATGTGTTGATACAGGTGGGTCGCTAGACCCTGGCCCCTGTAAGGTGCTGAAATCACAATACGATCAAGGTATAAAAAGGTGTTGAGATTGGAGTTGAAGTACCGATAATTACTGCTAGAATAGGGAACATTTAGGCCCATTAGCCATGCAAAGCCGGCCGGGGTCTGATGTATGCTTAGGAGATAGGCAAAAGTGCTTAGCTTAAATACTTGCTCAAATGAATCAAAATCCAAGCTGTTGACATGAGGTATGTTGGCTTCATTCCACTGATGCACCAGTGGCAAATCGCTCACTTGCAAAGCTCGTATAGAAAGATCCGGTGTAGAAGCAAGACTGTTCAACATGAAATCATAATAAAGAGGACTACATATTTGTATCTTAAAGGTATGCTTTACTTTCAAATATTATTGGGACTTATTGTTGCCTGGTTAGTTTATGCTACTTCCTCAATCGCCCAAACGCATCATGATTGGAGTTATAATTTGGGAATGTACGAGGTTAATCTTCGTAATTATTCCGAGGAAGGTAATATTGCAGCGTTTCAGGCCGATTTGGATCGTATCGATTCGCTTGGCCCTGGCATCTTGTGGTTTATGCCCATTCATCCCATAGGGGCGGAGAATCGACTAGGTAGCTTGGGGAGCCCTTACTCTGTCAAAGATTATTACGCTGTAAACTCCGACTATGGGGAGCTATCTGATTTTAAAGCGTTGGTTCAGGAGATTCATGATCGAGGTATGTATGTGATTATTGATTGGGTGGCCAACCATACGGCATGGGATCATGTACTTACGAAATCTAACCCAGAGTGGTATGTGAAAGATTTGGCTGGAAATTTTATTCCGCCACCCGGCACCAATTGGTCGGATGTGATAGAATTGGATTACCGAAAGCAGGGACTGCGAGACTACATGATTCAGGCCCTTAGCTTTTGGGTGGACTCGGTAGGGATAGATGGGTTTCGTTTCGATGCGGTAGATTTTGTGCCGGATGATTTTTGGAGGGATGCTACGGTTGCTTTAGTGGAAGCTAAGCCGGATATATTTTTGCTGGCAGAAGGTCCTGGTGAGGAGCTTATCGACCTAGGATTTCATATGAACTACAGTTGGGCCTACTATGGTTTTGGAGGAGGTATTTTAAGTCAAATTACCCAAGGTGTGGCCGATGCCAATAGTTTTCGAACCTTTGTGAATAGCGAACAATCTAAGTACTCGGATGGAGCCTATCGACTCTATTTTGTATCCAATCATGATGAAAATGCTTGGGAGGGTAGTCCTGTTCAGCTTTTTGGTCCACGTGCCGTGAATTTTGCCGTGCTTAGCCATTTGATTAATGGAATGCCACTGGTATATAATGGTGAAGAAGCTGGAATGACCCAGCAGTTAGCGTTTTTTGATAAAGACCTCATACCTTGGAGAGATTATCCGCTCTTCGACTATTACCGGCGATTATTTGATCTTAAGCGTCGTAATGCAGCTTTGTGGAATGGCTATGATGAAAATGAGGCCGTACGTATAAAAACCACCCAGAATTCACCTATCTACATGTTTGAGCGAAGTATGAATGGTGATTATGTGTTAGGGATGTTTAATTTGAGTTCCGAAACCGTGGATTTTCAGCCAACCGATACATTTTCGGAAGGAATTTATCGGAATATTTTCACCAATGAACTTGTAGGGCTCTCCAGCGATTTAGAATTTAGTTTAGGAGGATGGCAGTTTATGGCTTTTGAGCAGGTTAGCGGCAATTCCATTGAGGATCTAGATGAAGGGGTTAATAGGCCATCGCCTTCATTTTTCAAGCTTAAACCGGCGTATCCGAATCCTTTCAACCCGAGTACAAGAATGCATGTGGAACTGAGTACTTCGGCCGAACTTCGAGTGGAGGTTTGGGATTATATGGGTCGATTGCGCTTGCAACAAGACTTGGGTTTGAAAGCTCCGGGGATTCATCCGGTGACTATAGAGGCCCATGATTGGGTGTCGGGTTCTTACTTGGTTCGGGTCTATGCGGGCGAACAAGTGCGTCAGCAGCGGATTACGCTAATCAAATAGACTGGCAGCTACGCGGAAAGTGTTACAATGAGCTTCAAGTATCAAAGCAATATCGGGTGCATAGCCTCCACCCATAGGGTTCATGATGGGAAGATCGTGATGTTTAGCAAGCTCAAATACGTGCCAATCACGAGTTTTGCAACCTTCTAAGCTGAGGGATAAACGGCCTAGCTTGTCTTCTTTCAACACATCTACACCTGCTAAGTAAAAAATAAAGTCGGGACGAACGCTTTCGATGAGCGTTGGAAGGTGAGAAGCGAGTTGCTCCAAATAATCCTGATCTGATGTATGATCAGGGAGCGCGATATCCAGATCGGATGGCGGTTTATGATAAGGATAGTTATTGGCACCATGCATGCTAAAGGTGAATACCCGTTTCTCGTTGGCGAAAATCTGTGCGGTTCCATTGCCTTGATGTACGTCTAAATCTACAATGAGGATGCTCTTACAAGGGGTATGGTTTAGTAAATGGTGAGCGGCAACCGCTTGATCGTTGAGTAGGCAAAATCCTTCGGCCCTATTGGAGGAGGCATGGTGTGTTCCGCCCGCAATATTAAAAGCAGCGGACCGATGCTCTAGTGCCCAAAGTGCCCCTTCAACCGTACCATTGGTGATGCGGAGTTCACGTTGAACCAGTGATTCACTGAGTTCAAAACCGCTCGCTCGTTCTTCCTTTTTGGTGAGTTTAATAGCAAAAAGTCGCTCGAGATATTCGCTTTCATGTACACTTAAATCATACTTGAATCCTTCCGAGGGTTCAAAAAAATCGGTATCGGTAACCAGTCCTTCCCTTTTCAGACGTTGAGGTAGAAGTTCATATTTCTCCATGGGAAAGCGATGTCCTTCGGGTACGGGATGAACATAAACGGGATGCCAAGCTATTTTTAACATGCCCTTTTAACGAGAATTGTAGGTATTGGAGTTCCTAAAAGTGTTCGATTAGAGTAGGAATGTGGCAGAAACAATAAGAAATGGTATATTCTTGCACTGCCAAAACAATTACTATTGGGTAAAATGGTAAGTCGCACACTCGGAGAATGAACAAAATAAATAGAATGTATTTTATATCGGATAATTTTTTGTTGGAGACGGAGCTAGCTCAAAGCCTGTACCACAATGTTTCTAAACCTTTACCAATTATTGACTATCACAATCACCTTTCGGTAAAGGATATAGCTGAGAATAGAGTTTTTAAAGATCTCACAGAAATTTGGCTCGATGGTGACCATTATAAGTGGCGTGCCATGCGAGCAATGGGAATTGACGAGCATTACATCACAGGAAATGCTTCTAATAAAGAAAAGTTTGATAAATGGGCTGAAGTTGTGCCTTCAACCTTGCGTAATCCCCTTTATCATTGGTCTCACTTAGAGTTATTGCGTTATTTTGGGATTGATGAATATTTAAATCCAAGTACATCCTCAAAAATTTATGATCAAGCGAATGAACTATTAGGCACTGATGAGTTTACTACTGTTTCACTTTTGACTAGAATGAATGTGGAAGTTCTTTGTACTACGGATGATCCACTTGATACCTTAGAGTATCATGAAAACATAAGGGTTAAGGGCCAGGTTCCCTTTAAAGTTTTGCCAACTTGGAGGCCAGATTCTTTATTAGCTATTCATAATGAGGCAAAGTATAGGCAAGTATTAACCAGGTTAGAAGAGCTTACAAATACCACTATCAACTCGTTAGATAGTTTAGTAGCAGCGATAAAAGATAGGCACGATTATTTTCATAGAATAGGTTGCCGTTTATCAGATCATGGACTCAATAATTTTCCTGCTGTTAGTTGTGATGCAAAAAAAGCAAAAAAAGCATTCTCTGATTTTTTAGATGGTAAAGCACTTGATACTCAAGAGCAGTCGCATGTTCAATTATTTCTATTGCATGAGATGGCAATCATGGATTATGAAAAATCTTGGGTTCAACAATTTCATTTGGGTTCATTACGTAATGCCAATGAAGGCGGTGTAGAAAGATTAGGAGTGGACAAGGGCTTCGATACCATTGGAGATTTTAGTCAGGCAGAGGGTTTAGCTCTTTTTTTAACCCAATTAGAGAGAACAAATTCATTGCCTAAAACGATTATTTACAATGTTAATCCTGCACATAATGCGGTGTTTGCAACTATGGCGGGTTCATTTAATGATGGGTCTGAAATGGGTAAAATTCAATGGGGTGCACCCTGGTGGTTTTTAGATCAAAAAAATGGAATAGAGGAGCATTTAGATGTGCTCTCAAATTTAGGATTATTACGACCTTTTGTTGGAATGTTAACAGATTCTAGAAGTTTACTTTCTTTTCCTAGACATGAGTACTTTAGACGCATTTTGTGTAATGTCTTTGGTAATGATGTGCAGAAAGGTTTGGTTCCGAATGATCGTAGTCTTTTGGAGGAGTATATTTCAGCTATTTCCTATTATAATGCAAAAAAGTACTTCCCTTTTTAACAATGAAGTAAAACAATAAAAGCTTCATACCTAAACTTTGCTTTTTATACTGATATAGGACTTTATATATTGTTTGTGGACAATCTTCTTTTTTCTCATCATCATCAATATTTATTAATGAAAATTGTCCATGTTTTTAGGAATAGACTTAGGAAGTTCCTCTATAAAGCTTTCGATTTATAATCCGGAAATCGAAGAAACGGTAGCTTTTGCCAGTTACCCAGATCAAGAAATGGATATTTCTAATCCCCAACAGAGTTGGGCGGAACAAAGTCCCGAGACATGGTGGGATAATTTTGTTCAAGCCTATAAGGAGTTAGTCACTAACTTTTCCATTAATACCCGAGAAATAAGTAGCATAGGTGTTTCCTATCAAATGCATGGTTTGGTGTTGGTGGATAAGAATCATGAGATCTTAAGACCTGCCATCATATGGTGTGATAGTCGTGCGGTTTCAGTAGGAGAGGAACTGTATGAAAGCTTAGGCCATGATTATTGTAAAAATGTACTACTGAATTCTCCAGCGAATTTCACAGCTTCTAAATTGTTATGGGTTAAGCAAAACGAGCCTGAAATTTTTGATCAGATATACCAAATAATGTTGCCTGGAGATTATCTGGTTATGAAGCTGACTGGCAAAATCACCACGACGCCAACAGGACTCTCAGAAGGTATTTTTTGGAACTATGAAGATAATAGTATCAGTAGGGAACTATTGGAGAGTATGGATATTCCTTCATCGATGATTCCTAATCAGGAGCCCACGATAGGTTCTAAGTTAACTATTGAGAATGAGATTGCAGATTTACTAAATCTTAATCCTCTTGTTAAGGTATCCTATAGAGCGGGTGATCAACCAAATAATGCGTTTTCATTAAATGTTTTAGAACCTGGTGAAATTGCTGCAACTGCTGGAACATCAGGGGTAATATTTGCGGTAACCGATCATAAAATTTCAGACCATAAATCGAGGATAAATACCTTTTTACATGTTAACCATACAAACAAAAGTCCAAGATATGGGGCGCTTATCTGTGTAAATGGTACGGGTATACTATATCGGTGGCTTAGACAACTTTTATCTATAGGAGGCCATAAAATCACCTATGAACACATGAATACTCTAAGTGGAGAAGTGGCGCCAGGTAGTAACGGTCTGATTTGTGTTCCTTTTGGAAACGGGGCTGAGCGAATTTTTGAGAATCAAATGATTGAATCCCATTTTTTGAATCTCAATTTTAATACCCACACACCTTCCCATTTAATCAGAGCATCCTTGGAGGGTATCGTCTATGCCTTAAATGCCGGTTTTGAAATTTTCAAAGAACTAGGAGGAACTCCCAAGACCATTAGAGCCGGTCATTCAAATCTGTTTTTAAGCCCTGTTTTTAGAGAAATATTTGTCCATGTGACAGGTACGCCACTAGCACTTTATCATACGGATGGTGCGACAGGTGCAGCAAGAGGAGCGGCCCTTGGATATGGGTTCTATTCCACAAAAGAGGAAGCCTTTGCTCATTTAGAGCAAATTGAATTCATAGAACCTGACCCCTCACTTCAAATGAATTATCAACGTCTGTATAAGAATTGGCTAGAATTAATGAGTGCCAAGAATTTTATTTAAAATAAATACATAATTAAATCATGAGTATAGTATTAGGAAACCAAGAGTACTTTAAGGGGATTGGAAGAATACCTTTTGAAGGAGTAGAATCAGATAACCCACTTGCCTTTCGCTATTATGACGAAAATAGGCTTGTAGGTGACAAAACCATGAAGGACCATCTACGATTCTCCATTGCATATTGGCATACCTTAACTGGTTTAGGGAATGATCCTTTTGGGCCAGGAACCAAAGAATTCCCATGGTTAACAAAAACAGATCCTTATGAATTGGCTCGTGATAATATGGATGCCGCTTTTGAATTTATGACCAAATTAGGGGTGCCTTTCTATTGCTTCCATGATTTTGACCTAATCGAGGAAGGGAAGACATTATTAGAATCGGAGAAAAGGTTAACCTTTATTACAGATTATGCACTTACCAAGCAACAAGCATCCGGCGTTAAACTGTTATGGGGTACAGCTAATTGTTTTTCACATCCTAAATACATGAATGGAGCAGCAACTAATCCAGATTTTGAAGTTGTAGCTGCTGCTGGAGCTCAGGTGAAGAATGCTTTGGACGCTACCATCAAATTGGGGGGTGAGAATTACGTATTCTGGGGAGGAAGAGAAGGTTACATGAGTCTGTTGAATACGAATATGAAACGCGAGCTAGAACATTTGGCTCAATTTCTACATATGGCTAAAGATTATGCTCGAGCACAGGGATTTAAGGGAACATTTTTCATTGAACCTAAACCAAGCGAGCCAACGAAGCATCAATATGATTACGATGCAGCCACGGTTATTGGATTTTTAGAACACTATGATCTACATGATGACTTTAAATTAAATATTGAAGTGAACCATGCCACACTCGCTTTGCATACCTTTGAACATGAGCTTCAGGTAGCAGCCAATAGTGATATGCTTGGAAGTATAGATGCCAATAGAGGAGATTATCAAAATGGCTGGGATACCGATCAGTTCCCCGTAGATTTATTTGAGTTATCACAGGCAATGCTCATTATTCTTGAATCTGGTGGTTTTAAAGGCGGGGGTATTAATTTTGATGCCAAAACTCGCAGAAATTCAACCGATTTAGAAGATTTATTTCATGCCCATATAGGTGGTATGGATGCTTTTGCTAGGTCTTTACTAATTGCATATCGGATTTTAGAAGATTCTCCCTATACTACCTTTAGAAATGAAAGATACTCGTCATTTGATACAGGTCAAGGGCAAGCTTTTGAGAAAGGATTATTGACATTAGAAAACCTTAGAGAACTTGCTAA
>Ga0181589_10002760_pt1 | contig 13866 bp, 6 predicted proteins | sample 071ome_25_FD_132444 | JGI IMG/M metagenome (GOLD analysis project Ga0181589, IMG submission 132444) | Coastal salt marsh microbial communities from the Groves Creek Marsh, Skidaway Island, Georgia - 071410BT metaG (megahit assembly) | ecosystem: Environmental > Aquatic > Marine > Intertidal zone...
CCAGAACCTGAGGACGGACTTGTCATCCAAACAGTGCCAGATATTTTTGTGACCGGCCACGTTCATGGTCATGCTTGTGTTGATTTCCGTGGAACTACCTTGGTGTGTTCGAGCACATGGCAAGACCAAACGTCGTATCAACGAATGCTCGGTTTCCAACCAAAGCCGTGTATGTTGACGGTCATCAATTTACAAAGCCACAAATCAGTTTCCATACCCTTTGCGTGAATATTACTGCCATGGGTCGTCGTCCTTCGGTCCATTGCGAACTCGGAGGAATGCCAGAAGGACAAGGAGAATGACCACAAGGGCGACGACTTGGATTGACATGGTCGAACCGCTCGATGAGTCTTCACGACTATCATCTGACGGAGAACCTTCTTCGATGATTGGGCTTTCAACCGTCGCTCCAGCGGAAACTGTGAATGTTAAACTACTGCTGTTGCTGTTACCACTTGCGTCTGCACTGATGACCTCAAGTTCATAGATGCCGTCTAGCAAGGCATCGGTGGTAAAGGCGTGGTTCTTTTTGGTCGCAAAAACGTCGTTGTGGACTGTTTGACCGTTGAGCAGAATGGATTCAGTTGCACTCTCAGAGGTGTACCATGTGACTGTCACCCGCCCATCTTCAAGAACTTCGGTGGCAAGATTGAGAACATCAGGAGGCGTTTCATCAACGACGTCACCAGTCGTAAACGTGATGTTAACGGTCGCTGTATCGTTGGCACCGATGAAGGCCACATATGTGGTGTTGATCTCCAAGTTGGTGAGTGTCACAGCGTGATCGGTTGCCGGCGCAGTCCAAATTGTATCATCTGTTTGGTCAACTACTTCTCCTTGGACAGCATAACGAATCGATGTAGCATCAGCAACAGTGGTTGACCATGTGAGGACAGCTGAGGTCGCCGTGACGGTATCCACCGATGCACCGAAAATTTGCTGTGGCACTTCGGGCATTTCAAAGCCCGTGAGTTGAGCATAGGTGTGACCTGCAACATCGTAACTTGAAAGCATGGACGTTTGGCCTTCACCGTCCAGAATGACATCGATAATGTTCGGATCGTAATCAATACCGTCATCTGGTGCGGGATTGGCGCCACCTCCGAGAGTCCAAGTTGCAGCATTTTCCATCACGTCACGCCATTTTCCAGTACCAAACCCATCTTGACTACCGATGACGATGATGTACCGATAGTTTGGAATGTCCGAGCCAATAACGTCCTTGCTCACGGTGAACGTGATGGTCTTTTCATCAACATCGCCGGTTACGTCAATACCCCGGGCAGAAGCACTTCCAGTTTCGGCTTGCACAGCTTGCACCGCACCAGGTTCACCCGTCCCGCTGATAGCAACCTCCCACGCCCAATCGGGATGGACTTCGGCATTCGCCCCTGTTAACATGGACGTTCGACCGTAGGTGGTTTCACCTTGGTCGACATAAATCTGGACAATTTGATGGCTAAACCCGTTAGCGAGCCCCCAAATATCTGTCATTTCACTCATCGTGAGAATAAACTGTGCGTTCCATGAACTCTGTCGTATGGTAAGGTGTGTAGCATCCCAAAGGCCGCCTCCTGACGGAGTGTTGAAATCGGTTGCAAGCGGGTAGACATAGTCGCCGTCACCTGTTTCGTCACCAACAGCATCATCCAATTCAAGCAAGGTCACCCACTCTTCAAGGTCTGGCAGAACCATTTCTGCAGGTGCAGGTGGGGCCATTTCAGCGTCGACTCCGTCGCCGTAAGACAACGAATCTCTCCACGATGTGACAACTTTGACTCGAGTAGAATAACGAGGTGCAAGACCGATATCGGCCCATGGAATAGCAAATTCATACACATCATCGACGGCACAACCACCGAGGTTGGAACTGCCAGAAAGCACCCAACGCTCTTGGTCACCGACTTTACCTTGAGCACTGAATAAGTTCCATTTTGCACGGCCGTCTTCACGTACCGTGTCAAAGTCAAATGCCACCATATATTTGGAAGGAAAGCCGAGGATTTGATTGCCGTAATATGTACGGAAATTGGTTTCTGCTTCGTTGAAATTCACGGCATTGGGTTGCATAAAGTAGATGGCTAAATCAGGCGAATTAAACGAACTTTCGCCCGAGGCGTTGGCGAGTTCCTCGGTTGTGCTTGCATCCACTCGAATGAAGACGTTTGATGCGTCGTAACCAAAGTAGAATGATTCAATGTCAAAATCTCCACCTGAAACCGGAGCGTCATACCTCGCCGCTCCATCCCATTCGCCTGGTAGAGCTACACCGTCAATCATTGGCTCAATAATGCCACTAGCGGCAGGTTCTGCTATAGCTGGGTTCGTCCACAAGTCTTGAAGGTAAGGAGGAAGGTCGAGATTGATGGCACGATAAATGTTGGACAGATGCACCTTGAACAGCACATCCCAGTTTTCGTCGTAACCGCTATCTTGGTCGAGACCGTACCACCAATACCAGTCACTTCCTTCAGCGATATACAACGATTCCCAAGCGGCTGGAAGTCCGGGGTCGTTAGGATTGCTTTCCTCAAACGCCACCAAGGCCTGACGTGCTTCGACAAGGCGTTGCCAAGCAAGGCTCTCTTCTTCTTCTCCAGCCCACGTTCGAAGGGTTCCATCTATCCACGACCCTGTGCCGATGGTCTCAATAGCTGGCAAGGTGGTGCCTTTGGTCAAAAATTCAGAAGGAGTTGTGGTAACGATTGTGGGGTGGTCAGCCAAACGTCCGTACCATTCTGCCATAAATGGGCGAGCGTTGTCTTGATGTTGAAATTCGGACATAAACATCCAATTCTCACCGTCTAATGCAACGGTAAGCAAATGTTCGGACGGGTCTTCACCTGCATCGAGGAGTTGTTGACGCACATTGTCGATGTAAGCAATAAAATCTGAGACTGCTGCTTCAGGCGTCATGGTCCCGTACTGGAAGGCAATTCGGTCTGAAATGACACGGTCTCGAAACACCACAGCCACTTCTCCGCCTTCAGCCCCTGTCACAGTCCAAGGCGTTGCCAAATTGGCAGCATCTTCTACATCGATGAATTGGCCAGTTATGTCGGTGGACTGCTTCAAGATTTCTTCATCAGTGACCATCCATTCGATGCCCACATCACTGACTGGTTCAACCATTGGAGGCGACACTGCTTCTTCGCTTGGCCACATACCAGTTGGTCGGAAACCGAGTTCAGCCTCAAACAAGTCCATGCCCGTGATAAGATGGTTCTGAACATCCTCTGGCCAGGCTTCCTTATTCACTCGAATGCCGTCTTCCATGGTCCAACCATCCATCATTAACAGGGGCATGATGGGGTGGTAGTACGGCGTCGTGGTGAGTTCAACCTGCCCGTTAGCAGCTAATTCGCTGTACATTGGCAGGACGTTGCTCATGTGAGCGTGCTGTGCGTCCAAAACATATGCAAGATCAGATAGGTTATACTGCCCGTTTTGCATAAACAAGGCAATGAGGCCTTCGTCACGGTGGCTGGCATTGTAATCACCCAACACATAATCAGGAGAGAACTGGTAAAGGTACCACAGCACTTGCAAATCGAGGAAGTCTTGTGGTGCCAGCAATTCATCGTCCATGATGGTGGCAGGTTTTAGGTTGTGTAGCGTCATGTCATAGAGTTCCTTGTAGCGGGCACTGGAAGGATAGAGCCAACCCAACTTTTCATCGCTCTGAGACACATTGTAGATCCAGCCACTGTTCCAAAACGACTGGAATTGCATGGTGTGTAGTTCGAGTTCTGTGGCGTTTGGGTATCCGCTCTCACTCCATGAACGCTTGGCAATATCAGTATGAACATCAAGTGTTTCTTCTCTATGGTAGTCGACCAGTTGTTCAATAAAGGAAGGGACAAGGTTGTATGTCACTTTGGTTTCTGTATCTGCAAGGATACCGGGTGAATCAACATATTCCGTCATGGCATGGACGCGCACCCAAGGCATCTCATACATTCCAGTGAGTTTGTTCTTGTAGTACGGTTGATGTTGGTGAAAAATAATCGCCAAATTGAGTGCATCATCTACCTTGTCAACCCTTGTAGTTTCGATGATTGGGAGGTCTTGCGGCGAAGTGACATTGCTAATATTGTCAACGTGCCATGCATGAGTAAAGGTTTCAGCCCCGTTATTTGATGAAGGGTTTTGCAAAGGGAATGACGTCCAAACATTTCCTTCGTTTTGCCACTGGGCATAAACGAGAATCTCGAAGCCTTGTGGTGAGCCAATGGCCGCCCATGGCAAAGCAAATTCGGTCACGGTATTGTCACTCCAACCTGCATACAGTTCAATATCGGTTGACATGTCTTGCCATGAATTGCCGTCATGAGCAATGTGTTGGAAGTAGGTGTCGTCCTCTAAGACAAATCCGTGGTCTGCTGCGAACGGTAGCGTGTGGGCAAAGCCCCAATCACGTGTAAGTACAGAACCGCCCTCAGAAGTGTTGAGGTAAACAAACAAATCTGCACCGGAGCTCGTTGATTTCCAATCTGTTCCTTCCCAACCAATGAAGAGCATTGTATCGTTCCATGTCAGACGCAAGTCAACGCCGTTGATATCGGTAGCCATGAGCGTATCCGATGCCCATTCGTTGAACGAACCATCCACAGTAACATCTTCTGGGGTCGTTCCTTGGAGGTTTGGTGCAAAAAGAGATATAAAAAATAACAGCACCAAAAACACTGCCTTGAGTCGCATATGATGGCCTAAGAGTGATAATTTGAAAGGCTTTATCACTTTCATCAATGCATGGGGCCCAAAGGTGTGCTTTGTCACCTCACTTCCCTCCCGTCTTCAGGAGTTGACGGGGCTCGTCGCTTTCTCGATTGGATGAACAAAGCAGGGTATTCGGTTTGGCAAATGCTACCAATCACTCCACCTGACGAACACGGCTCGCCGTATGCATCACCATCTGCTTTTGCTGGATGGCCCGAACTTATGCAGAATGAATACGTCGAGTCAAAGAATGAAGACAACTACTGGATGAATGATTGGGCACTCTACGCAGCAATCAAGGAAGCACATGATGACCGACCTTGGTTTGAATGGCCCGAACCTTTACGAAACAGGGATGAACAAGCATTGGAAACCTTCCGAATAGACGCCAAACGCCATCATGACCAGCAACACCGGTTCAATGCTGCTTGGACCGACCTCAAACGCCATGCCGACGATCAAAGCGTCCAACTTATTGGCGACGTACCCATTTTTGTTTCACATGATTCCGCTGATGTATGGGCTCATCGTCATCTCTTCCAACTGGACGAGCAAGGTATGCCAATCCACGTTGCTGGGGTGCCACCAGATTACTTCAGCGAGGATGGGCAACGCTGGGGAACCGTGCTCTACGATTGGGAAGCACATCGCAGGGACAACTGGCGATGGTGGAAAGAACGAATGAAGCGTATGTTCCGACTATTCCATACCGTTCGAATTGATCATTTCCGCGGCATCCATTCAAATTGGGCGATTCCGGTTGACGATGAACATGCAAAGAACGGTCACTGGCAAACCGGTCCGGGAGAAGATTGGTTGCAAGCGATGGTGAATCTCGCTCCTTCGCCCAGCAACATCCTTGCTGAAGATTTGGGGATTATTCCACAAGAGGTGGTCGACCTACGCCGCAAATTTGGGCTTCCTGGCATGGCAGTCCTGCATTTTGGATTCCACGGTGACATCACCAACAATCCGCACCATCCAGAAAACATTCGACTCGACCAAGTTGTCTATACAGGAACACACGATAACGATACCACATTGGGGTGGTGGTCTTCGCTCGACGCTCCCACGCAATCGGCTGTTAAGTCTCTGATGATGCCAAACGAGTCACCGCCACAATCTCTCGTCAGAATGGCGCAAACCTGCGATGCCATGATGAGCATCGTACCGTTGCAAGACGTCCTTGAATTGGACACATCCGCACGAATGAACACACCTGGAACTGCACATGGAAATTGGAAATGGTCATTTTCTTGGGACGATATATTACATAATCAAAGAACAGAACCGTGAATATCTTAACCCGTTTGTTCTTAGAATATTTCAATGCATACGATTGCCTACTTCACTGCTGAAATTGGGCTTTGGTCTGAACTCCATACCTACTCTGGTGGCCTAGGTGTCTTGGCAGGCGACCATGTCAAATCAGCAGCAGATGCTGAGTTGCCACTGGTGGCGATGAGTTTACTTTACAGGGAAGGATATGGCAAGCAACATCTTGATGCGAACGGAGAGCAAACAGAGTCGTATGCCCCCATTGACCCTGCAGACCATTTAGTCGATACAGGTCATGTGATTCAACTTCCACTTGATGATGAGACCCTTTATGCCAACATTTGGAAAACCAACGTCAAGGGGGTAAGTGGTCATGTTGTCCCAGTGTACTTCCTTGACACCCATCACCCCAACAATTCTGCTTCCTTTATCGGACTAGGTTCCCGTTTATACGGTGGTGATGATCAAACACGAATTCGTCAGGAATACCTCTTGGGGGTGGGAGGAGTGCGCGCCCTCCAAATGCTCGGCCACGATTTTGATGGTATGCACCTCAACGAAGGACATTGCACATTTGCGATGTTGGAAATGCTCAATCAAGGTTGGACGAGAGAGTCTCTTGCAAAGCGAACCTTGTTCACCACACACACTCCCGTTCCTGCAGGGCACGACAGATTTGATTGGACAACGGTTGAGTCGGTAATAGGACACCTCTTGCCTGCAGACGCTCGTAAGTTGGTCAAAGGAGCAGGCGATCCGGAGGATGGTGAACGATGTTCAATGTCCCATTTGGCCGTAGCTTTGTCCACCTCGGTCAATGCTGTGTCCAACCTCAATGCTCACGTGGCATCTTCGATGTTTGCTGACGCCCACATTGCACCCATTACCAACGGCGTCCATCACATCACTTGGACTTCGCCCACCATGAGTCAATTGTTTGACAAACAACTCCCAGGTTGGAGAGATGACCCGAGTCGATTGGGCTACGCAGGAAGCATCCCAGATGGTGCGTTGCTCGAAGCAAGAGCGACGAACCGCCGAATTCTTAGAGAATTGGTGAAAATCTCGACCGGCGTTGAATTGGAAGAACACCGTTTGACCATCGGATTTGCTCGCCGATTTGCCACCTATAAACGGGCTAATTTGGTGTTCAGTGATCTCGAACGGCTTCGCTCCATTGGTTCTGGAAACATCCAATTCGTATTCTCCGGAAAAGCACACCCGAAGGATGAAGGTGGTAAGCAGTTGATTCGAGACATCTTCTCATCCGCTAGTGAGGTCGACCACGAGATTCCTGTGGCCTTCATTGAAAATTACGATATGGCTACCGGTTTGGCAATGACTAGCGGCGTTGATATTTGGCTTAACAACCCTATCCGCCCCTTAGAAGCCTCCGGAACATCAGGAATGAAGGCCGCTATGAACGGTGTTCCAAATTGCTCGATTCTAGACGGATGGTGGCCCGAGGCCTGTGAACACGGTGTGAACGGTTGGCAAATCGGTCAGGCTGAAGACGAACGAAACGATGAACGAGACGCAGAAAATATCTACGCTGTCCTCGAAAATGATGTACTCCCCGTTTGGAAAGAGGGCGGTGCTCGGTGGGCTAAAATGATGCGAGCGAGTATAGCAACCTCCGCCCGATTTACAGGGGCAAGAATGATTTCTGATTATCTCCATTTCTACAATGCGTTCTCGTCGTGAAGTGTATCTTGCTCAATATTCGTTTCCAACGCTTCAGGCGGTCGACGAGTTCCGAACAAAAGGAAAATACCCACAACGACGATGATGCCGACCAGCACATTCCGAACAACCGTCGCTGAAGAGACATCGTCTGTGGCGGTTTTATCGCACGGTTCACATGAGACCACCGGACACATCTCATCGCTTGGCACTTCGAACGTGTTGCCGCAACATCCCTGGCAAGTCTGCATGGTGGCGTTGGCGTTGGTTTCGTTACCTCCGATTGAGCCAGTAGTGTTCGTAGAATTGGTGGCATTTCCCGTGGTGTTGCTCGTGGCGTTTGTGTTGTCTGTACCGTTGTTTACTGAACTGGTCGTGTTTGTGCTCTGGTTGTTTCCTGTACCATTGGTACCGGGGTCAGATTCGTATTCACACCCCTCGTTCACCGTAGCCAATGGGTCATAATTCGTAGCCGTTGCATCGGTGCAACCTACGACAGGGGCGGGCGGATATTCACACGAGCCGTCGTCGGTGGTCGCTTCGCTGTTAAAATTGGTAGCAGATGAGTCGGTACAGCCAGAAACAGGCGGTGGAGGATATTGGCAAGTTCCGTCATCATCGGTCGCCTCACTATTGAAATTGATGGCTGAGGAGTCGGTGCATCCGTACACAGTCAAGTTTTCTTCATTGCTAACATTCAACTCAATCACCGTCACCGAGTGTGCCGGTACAGAGAGAGTCGTGTTTTCGAGGGAGCCTTGACCGAACCGAACGATATCGTCAATGAGGAAGTCGGTGACAGTTGTTGGCCCACCGCGATTAAGCACAACCGCCATAGATTGCTCTGCATGGCTCATCTCATAGACCAAGAGGTTGGGCATGGCCAGTCGGGTTGAGTATGTACCACGACGAAGTGCATCGGATTCAGCCCTTAATTGCCCAAGTTCAGAGAGGTTCTCAAAAAGGGCTGCTTCGTTGACACTCCACGAGGTATTGTTTCGATACATGTGACGGTTATCTGGGTCAGCACCCCCATATTCGCCGTATTCATCACCGTAGTACATCATGGGCGCACCCGGCGTGGTCAATAACCAACCATAGGCCTGTAAAGCGGCATTATAGGCCGAGACATCTCCAGGTTGACCCGGCAATCCATCTTCCACCCACTGATTATTGTCATCGTTGGTTCCGGTATCTGCTCGGCTGGTCAGTCGAGGAACATCGTGACTTCCCACGTAGGGAACCATCAGGGAACCGGGTATATACTGGTCTTGACTGCGGTTGGTCCAATAGTCAAGGTGCTGGTAGTTTTCCTGACCGCTGACAAAGACATTGTCCACCACAGCATGGTAGAGGACAAAATCGGCTTGTCCATCTAATCCATCTGAACCCATGTAATCGTTGATTGCTGCGTACTGTTCTTGGTTAGCCTCAAGGGAATGACCCGACCATCCCATAGCGGTTTCACCCTTGAGGTAAATGTCAGTGCCCACGGTTTCAAAGCGCTGATTGATCTGCGATACGAGGTTGGAAATGGCAAGGTTTTCGACGTGTTTTACAGCATCGATTCGAGCCCCATCGAGGTCAAAAGTCTCAATCCACCACAACGCATCAGCGATGAATTGTTCTGAAGCGTTTCGATTTTTCCAGTTTACATCGGGCATGTAGGAGGTGAACTGACAGTCTAAGCGATGCTCGGTCCAATCACAGTTTAGTTGACCACAAATGCATCCGGTATTGAACCAGTCTGGATGTTCTTGGAAATAGGTGTGTTGCTCATGTACATGGTTCACCACGAAATCCATCATCACCCGAATTCCAGCATCGTGAGCCGCCTCAATCATCACTTCCAACTCTTCTTGAGTACCTAAACGAGGGTCAACTTCTCGTGCTTCAACTGGCCAATACCCGTGGAAAGCGGCGACGTCGTGTACACCATCAGCGGCTTTTCCAGTACCATTTGCAGCCATGTTAAACGGCGTGAGCCATAGTGCGTTGACCCCGAGTTCAGCGAAATAACCTGAGGTTATCATTGAGGTGACACCAGAAAAATCTCCACCTTGCCAATCAGCACCTTGTGCAGCACCTGTTGTTGCACCGTCGTTGCTTGTGTTTCCGTTGACGAAGCGGTCGGTCATGATCATGTAAATGAGCGCGTCATCCCATTCGAAATTAGCGTGTGGACCTCGCCAAAAAGGAATGAGGAGGTCATAGGCAAGATTCCCCTCGAGGTCGTGACCTTCGACATGTATGGTGTGTTTTCCATCACCAAGTGAGGAGACATCGTATATCCATGCAGAGGCATTGGTCAACCAAGTTGCTCCCTCCAATCCCGAAGGCGTTCCATCATGGGCAGAGCCCGAGGAACCCGGGTGGTACGTGACGAGCAATTCATCCCCGTTGAGCTCAGCAGAATACGATGGTCTTGTATGGTTACGAACTCGAAGCAAGGAGTTTTCATAATCCCCACAATAACCACGTTCTGGATTTGCAGGGTCAAAGATGAAGGTGCCATCCACGATGAATTTGTAACAATATAGTCCTTCATCCAACTCAATGGAAGTTTGCCACACACCTTCTGTTTCAACCATGGTGATGGGTTGAGACCAATCGTCCCATTCACCTGTGACCTCGACCGTTTGTGCTGACCCCGTGTACTCCAGAACCGTCGCTGATGAAGAGCGTGCCCCTGTGGCCTCAGCATCGTGAGATATCAATGGCATCGCCGCTACGACAAGCATAAGGAAAAGTACAGAGAATGTCGTTAGGCGCATCGTTTTAATCCTCCTTGGGAGACTTGGCTGGCCGGAGCAGTGTATTTGCCGTCTCAACTAAGTCGTCGAGGTGACGACATAAAAAGGACTTGACAAAGGCGTTGGCTGGCTCGTTGTAAGCGGTCAATGGAGCGTCATGTTGTTGCAATTCACCTTGATCGAGGATGGCCACACGGTCGGCAAGCGTCATGGCTTCAATTTGGTCGTGCGTAACATAAATTGTTGTCGTCCCCAATTCGTCGTGTAGTCGACGAATTTCTGTTCGCATTTGATGACGAAGTTCAGCATCCAAATTCGATAGTGGCTCGTCCATGAGCAGTACCTTTGGCCGGCGAATCAATGCTCGCCCCAACGCTACACGTTGGCGTTGACCACCACTCAATTCCTTCGGCTTTTTGTCAAGGTGTTCGACCAATTCCAACATGGATGAGGTCTCTTTGACGCGCTCGTTCATTTCGTTATCACTCAAACGGTGTTCTCCTTTCACCATACGTAATCCAAAGGTGAGGTTGTCACGAACGCTCATGTGAGGATAAAGAGCATAGGATTGGAACACCATACCAAGACCTCGAGCACCTGCAGGGAGGTGATTGACTTTTACACCATCGATGAGAATTTCACCATCTGTCACTTCCTCCAGACCTGCTAGCATCCGAAGAGTGGTGGATTTACCGCATCCTGAGGGTCCTAGGAGGACCAAGAATTCACCGTCGTTAATCTCGAGGTTCAACCCTCGGACTGCCTCAAACCCATCTTCATATTGTTTGTACACGTTTTGAAATACCACACTTACCATGTCATCACCCCTTCACTCCACCTGCTGAAAGTCCCTCGATGAGGAACTTCTGGAAAAACAAGAACAGCAGGGCAACCGGCAAACTCACCAGCAAACTTGCTGCTGCAAAATCACCCCATGCCTGACCCGTACTGGAAATCATCGATGCCAGACCAACTGGCAGCGTGTACATATCGTTGGAGGTGTTGAAGGTTAACGCTAGTAGAAATTCGTTCCATGCAGCCAGGAAACTGAACAAAGCCGTAACGGCGACAGCGGGGAGAGATAATGGTAACACCACTTTGGTAAAGACTTGAAATTGATTACAACCATCAAGAACCGCTGCTTCCTCAAGTTCGCGAGGAACCGTATCAAAGAAGCCTTTGAGCATCCAAACACACAATGGCAAGGCCGTGACACAGTAAGCGAGGATGAGTCCCAGATGGGAATTCAGAAGGCCAAGTGTTTTCATGACCAAGAAATATGGCACAAGGATGATGATTCCGGGAAACATTTGTACCAACAAAAAGGCAAACATCGATACATCTCGTCCCGTGAATTTGAATCGGCTGAAAGCATAACCAGCTGGGATAGCGACCACCAGTCCAAGCAAGGTTGTTCCTAAACTAACGATGAGAGAATTTCGCATCCATATCCAAAAGGATTCACTACCTATGATTTTTGAGAAATGCTCGCCGGTCATCGGACCACCAAGTGAACCCCCTAACGCATTTCCTGGAGAGAGAGCGATGTCCAAAATCCAGACAAGCGGTAGAAGTGTAAGGGCGACGAAATGCATCAACACAACGTGAGCACCGATGGACCTCAAGCGCTGTTCGAGGCGTTGGTTTCGTTCAAGACCAAATTCGATGGCTGACCGTGATAGAGTTTGAGTTGACCAAGCCGAAACCGGTCGCCCAGACACCCAGAGTAACGCAATGGCACCTGGACCTACCAACCATCCTTGCATCCAAATGTCAAATACCGTGCGGGGAGAAGCGAGCAAGCGTAAGAGACCGACCAACAACAGACCGCCACTCAGCACTAATGTCATGTTACGCGACGAAGGCGTTGCCTCTTCGGGCAGGGTATTCAACATCAATCCGAGCATCAATAAACCAGCCAACGCCAAGTGCAGGGTACCGCCACCCCTCAGGACATCGACAGAAAGAAGGAACATGTTGACCAAGAAACTCACAATGAGCCAACGACGTAAGGTGGTCACCTCGACCGGCGTATAGCATTCACGAACCGTGGAGTTATCGATCATGCTGCCGCCTCCGTTGCGTTGGTCCGCTTCATGTATGTCCACGAAAATGCGACGAGCATAATGAAAATCACGACTGACCATGCCGCAGCCACACCGTATGCTCCGTCACGGAATGCTACATCGTACACATAGGTAATGAGAATATCCGTTTGACCAGGCTCGCCAAAATAAAGGTCTGGACCTCCGTCGGTAAGCAAGTAAATCACGTTGAACATGTTGAAGGTCCAAATGAAACCTAGCAATGAAAGCGGAACGAGCGCACTTTTTAGATTTGGCAAGGTCAAGTGTCTGAACGAATCCCATGCTCCTACTCCGTCCAACGCCGCTGCCTCATACATTTCTCGAGGCAGTGCTTGAAGAGCTCCGCTCAAGGACATCATCATGAAGGGAATGCCGAGCCAAATATTAACAAAAATCACCACGATTTGTGCACCGGTCGGTTCAGCGAGGAAGTGAATGTTGGTGCCCAGCACTTCATTGACCAACCCTTCTGGTTGGAACATACCTTTCCAAACGAGAACGGAAATGTATGAAGGGATTGCCCATGGCAGAAGCAAGATAGTTCGGTAGGCTGTTTTACCTCTGATGTTCGCCCGATGGAGAACCAATGCAAGGAAAAGGCCAAGTCCGATGTGAGCCGTTACATTCACCACCGTCCATACCAATGTGAACAATGTCACACGAAGGAATCCTGATGATGTAAAGACGTCGAAGAAATTCGCCAATCCAATGAACACTTGGTCACCCAAATGTGTTGCATCAGCATCGGTAAAGGATAACCAAAAACCATACAATACTGGGTAAAACGTCAACATCGCTAACGCAAACATCGCAGGAGCGATGTAGACATGGGCTGATTTTGCATGCAATCGTCCAGCTTTTACATCCATTGCTCGCCCATATCCAAGAAGCACGACGAGTGAGAGAAGAATTGCCCCCAACGCAAACATCACAGGCGAAGTATCACCTGCAGAAGGAATAACATCCCCTACATTGGTGCTCAATGTCGTGTTCAAAAGCACACCATTTTCTCCAAGAACTTCAACAGTATGCTCAACATTTGGTGTCATACCTGTCAATTGGCATTCGACTTGGACGGTGCCAAACGGTAGGAACCGAGTCGATGAGGTTCCGGTCATCTCGACACCGTTTGCACGGCATGAATCGTAAGCGGGGAGCGAAGTGGAAACATTCGTTTCTGAAAGAAAAGAAGTGTGCAGGACATTGTCCACATAGACCTCGTAAAAGGATGAGTTGTCGGTCGTGAAATTGAGGTTAACTGTTCGATACCCTTCGTTCGATGGTGGCGGTGCCGCACGTTGAAGACCGTCCATCATGGACTTCAATTCGGTATTTGCACCTTCGAG
>Ga0181589_10002763_pt1 | contig 13860 bp, 8 predicted proteins | sample 071ome_25_FD_132444 | JGI IMG/M metagenome (GOLD analysis project Ga0181589, IMG submission 132444) | Coastal salt marsh microbial communities from the Groves Creek Marsh, Skidaway Island, Georgia - 071410BT metaG (megahit assembly) | ecosystem: Environmental > Aquatic > Marine > Intertidal zone...
CACGGTGCCAAGAAAGCGGAGAGAAGAACGATCGCTTCGCTTGACTGGATCTTCACCGAACGATCTCAACATATTGAGCGCGGTGGGTGACGTGTAAACCACCGACACCGATCGATCGTCGACGATTCTCCACCAAACGCCCGCGTCGGGATACGTCGGCGTGCCCTCGAAAATCACCGTGGCGCAACCGTTGAGAAGAACTCCGTACAATCCGTAACTGTGCCCGGTGATCCAACCGAGATCCGCGGTGCAAAACACGATGTCTTGACCCGGATGAAGATCGAGAACGTACTTGGCGGTGGCGTACACGTGCGTTTGATATCCGCCGACGGTGTGGACGATGCCTTTCGGTTTCCCCGTCGAGCCAGAGGTGTACAGAATGAACGCGGTGTCGAGACTATCGAGAAACTCGATCGGCGCCGTTTTGCCGTCGTTTCGATGTTTTGCGACGAACTCGTTCCACCAAACGTCTTTCTCTTCATCGAAAGGAACGTCTTCAATCTTGAGAAACGGAACGTCGTTCGTATCGACATCCGCGTTGTGTTTGACCACGACGCGTTCCACGCGAAAGCCACTCTCGCGCTCGCACGTCCGCAGAGCTTCGTCGGTGATTCGTTTCAGTGGGATTATTTTTTCGCCGCGACGCGACGCCGAAGCCGTGAGAAGAATTTTAGGCTTCAAATCGTCGATGCGAACGGCGAGCGCTTTCGCAGAGTATCCAGCAAAAACTACGGAATGAATCGCACCGATTCGCGCGCACGCCAGCATGGAGATCGGTAGCGCCGGAATCATGGGTAGATACATGACCACGACGTCACGCTTTCCCACGCCCAACTCTTTGAGCGCCTTCGCGAACGTCTCCACCTCGACGAGTAATTCCCGAAACGTAAACGTCGTCGAGTTGATCGCATCGTTCGCTTCAAAAATCAACGCCAAGTCATCGCCGCGCCCCTCTTCAATTTGTTTTTCGAGACAGTTGTACGCGAGGTTCGTCCTCGCGCCCGACCACCACTCCGAGAAGACGTCCCCGACGCTCGGGTCGAGATTGTATCGCACCGCGCCCGTCTCGTCGAGATTTTCCCACTCGAGTTCGCTCGCGATCTCGGTCCAGAAAATTTCAGGATCGTTGATGGAGCGAAGGTACATCGAACGATACTGTTCCATCGAACGCACGTGTGCGCGCTCCGCCGTCTCGCGCGATGGGTAAAACAAGTCATCCGTGCTCTCAAACTCCTTGAGGCGATTGTTTTGGATGTCAATGCCCGAGGAACGCGAATCCGGCGACCCAGGAGGGGTGGCTTTCGGTGCAATGGTGATTGACTTTCTAGTTTTGCGTGAGAGAGCGAACCGCGCGGCGCTCGGGCGAGTCACGGCGCGAGGACGCATGATTGTTTTTGAGGCTCGTCTCGACTCGACGGTTGGAGACGTTGAAGGAAAACATGAAAATTATTAATGCTCTCATTTGAAGAAGTGTGACAAGTTCGCGACGTTGATGCGTTGATTTTCTATCGTTTGAGTCGTCGAGGATGGGTTGTCGTCTTCGTCGTGCTCGTCGTCGTGTATGGTTTCGGCGCTGGATTTGTCCGACGCCGGGACACTCGAGTCGGCATCGGCCGACGTCTCTTTGAGCGAGGCGCACTCGTACTCATACACTCCCGTCTTCTTGCTTATCGAAGCCAACCATTCTTTCGAAGACATGGTCGACGTGGTCTCGTGTTGTGTCGTTTTGAGTCTCATCGGCTGTGATTGCGGTCGCGGCGTCGTCGATGACGCGCGCCCGTCGTTTGCTCGATAAGGCGGCTGTCGAGACGCTTCGTCGACTTCGGTTGTCATTTCGCGCATCGCCTGATCGACGAAACGCATGTCATCGAGGGACGATTGCGACACGTTTGAGTGACTCTGTAACGTTGGCGGCGCGGCCAACATCGCTTTGAGCGTTTGCAACTCTTTGATTCCTTCGCGCAGGTTGGGATTCGTCAACCAGTAAAATTTCTCTTGTCTACCCACACCGGCGCCCAAAGAAAGCGAAAACACGCGTCCACTCGTGTCGGCTGATAACGGATGCGTGATCGTGGGTAGACCGAGATTACGAGCGTTCGCGATGTCTTCGTCGTCGCCAGTCATTGACGCTCGGCAAAACGCTTCGGCGCGTCTCCGCGTGATTTTTTGCAAGATAGTCTCGACGACCCGCGGTCTTTGACGCGTGAAAAGAAGCACCAAATCATCGTTCGCCGGAATGAGCCAAAGTTCGAGCGCACTTTTCGTAAATCTCGTCGATGCGTCAGCCTTGAGCGTCGCGGGCCCGTCGAGTCGTCCCGACCGGCCGTAACACGGGAGCATGACGCCGCACGGAACGCGCACGAGGGGTTCATCGAGTGATTTCACGACGCGCTGTACTTCATCGACGCTGATGAGCACGTTTCTCGTGACTTTTTTCCGCTCGTAGCCTCGAGTACCTTTCACGAGCTTTTTCGCGCACACGTGCATGTTCAAGCTCGTCGTGGCCGACGCCTCCACCTCTTCGAGATCGGCTTCCGGAATATCTCTAAATTCAGCGTGTTCGTCGCGACATCCCGGAGAGTGCACGACGTGTGACACCCCGGACGACGCCACCGCGTCGTCCTCGACGCCTTCGGCGTCGTCATCGACGTCGACTTCGCGGAGTAAACCAATATCGGTCAAATCGTCGGGCAACGCGAAATCGGCCTTGACGCCCACCGTCAAACCACACTCGAAACAACATCCGAGCGAACTTCTCAAACACCCACCGCTCTCCGAACATTTCACGAGTGCGTGCATCGTCTCTTCCTCGTCCGGCGAGCTGTCCACGCCGTCGACGCTTCGAACGACGTGCGCGCGAACGCCCGCCTTCGATCGCGCGCTAAAAACGCGACTCCTCGCGTCCCGAGAGAGTCGAATCGGTCGCCTCGACACGAGCACGATGTTTTTCTCATCGCATCCTCGGTAGCACTTGAGACTTAAAATCGCCACGCACAGCGCGTCGCGAAGCGCGTCGTCGTCTGCGTCGTCGGTCGGCGTCGTCCATCTCGCCGCCGACGCCGCCGATTCCATCCTCATCCAAGCCTGCTCACACGGCGTCGTCATCGGCACCGCCACCGTCCCCTTCACCGCCCCACTCGTCGCGAGCGTTAATCCGATCGCCTCGCACCGCTCGCTTCGCGCGATCGCTCGCGCGCTCGCCGTCAACGCGCTCGCGAACGCCGTCGGTTCACTCATCACATCACCGCACGCGACGAACATCACCGCGCCCCCGCGCGGGACATCGTCCACGAACATCGCCAGACGCGCGATGTGAATTTTTTCTCGCGCGTTTCCGCGCGTTTTCGAGCCCGTCGCGCGTCCGACGACGCGCGGTGCGACGCGAGCGAATGACGTTTCTCGACCGAAAACGCTCGAGCGTCACACCGTCGACGTCCCGACCGCGCGGGCGACGATGCGCGCGGTCGTGGCGCGATGCGCGCGCGCGCGACGCGCGAGTCGAGGCGCGCGCGCGGTGACGACGGCGTCGCGCGCGATGGAGGCGACGGAGGCGACGACGGGGGGCGCGCCGGCCGCGACCAGCGGGAACGACGACGGGGACGACGACGCGCGAGGCGTCGGCGCGCGAGGTGGGCGCGGGAGACGACGGGAACGGTTGCCGGAGTGGGACGCGGTGAGTTTCGAGCGCGTGCGCGCGATGCGGCGCGCGCTGCACGCGAACGATTTCGACGGCGTGCACAGAGAGTTTGAGGCGCTGACGGAGACCTCGCCGGCGAATCGCGTGGCGTGGAATCTGAGCGTGTTCGCGGCGGCTCGCGCGCGGGAACCGGAGGTGGCACTGAGCATCGTCGAGTCCATGCTCGCGGAGAACCTGGCGCCGTGTTTTCGCACGCACACGGGGGTGATGGAGGCGTACGTCAGGGCGGGACGGTATCGAGAGGCGTACAACTGGTTGCGCATGCTCCTGTACGGCGTGCCGGGAGATTTGCAGGATGAATCGATCGATGAAAAGTATGATTTATCGCACGTGATCGGAGGGATGATGGATGGAGAGGAGGACCGTCCGCAGAAAAAGTTGGCGAATAGCATGATGTTCACCGTGGTTTTGAACGGCGCCGCCAAGGCGGGCGATAGAGAGATGGTGCAGGAGATCGAGACGATGATGTTTGAATTCGACATAACGCCGGGTGCGGATACGTTACACTGTTTAATGAAGCTCGAGGGAAGAGCGGGCACGAGCGCGTCGGTCGAAGCGGTGTGGAATCGCTCCAAGAAGAAGGCGCGGGCGCTCAAGGCGCACCAAGAGCGCGTCGTGGCGCACGCCTTTTTGGGTCGTAAAAACACACCGAGCGGTGCCGAGTCGCGAGCGTTCGCTTTGAAAGCTCTCGATGAAATGTTTAAACGAGTGGGCCGCAGAAAAACCGATGAGGAGTTTGCGACCCTGACGTCGAATACGCATCGGGGCACCGCGCACGCTCGTTGGACGGGCGCCCGGGGACAGGTAGAATATAAGCAGAGATTAGAAAACGATGAACAAATCGTAAAAATCGGTCGTAAAGAGGCTCTAGTCGCGACGAACGCCGTCATGAATACGTTCGCAGCGATAGGTGACCTTGACACGGTCAACGAGTGTTTTGTTCGATTGGAGGAAGAATTAGGCGTGGAGGCTGACACTCGGACGTTTAACGTACTCTTGAGAGCGGAATACGCCAGCGAAAAGCTGAAATCTGGAGTCGTCGACGTGGAACGGTTCTATCCGAGATTTGAAGAAGTGCTCGACGCCATGGACGATCGAAAAGTTCAGCCAAACAGATACACGTTCACGAGTTTGTTGTTGTCGTATGCGGTGCAAAGTAATTTGAATGGTGTCGCCAAAGTTTTGAAACTCATGCAAGAACGTGAGTTAACACTAGACAGGAAGATGTACAATATTTTACTGGGCGCGTGCGCTCGCGCAGGTGATTTAGAAGCCGCGCTGAACGCTCGCGCGAGCATGGCGCAGTCTGGTGTCCAGGCGGGCCCTGACACGTTCGTGCCGCTTTTCGCTGCGTGCACGAAGCAAGCGAATGAATTCTACATGCAAGTGGGCGAAGATTTCTTCGAGGACGAGGAAGAAGTCGGCCCGTTGTTGGAAGACACGAGAAGGATTCTCGATGGAATCGAGCTCGACATGCTTTCGAATGATGTCATCCACAACACGCAATCGTTTACGGCGCTCTTAAAGGCCAGAGGTGCTCTAGGTCAGGCTGATATCGTTCTAGAGATGTTGAGTGAACCGCCCGATGCGATTGAGCTCGACGGGTGCGGCGTCGGCGTTGGAATCATAGCGCTCTCAAAGCGAGAACCGACGAAGGCGATCGCTTTCGCCGATTCGTTCATCGGAACGGAATACGAGCAGAGCGTTTGGATACTCAACTCCACCATCATCGCCTACGGCTGTCTCGGACAAATCAAAGCCGCGCACGATCGCGTGCGCACTTTCATCGAAAACGGTGGCGTACCGAACGTCGCCACGTACAACGCGCTCTTCAAGTGTGCCTCGGAGAGCGGAGGCTTCGCCGAGTACGCGCCGCTCATCATGAGTGACATGTCTTCTCGCGATCTGAAACCGGACAGCGGCACGAAAAAGTATCTAACCATCGCCACCATGAGCACGTCCGCGCTCGACCGCGAGATGGCTGAAGAATTACTGAAAAAGTGTCCAGCCGCCGCCGATTCGTTCCAACCGTCTCCCGCGGATGCGGGCGACGACGAGTACGACTTCGACGCCGCATCCATCACGTTCGACGACGAATTCGACGACGACGACCTCTTGTAACGCGCCCGCGCCGCCTCCTACACCCGTTCGCGCGACGCCTCCGTCCCTCCACGTCGCGCCTCTTCATCCGTCGTTCGCGTCCCGCGCTATTCGCCGCCGCCTACCAAAAAGCGTCATCGTCCCCGTCCCCGACCGCCACACTTCGCGTCGCGCGATCGCCACGCATGGGTTCGTCGCGCGGTATGACGCGCGCGACGGCGTCGACGGCGTCGACGTCGTCGTCTTCCACGTCCGCCTCGTCCACGCTCGTGCTCCCGCGACGCGACGCCGTCGAGCGCAATACGAAGAAACTACCGCTTCCGAGCTGGGTGTCCCTGCCCAACTCGGCGGTCGCGTCGTGTCTCGCGGTGACGGTGACGAATCCCATGGATCGCGCGAAGACGTTGATGCAACTTCCGGGCGCGTCCGCGGCGTGGGGGAAGAACATGAGAGAGGTGCTGGTGAACATGGTGCGCAAGGAGGGCGCGCTGCGCGGGCCGTACAGAGGTTTACCCGTGGCGATGTTGCGAGAGTCTTCGAAGAATGTGTTTCGAATCGGATTGTTCATGCCGGTGCTGAAGGCGCTACACGATGATGATGATAAACCGGCGCCGGCGTGGAAGAGGTTCTTGGCGGGATGCCTGAGTGGAGGTATCGGCGCGGTTTCAAGTAACCCGTTCGACTTGATTAAGACGCGCATGCAAGTGCCGGCAGCGATGTGCGAGTACGAGAACGGTATCGTCGCCTTCAAGCGAATATGCGCGCACGAGGGTTGGAAAACGCTGTATAAGGGTGTGGGAGCGAGCGTTGCGCGGGACATGCTCGGTTCTAGCGTCAATCTGACGGTGCAGTCTATCGCGAGCGAGGCGTTGGTCAGAAATATGATTTTGAGTCCGGGTTCGCCCGTGCTCGGCGCCCTGAGCGGCGTGCTGAGCGCCGCAGCCTCGGTTGCGGTGATGCAACCGATCGACACATCGCGCGCGTATGTGTATCTGAAACCACACATACATAAAAATTCAATTAGGGCGTTTAGGTACATAGTTTTGAGAGAGGGGCCGCTCGCGCTGTACAAAGGTTCGCGGGCGCACTTTTTCCGCACCGCACCGCATTACGCAGCCATGTTTGGATTGCTCGAGATGATAACGGGCGGCGAACGCAAGTTTTTATTGTCTAGAAACAAGTCAGTGCTCGAGAAGGTGCACATATTCGATGCTCTATCGGACACGAAGAGAACTCGCCTGGCCGGAATGGTGCAGACGAAGCACTTCAAGGCTGGCGAACAAATCATCAGCGCTGGAAAAGACACGCCCGAGGAGATGTACATCATGACTCAAGGGTGTGTGAAGATTGATCAGACGAAGAAGAAGGGCAAAAAAGTGGTGGATGATGGGAGTGATTTGATTCACAGCGGCGGGTACTTCAACGAATCGCGCATGTTCCACTCCGCGCCGAGTAACGAGACAGTCACGGCGGTCAACAACGTCACTTTGATGGTGGTTCCCCGAGGAGCGTACGAAATGTGCCGTTCGAGCGAGGGCGAAGACGATTCGGATGATTTATTCAGCGATGGTATGGACGACCCAACGAAGGAGCTCGGCATGGCATGGCGTCGACTGCGCTACGAGCGCACCTTGGCGAAGATTCCTGTTTTCGCCGACATCGGTGCGTACGAGCGAACGATGGTTGTCAAGCAAGCGAAACGATTCAGTTTCAAGCCCGGCGAGAAAATCATTCGTCAAGGAGAGCTCGCAGACAAATTTTACATCGTGCTCAAGGGATCCGCCATCTCGACGAAATCCGACGCCGACATTGATCGAGTTTCCCCGGGATCTATCATCTCCTCCGAGCGCGTTCTCCGCAACTTTGGCCCAGGAAGTTATTTTGGTGAGCTCGCACTCCTCACCGGTCAACCTCGTCTCGCAACCATCGTCGCCAACGAAAATTTGGAAGTGCTCGCCATCGACAGGGACGTCTTAAAGTCGCTCAGAGAGACTCTCCCCACGCTCGAGGACGAAATCATTCGCAATCTGCGCAGATTTGACCACATGGACTCCTTCACGACAATGTCCATAGCGTAATACTTTTTTCTCACAACGCATCGCGCGCCGCTCTGCCGTGTAATTGATGACATTTTTGCACTCTCGCCGCTTCCCTTTCGCCTTTGGCGCAAACCCACTGGGCGCGCCACAATCGAGCGCGACGTCATGGACGCCAAGTGGTTCACCCGTGACGTCGCCGAGTTGAGACTATGGCGCGGCGCGGGCGTCGTCGTGTGGTCGTCGATCGCCACCTTTGTCGCGGTGCGTCGTCGTCGTCGCGCGTCGCGCGCGCGTTCCCCTCCCTAACCGAAAGATTTCGAGCTCAACCCTTCCGCGACGATGACTGACGCGCGCGCGGATCACGTGTCGCACGCAGGCGTTCGCGTACTTCTCGTGCGTTGACTTTTTGAGCTTTGAACGCGGCGTGTGGTCGCGCGCGTGGACGGCGCTCGCGTACGCGTTGACGCAACTGCCCGCGAGCGCGGCGACGGCGCTGTGTTTCAAGGCGAGCACGGCTGAGTTCATTCCGAGCGGTGAGCGGGACGCGTGCGGCATCGCGAAGGGGGAGAGGATCGGTGAGAGATTCGCGACGGCGATGATGCGCGACGGCGTGCGCATCGGCGCTCTTGGTGGCGCGTTCGCGTGCTCGGGAAGTTTGGCGTGCTCGCTCACGGCAAGGTCGACGAAGACTCATAGTTTAGCGGGTGCGCTCACCGTGAACGCGTCTGATCCTGCGTTTGCCGCGCAATTCGGATGCGTGCTCGGCGTGCTCACGGTGGTGTATTTGTCGTTCACGGATGGGTTCGTGGCGACGTTCCCGTCGGTGCAACGCCCACGCGGTCTTCGGTTGAAGCGGGGATTTTTGCCTTGCGCGCGCTCTGGTTTGAAGCGCTCGATGTACGGATGCGCGGCACATGTTTTGGTAGTTCTCACGAGTCGGTTCGTCGTGCATCTCAGCGCGAAATCCTATCGTGGTTTGTTGCTCGGTTCCATGTCGTGTTGGGGCGCGGGGGCGCTCGCGAGCGCGTCGTGGGCGCTCGCCATCCTCTGTGCGGAATTCGTGCTCACGGAGCGATACGAGTTCAAACCGCAGAGCTTGGCTCAAGGTCCCAAAGTTGCGAGTGAGCCGCTCATGGCTGCTCTCAACTACTTTGAAGTTCCGTTCGTGCAGCATCTGGCGTATTTGGACTTGTGTTGCGTGGCGGAGAGCGGCGGACGCGGTCGCCGCCAGCTCATTTACGGAGACACGCCCGATGCGGCTTGGTCGGTGGTGATCTCTAACGCTCTAGCGCCTCTCGCGGCAATCGCGCGGTCGGTGAACAAAGCGATGGATCGCACCACGCTCGCTGCGTTGAGAGATACCGACGCGGACGCGGCGCAGAGGATTAGTGAAAAATACGTGCAAATGAACACGCCGAAGCCGAAGTTTCGCCACGAGAGCGCGGAAACTCAGCAGGCGTGGAACGCGCTGCGTCAAAGTGAAGTGTTGTCTGCCGACGTCGCCGCGCGGGAGTTATGTTCGGTGATAAAGGCGTACGGTCAATTAGCTATTTGGGGAGCGCGCGCGTCCTCGTCGCTCGCCGTCGCGGCGAAGACAGAGGACGTCCGCGGGAACGCGAGAATGATCAACCCATCGCTCAGCGTGATAGTACGCACGCTGTTGACATCTTTGCTTGCGTGTCGAGTCATCATAGAGCAAGGTTCGCCGCCCGTGCGAGCGTCCAACGGGTTTACGTCGAGCGATTTGACCATGCAGACGAATTCGCTGGTGGCGCAGCGAAACAGGATCATCAACAATGTCCTGTACTTTTTAGGCATCACCGCGAACAATAGAAACGATGCAAACGGCGCGATGACCCCAGCCTTCACGCCGGCGGTGGCGAGCGCGCGAAAATTATCAGACACGTTACAACTCGCCATGGGGGCGCTCGTCGTCGAATACGGCACAGACGTCAAAACTTTGCTCCGCGCGTCCGAACGATACGGCCCTCCCGAGTTTGGAACGCCGAACGAATTGTTCGACGCCCTAGAATCAATAGCCCAAGACTTGGAGTGATCATCCGGTGATGACGACGACGAGTCCGTAGCGCGTGCAATACGAAACCACCCTGTCCGCCGATGCGCTCTTCCCGCGCCCGTCACACGAAGTCGCGCGCGCGCTCGTGTCGCCACCCCGCGAAAACGCACCACGAACGTGTCTTCGCATTCGCGGTCGTCATGTTTCGCGCCGGTTCGCTCTGCGCGCGCCGACTCGCGTCCAATCACTTTTTCCGTCCCAAGTGCGCCGCCGGCGCGCGTGCGCGGCGACGCTACCGAGCGACGACGCCGTGCGCGCGATTGGACGTCGAGTGTCGTCCCGCATCCTACGAGACTGAATTAGAGGAAAAGAAGCGCATCGCGCGATCACACTTTGATGGCGTCATCGCGCTGCCGCCGCTGACGGAGACGTTCGAGTCCGCCCGCGAGGAATTCCGCATGCGCGCCGAGTTCAAGGTGTGGCACGACGGCGAGAGGAGTTATTTCGCCATGTGTGATTCAGACCGTCCGAAAGATCCGGTGGAGATCACGGACTTTCCGATGGCGAGCTCTCGCATACGCGAACTCATGCCGGCGTTGTTGCGAGAAGTCGTCGCGTCCGACGTCTTGCGAAGGAAACTTTTCCAAGCCAACTTTCTCACGACGACGACCGGAGACGCCGTTGTTTCATTGTTGTATCATCGTCAGTTGGACGAGACGTGGGAGCGCGAGGCGGAGGCGCTGCGAACGCGTTTGGGCATCGACATCATCGGCCGCGCGAGGAAGCAAAAAAAAGTCCTCGCCAAGGATTTCGTCATCGAGAGAGTCTCGGTGGATGGGAAAGAGTATAGTTACAAACAATTAGAGGGGTCGTTCACGCAACCGAACGCGGGCATCGCGGCGAAGATGTTGGCGTGGGCGAGATCGGCGGCGGTGAGCGATTCGGTCGACGGCGACGCGAGCGCGCACGACGCGAATCGGGATTTTTTAGAGCTCTATTGCGGCAACGGACACTTTACGATTGCGCTCGCGCCGTTATTTCGAAAGTGTTTGGCGACGGAGATTTCGAAATCATCCGTCGCGGCGGCGCACGTCAACATGGCCGCGAACGGCGTCGACAACGTCGTCACCGCGCGTCTCTCGGCAGAGGAATTGTGCGACGCGCTCGACGGCGGTCGCGAGTACACGCGACTCAAAGACGTCGATCTCAACTCGTACGATCTGAGCACAATCTTGGTCGACCCGCCGCGCGCGGGCATGGGCGACGAGGTGAGCGCATTTTGCTCGAGATTCGATCGCATCGTGTACATCTCGTGCAATCCAGAGACGTTGGCCAGGGATTGCGAAATTCTTCGCCAGACGCACGAAATGAAACGTTTCGCCGTCTTCGATCAGTTTCCCTACACCCCACACTTAGAATCCGGCGCACTCTTCGTCAAAAAGTAGCGAGCGTTGCGTGTAAACACATAGACACCACCAATCAACCAGCCGTCAGTGATGATACGGCTCTCCTCTCAAAATCGTATGCGCGCGATACAACGCCTCGGCGAGCACCAGTCGCGCCACCTGATGGTTGAGCACCATCCGACTCAACCGCACGCTCTCATTCGCCCGTCGCACCACCTCGCTCCCGTGCCCGAACGGTCCACCGAGCACGAACACCCCGCGTTCGTACCCACCCTCCCCGATCTTCGCCACTAAATCCGCCACGTCTTCGCTCGACGCGTCTCGTCCCCGCTCGTCGAGGAGCACGACGTAGTCGCGCGGTTGAATCGTCTTCATCACCCGTTCCCCTTCGTGTTCCCGCTGCGCGTCCACGTCTCGCGCGTTTTTCGGGTTCTGCTTGACGTGTTTCTCGTCGAACGGGGCGTAGTGACGGCATCGCTTGGCGTACGCGTCGACGGCGGCGTCGATGGCGTCGCCGCCACCTTTACTCACGGTGACGATTCGGAGCGGGACGTACCGCACGGCGCGCGCGCCCTTGGTGGACGAGGACGCGGCGGAGACGCGCGACGACGACGCGCGACGGTGCTGCGTGGTTTTCGCGCGAGCGACCAGCGCGCGAAGGGCGAGTCTCGACGACATGACGACGCGCGAGAGAGAATGACGATGTTGGGACACTGGGTGGCGAACGCGCGGACGAGAGGACGAGAACGCGAACGGTTGTGGGCGGCGTGCGTGGCGTACGTTCGGTGTGATTTCAATGCGTGCGGTGTACGTACATGCGCGATGGGCGCGACGCGGGGATCCGACGCGGAGTGACGTCGCGCGACGCCCTCTCCGCGCGTACCAGCTGGTCATCACTGTTTGCCCATACGAGTACCGCGTTCGGACATTCGGCCGCAACCGCCGATGCGGGACGATCGCGCGCGCCCCGTCGCGACACCGCGACGGCGATCGAGACGCGGGCGATGACGACGACGACGGCGACGAAACGCGCGGCGTCCGTCGACGTCGACGCGACGACGTCCGACGCGGTGACGACGTCGAAGAAGACGAAAACGATGACCAAAACGACGATGACGCAGAGCGACGCCCCGCGACGACGCGCGCCCGACGACGGACGACGGACGTTCAAAGCGATCGCGTGGAACGTCGCGGGATTACGGTCGTTTTACGACAAGTCGCTCGCGCGATTGGAGGCGGTCGTCGAGCGAGAGGACCCGGACGTGATCGTCATGCAGGAGCACAAGTTGCAACGCGCGCACGTCGCGGCGTTTGAGGAAAAATTGACAAAAAAGTTCCCGGCGTATCGGTGCGTGCGATTCGCGGTGAGTGAGACGAAGAAGGGGTACTCGGGGGTGGTGGCGATGTGTAAGGCGAGCGCGAGGACGAGCGGGGGTGGGGGGGGGAGACAGACGACGTTGGACGGCGCGTTCGGCGGGGGCGCGCGAAGCGCCGAGGACGCGGAGAAGAAGGAGGAGAAGGCGTACCGCGGACCGAGGTTGGTGTCGATCGAGGAAGGGTTGGGATCGAGAGGGTACACGGACGAAGGGCGCACGTTGACGCTGGAATTTGAACGGTTTTATCTCGTGACGGCGTACGTGCCGAATAGTGGACAAGATTTGAAACGGTTGGGGTATCGAATCGACGAGTGGGAACGCGATATGCGCGCGTATTTGAAGGAGTTGGACGCCAAGAAACCCGTCCTGTACGTTGGTGATTTAAACGTCGCGCACCGCGATGAAGATATCTGGAACGTCACCGCGTCGCACATCAAGAAGAGCGCGGGAACGACGCCGCAAGAGCGAGCGGCGTTCGGCGTCATGTTGGAAGAGAACGAGCTCCGCGACGCGTTCACCTTTTTCCACGAGGGCGCGACGGGTTGGTTCTCCTACTGGAGCGTGCGCGCGGGTAACAGACCGTTCAACAAAGGTTTACGACTCGACTACACGCTCGCCTCGCGACGACTCTTCGACGGCGGATCGGACGGCGTCGAGGTCGTCGACGCCTTCATTCTCGACAAATGCGAAGGTTCCGATCACTGTCCCGTCGGCATCTCGCTCGCCCTGGGGGGAAATCATTAATTTTCCTACAGTAGTAATACAGTGTCTCTAATCTAAGCCTAGAAAAGTACGCATCTCATGCGTGTCGTCACGCGTCGTCCGTTTTCACGACGCTGCGTTTCTTTCGCGGGGGCCGCGTTTCGGGCGCGGGCTCGATTAACGCCGCGCGTTTACGCGTAAACCCGTGTTTGAGCCGCGCGAGCGTCTCGTCGTCCAGCGGTTTCACGTCTTTGGTGACGATGCGCTCGGCGCCGTCGTCCACCCTCGGTGTCGTCGTCTCATGCCGCTTTCGTCGTCTCTTTTTTCCCCGCGCGTCTTCGTCTCGTTTATACAGACGCGCGCGCTCTTGCGCGCGCGTCTTCAACGCGCGCGCGTACGCCTTGAAGCTCGCGTCCGAGTCGCGATGTTTGGCGATGTTTTCGAGACGCTCGTAGACGCTCTCGTACTGTTCGGGCGCGCGTCTCGGAAACAAAATGCGAAGGACGATAAACTTGGCGCGCAG
>Ga0181589_10002793_pt1 | contig 13778 bp, 6 predicted proteins | sample 071ome_25_FD_132444 | JGI IMG/M metagenome (GOLD analysis project Ga0181589, IMG submission 132444) | Coastal salt marsh microbial communities from the Groves Creek Marsh, Skidaway Island, Georgia - 071410BT metaG (megahit assembly) | ecosystem: Environmental > Aquatic > Marine > Intertidal zone...
CCCGTCCCCCCAATCAAGATGGGCCGGCCTTCGAGGCGTGCGTCCATGCGCCGCTCCACCGACACGAAGAAGGTGTCGAGGTCCAGGTGCAGAATCGCCCGCGATGGCCCATGCCCGGCCAGGTTCGCACCGTCAAGGGGCGAAGCATCGTGGGGGGAACGTGGAAGAAGTGAGGACACGGCTCGGGGTTTGGCTTGCTAAAATAATGAGCAAAACCAAAGAAACGAGCAACGCGTGTTTTTTTTCTGTGCCTGAGGGAGGCCCCGCGATCAATCGCAGAAGCTGCCGTACGCGCTCAAGAAGATCAACAGGTCGTTCACGTTGACGATGCCGTCGTCGTCGAAGTCGGCCGTGCATCCGGACAGGCACCCGTAGTCGCCCAAGAACATGAGCAAGTCGTTCACGTCGACGTACCCGCCGCCGTCCAAGTCCGTGGGGCACCCGCAACTTTCCGGAGCCATCACCGCGGCGTCAAACGTGGCCGTGCACGCCTCGTCGCCCACGACCGTGGCCACGACGTCCAACGCGGTTCCCGTGGACGGGAGGGTCAGGACCAGGGCCCACGGGTTGGCCCCGTCGTACACAAAGGCCGAATCCATCACGTGAATGGTGGCGCCCGCATCGGGAGGGCTTTGCAAGGTGAACGTGAGTTCTTGCGTGAAGGTGTTGCCTTGCGGGTCGCACGCCGAGGTGGCGCCCACCTCCAGCGCAAGGAACGCGCATGGGTAGGGCACCGCGTCCCAGTACGCGACGCCGTGCTGCTCCGGGTCGGCGTCAAAATCCCCCACGTACGTGTACGGGGGAAGGCCATCCACAAAGGTTCCGGGAACCCACAAGTCGTAAATGTTGGCGAGCATTTCGCCGCCGTTGCCCGACGACACCCACTGCACGTAATCGTCGTACGCCAGGAAGTCGTCGTACAAGGTCAAGTCTCCACCGTCACTCGCCACGGGCCATTCGCTCCACGTCACGACCACTTCTCCGCCGGCCGCCACGCTGGCCGAAGGGTCCACCAAGGAATCCAGTGAAACCGTGGTTCCGCCCGACGCCAACGTGTACCCGGACAACGGCCCGTCGCAATCGCCCACGTTGCGGAGGGTGACGGTTTTGGCCTCGGGATTCACGGCGGCCAATCGAAGCACGACGCAGCACGCTTCGGGCGCCTCGAACAACGACGGCAAACTCAACGCACAGGTCGGGTTTTCCGAGAAGTACACCTCGACGTCCACGGGCGCGCCGTCCGATGCCAAGCCCGTCAACGACACCGTTTGGGGGCTTGACGTGATGGCGAAACTCGTCCCGTTCACCACGAGTGTTCCGTTTGACGGCGGGTTCTCGTAGGTGATTTGAAGCTGTTGGGTGTAGGTGTTCGTCGCGGGGTTGCAGGCCGATTGAAACACCGGAGCCACGTCCAAGAGGTTGCACAGCACGGGCGGCAAGCTCCACCCCATGTCTTGCATCATGCCGAGGGACGTGGGGCCTGGCGTGTGGATGCTTTCCGCCGAATTCAGGTACGGCGTCATCAAGGAGTTGATGTTGCCCGCGGGGTAGGACCCTTCGCGCAGGTGCGAATAGCTTGCGCCTGGGGCCCACGAGCTCGGGGCGTACAGTCGGGGACGTCCAATGAGGTTGGCCGCCACGCCGTTGTCGCCGCCCCAGTACAGCGCGTCGCTCTCCAAGGCGTTGCCCAAGGACACCGTTCCGCTGACAAAGTCCAAGATGCCGTCGTGGTTCGCCAATTCCACAAACTGGTCGTAGATGAACGGAATGCCTTGGTAGCCGATGAATCCCGACGTGCCGTTGTGGTTGGCACTGCCCAAGTACCCAAGTCCGTGGGCCATTTCGTGCAATGCCACCGTGACCATGTCGTATTCGCCACTGGGCGTTTGGCCCTCCAGCCCGTAGTGCCAGGCCGTCTCGTCCGAGAATTTCAGAACCATGTCGGGCTGGTTGGGGTTGAGGTCCTCCCCGGCGAGCTGGTTGGCCAAGGCAATGGCGTATTGGCGGTCGGCGACCGGGGCGTTCGCGAAGTTGTTGACCACTTCGTACGGCGAGGCTTGGGCCAAAATGCTGGGCGGGAGCGAATCCCAAATCGCCGTCACCGTGATCGGCACGGCCGACTCAATGGACGACGCCCAAATGTCCACGGCCAGTTGCACAGCCGGTTCGGCTTCGGCGGGGAAATCGGGCCCAAACTCCAGCACGAAGATGGCCGTGCGCGGTCCGGGAGCCGGGTCGTACCACCACGGCGTGCCCACCTGCGTGTTTCCATCGACGCCCGTGGCGTGCAGCCCTTCGCACGCCACGTTCGTGCAAGCGTGTGCCGCTTGCAATTCGCGGAGCGCGTCCGGCCCAAAGACGTGTTGTCCATGTGCCAACGCAGAGAAGGCCAAGTGTAAGCAGGTGCAAACGCATCATTCGGTGGTTAGTTCGTCGAAGTCCGAGAATAAATATACATATAATTCCTGTATAAATCGACAAAAAGCATTATTTCATCGAGTAAAAAACCTGCATTCTCAACTTTTCGGCAATGCTCAAAATCCTGTCATCCGCGACGTACCTTGTCCCTCCATGGAGAGCAAACTCGCCGAAAATTTGCGTGCCCTTCGAAAGGCACGTGGGTGGACCCAACAAGCCTTGGCCGAACGTCTTGGCTTGACGCGTCCCACACTTGGAGCGTACGAGGAGGGCCGCTCGGAGCCCAAACTGTCCGTGCTAATCGCCATGGCCGCCTGTTTCGACGTTCGGGTCGACGACCTTGTGCGGGGCGACGAGGCGGCCCGCGCCGCCGAACGGGCGAAGGGCGACAGCCTGCGCATTTTGACGGTGCCCGTGGACGCCAGCACGGACCGCGAGCGGGTGGTGGTGGTGCCCGTGAAGGCGGCGGCCGGGTACGCCCACGGCTACGGCGACCCAACGTGGTTGTCGACGTTGCCGACGTTTGGCCTCCCAATCAAGGAGCTGGCGCCCGACCGAACCTACCGCATGTTCCAAATCGAAGGGGACAGCATGTTGCCCATCCCTTCCGGCAGCTACATCTTGTGCCAATATGTGGAGGACTGGATGAGCGTGGGCGGCTTGCGGCCGCACGTGGTGGTGACGCGCGACGACGGCGTGGTGTTCAAGCGCGTGGAAAACGACTTGCCCCAAGGCTCGCGGTTCGTGTTGCACAGCGACAACCCGGCCTTCGCCCCCTACGCCGTGGCCGGCGACGACGTCGTGGAAGTGTGGCGTGCAGCCGCTTACCTGAGTTTTGAGCTTCCGTCGCCTCTGGACGGCCAGCCCGCCTCGGCGGCCACCGTCCGCAGCGCCTTGGACACGTTGCGGGAGGAAATCGACGCGCTGAAGCGCAAGCCGTGAACCCCGACCCGACCCTTACACGCCCAAGGCGACGACTTCGTTGACGACCTCCAGTTTGGCCTTGAGCAGTTGCTCAATGCCCCCTTTCAAAGTCTGCGTGGACGACGGGCACCCCGAGCACGCCCCCTTGAGGTGGACGTACACGGTGCCGTCCTTGAACGCCTTGAAATCGATGGCGCCTCCGTCCTGTTCAACCGCCGGGCGCACAAATTCTTCGAGGAGTTGCCGGATGGCGTCGTCGTGCTCGGTGGCTTCGATGTCTTCGTCGGCGATGAACTTCACGGCATCGGGGGCCAAACCGAGGGCACTGGCCGGTTCGTGGGAAGCGGTGCCAAGTTTGGCCCGGGCGGCGGGAAGGTCCGCTTCCACCACCGCGTCGTGATGTTCCATCAGCCATTCGCGGATGTACTCCCGCAATTGCTGCACAATCATCTCCCACCCGAGGCTCTCGTCCTTCGTCACGCTGACGATCTGGCCGCTGAGAAAGACGTTGGTGACAAACGGAAAGTTGAACAATTCCGTGGCCAACGGGCTGCAGAGCATGGCCTCGGATTTCGAGCGAAATTCGAGTTGTTCGCCGCCGGGAACCAAGATTCGGTCAGCCACGAATTTCATGACCGCGGGGTTGGGGGTCATCTCGGCGTAGACGTTGGTGGGAATGCGCGGGGTATCCATGAACCACAAAGGTACGCCGCGGATTTCGACACGCCGTCGGGGAGGTGTACCTTGGTGGACTTGAAACGGCAACACATGCGCACGCTTGGACCTCCTCTCCTGACGGTCGTGGGGCTCTGGTTGGCAGGGGCGATGCCTGCACCGGTCACCGCCCAAACCCCCGACCCCACGTTTCCCGTCAACGGCACCCATGACAAACAGCTCGTGGCCACCATCCTTGAACACGCCATCTTGCACGTGGACGCTTCCACGGTGGTGGAGGACGGCACCGTGGTGATGCACCGCGGCCGGGTGGTGGCCTCGGGCCCCTCGTCCACGGTGACGTGGCGCGGCCCCGCCGTGCGTTTGGACATGACAGGGTTGCATGTGTACCCCTCGTTTGTGGACCTGCACAGCGATTTTGGCACGCCGGAAGTGCAAGCGGCAGGATGGTCGCGGACGCCTCAAGATTTGAGCGACAAGAAGGGGGCCTACGGGTGGAACGAAGCGGTCCGGCCTGAAACGTCGGCCGCGGAGGTGTTTGACCCTTCGGAAGACGCCGCGTTGGCGTTGCGAAAGGCCGGGTTTGGCGCGGTGCTGACGCACGTGCAAGACGGCGTGGTGCGCGGAACGGGGGCCGTCGTGCTCCCGTTGGCCGACCCGAGGCAGGCGTTGGTCCAGCCCGAAGCATCGTTCCACATGAGTTTCCGAAAGGGTTCCTCCTCCCAAAACTACCCGAGTTCGTTGATGGGTGCCACGGCCTTGTTGCGCCAAACCCACCTTGACGCCGCGTGGTACGCCGACGCCGCCCCGCGAGGGCTGGCAGGAGGTACCAACCTTTCGCTGGAGGCGTTTGCGGGCGCGTCTTCGTTGCCGCGCGTCTTCTCGGCCGACGGTTGGAAGGACGTGCTTCGCGCCGACGTGGTCCTCGACGAATTCGGCGTGGCCAACCCCATCATGTTGGGCGGGGGCGACGGCTACCAGCGGGCAGCGGCGTTGGCCGAAGCCGGGGTGCGGATGCTCGTCCCCGTGGACTACCCCGCAGGTTACGACGTGTCGGATCCCCACTTGGCACGGCTGATTGGCTTGGACGAACTCAAACACTGGGAATTGGCCCCGTCCAACGCCGCGGTGTTGCATGCAGCGGGGGTGCCGGTGGCGTTCACCGCCCACGGGTTGAAGGACGTTGCGGCGTTTCTAGGCGGCGTCCGGAAGGCCGTGACGCACGGCTTGGACGAAGCCGTGGCGTTGGCCGCGTTGACGTCCACCCCGGCGTCGTGGCTCGGCCTTGAAGAAACCCTGGGCCACCTTCGCCAAGGGGCGCACGCCAATGTGCTTGTCACCGACGGCCCGCTGTTTGACGACGGCACCGACATCGTGGAACACTGGGTGGCGGGCCAACCCACGCCGCTTCGCGACCGCCACCCGCTGGACCTCGCAGGGACGTACCACCTCAACGTGAACGACAGCATGTTCGTGCTGGAAGTCACGGGGTCGCCTGACGCGTGGAAGGCAACTTGGACCCTCAACGACTCCACCACCTCCAAAGTGCCCCTTCAACTTGAAAACCGCGTGGTGACCCTGCGGCTGTCGACCGACAACGGCCCGGTGCGTTTGACAGGCAACGTGTGGATGGAGAGCCGAATCTGGGAAGGTTCGGGCCAACTGGCCAACGGGGAATGGACCGATTGGTCGGCGATTCGCGCTGAAAACGCGGACGATGCGTCGGACAAGCTGGTGGAGGCCGCTTCGACCGGCACACCGACCGACCCGCGGACCAACCCCTCTACCGAGGACGATTCTGCGGCGGCGGTAGATGCGTCCGAGGCGCCGGAATTGGACGCCCTTCGCAACCCTGCCGCGTTGGACGTGTCCGGCATCACCTACCCGTTCACGGCCTACGGGACCCCCGAACGCCTGGCCGAGGAAACCGTGTGGATTCGAAACGCGACGGTGTGGACGTGCGAAGCGGAAGGCGTGTTGGAGGGCGCGGACGTGTTGATTCACGAAGGCCAAATCGTCGCCGTGGGCCCCCAACTCCAGCCCTCGGTCCTGTTGCCCGCCGGGGTGGTTCCGCGAGAAATTGACGGCCGAGGCAAGCACGTCACGCCCGGTGTCATCGACGAACACACCCACATTGCCGTCGACCGCGGCGTGAACGAGGGAACCCAAGCCAGCAGCGCCGAAGTGTGGATTGGCCACGCCATCGACAGCGAGGACGTGAACATGTACCGCCAGCTTTCTGGCGGCGTGACGTGCGCCCAAATCCTCCACGGGTCCGCCAACCCCATCGGCGGCCAAAGCGCCATCATCAAGTTTCGATGGGGGGCTGAGCCCCAAGACCTCCTGTACGAAGAGGCCGTGCCGTTCATCAAGTTTGCCCTCGGCGAAAACGTGAAGCAAAGCAACTGGGGCGACGGGCACCGCACGCGCTTCCCGCAATCGCGGATGGGGGTCGAGCAAGTGTACTACGACCATTTCGTGCGTGCGCGCGAGTACGGGGAGGCACAGGTGGCACACCGCGCCGCGTTGCGCGCCGCGAAACGCCGCGACCTCCGTGATGGCCGAGGCCCGGTGGCCCCTCGGGTCGACCTCGAGATGGAGACCTTGCTCCAAATCCTGAACGAAGAGCGGTTCGTGACCTGCCACAGCTACCGCCAAGACGAGATCAACATGCTCATGCACGTCGCCGATTCCATGGGCTTCCGACTCAACACCTTCACCCACATTCTCGAGGGGTACAAGGTGGCCGACAAAATGGCGGCGCACGGGGCGGGCGGCTCAAGTTTCAGCGATTGGTGGGCGTACAAGTACGAGGTGAAGGACGCCATTCCCTACAATGGCGCGGTGCTTCACTACCAAGGGGTGGTGACCGCCTTCAATTCGGACGACGCCGAGATGGCCGGTCGGTTGAACCAAGAAGCCGCCAAGGCTGTGAAATACGGCGGGGTTTCGGAAGAAGAGGCGTTGAAGTTTGTGACCCTGAACCCCGCCAAACTCCTGCACATCGACCACCGCACGGGCTCGTTGAAGCCTGGCAAGGAGGCGGACGTGGTGGTTTGGTCCGACCACCCCCTGAGCATCAACGCCAAAGCGGAGCAGACGTTTGTGGAAGGCGTGCGATGCTTTGACAAGGACCGCGACGAGGCGCTGCGCCAAGCGATGCGCGTGGAACGTGCCCGGCTGACGGCCAAAATGCTGGAACGCGGAGAAGAGGCAGGGCGGGGCGGACGTGCCAAGCCCTCGGAACGCATCGAATCTCATTACCACTGCGACACCCTTACCGATGAAAACCGATAACATGAAACGCCTTCCTGGTTGGTTGAGTGCGGCGCTCGCCGTGATCCACCTCACGTCGTGGGCGCAGCCCACCCCAGCCCCTGCGCAATCGCGCGCCATCCTCGTGGTTGGCGCCAAGGCCCATTTGGGCACGGGGGACGTCCTGGACGATTGCGCGGTGGGCTTCCGAAACGGCGTCATCGATTACGTCGGCCGAAGTTTTCAGGTGAATCGCCAGAACTACGACGAGGTGATCGACGCCACGGGCCAGCATTTGTACCCGGGGTTCATTGTGACGAACACCACGCTTGGCCTTCAGGAAATTGGCGCGGTTCGCGCGACCCAAGACCAATACGAAGTGGGAACGTTTCGACCCAACGTCCGTGCGGTCATTGCGTTCAACACGGACAGCGAAATTCCACCCACGGTCCGCACCAACGGCGTGCTGATGGGCCAAATCACGCCCCGCGGCGGCGTTGTGTCGGGGTCGAGCGGCGTGGTGCATTTTGACGGTTGGAACTGGGAAGACGCGGCCCTGGAGATGGTCGACGGCATCCACCTCAATTGGCCGTCGACGCATCACCGCCATTCCAAGGACGGCAAGGTGGACATTCAGCGTCGCAAGACCTACGACCAACAACGGCACGAAATTGAGCGCTTCTTTGGGGAGGCCCAAGCCTACACGGCCACTTCGTCTGGATCGGTCAAGGACTTGCGCCACGAAGGCATGCGTGGACTCTTCACAGGGGAGCTCTGCTTGTACGTGCACGCCGACGACGCGCGTGCAATCACCGAGGCCGTTCACTTCAAGCGCGACCTTGGCATCGAGCGCATGGCCATTGTGGGCGGGTACGACGCGTACTTGGTGGCCGACTTGTTGCGTGAGAACAACGTCGCGGTCCTGCTGCGAAGCGTGCACAGCTTGCCGCGGTTTGCCGACGACGACGTCGACCTGCCGTACAAGCTGCCCAAGCTGTTGATGGACGAGGGCCTTGTCGTGGCCCTGCAAGTCGACCAGCGGATGACCGAAATGAACGCACGCAACCTCCCGTTTTACGCGGGCACGGCGCGCGCATACGGACTCACCGAGGAGCAGGCCATCCAAGCCTTGACGCGCAACCCTGCGCGCATCTTGGGGGTGGAAGATCGCGTGGGCACGTTGGAACGCGGAAAGCAAGCGACCTTGTTTTTGTCGTCGGGCGACGCGTTGGACATGCGAACCAACCACCTCACCCACGCGTGGATTGAAGGTCGGGAAATCGACCTCGACAACCGGCAACGCCAGCTGTACCGAAAGTTCCAAACGAAGTACGGGGCGGAGATTCTTGACGGCACGCCGCCGTTAGAACCTCGCACCCCGTAACCTCGCACCCCGCATCCTCGAAGGAAACCCTTCGAACGGAGTTCAGTGAAGGACGATGCGTCGCTGAAGGGCGCCGCGTTCGGGAACCACAAACTCCAGCATGTAGCTGCCGGCGCTGAATCCTTCCAAGGCAAGCACGTCGCGTTCACCCACGCGCTGATGATGCACAATGCGACCTGTTGCATCCCGCAACGTCACCGAAGCATTGTCCAGCGTTGGACCGTTCCAAACGATGTGAAGGCGGTCGCGTGCTGGCACGGGGAACACCTCAAGCGTGCCTCCCAAGGCTTCTTCGATGCCGCTCAACGACACGTCCACAATCAAGCAAACGTTGTCTCCCACACAGCCCGCCACGGTGGTTTCGGTCACACAGATCGAGCCAGGACCCCCGGTGTTCCACACCACGTACAGGGCGTTGGAGCCTTGCCCGTCCACAATGTCGCCGCCGACCACGGTCCACGCGTACGTGCTTCCGTCCGTGGCTGGGTACGTGTACCCTTGCAAGGTTTGCGAGAAGGGGGACGCGTTTCCGGTGATTTCGTAGCTCGTCAAGTACGAGCACAGGCTCGCATCTTCCACGCCCTCCAAGGAGTAGTTGCAGGCAAGGTCGTCGTAGCAGCTGAAGCCCAAACACACGCACCCGTCCTGCACCACATCGCCGTAGGTCAGCGCAAGCCCGTCGTCGCAAGGTTCACCGGGGTACAAGCAGGAAGCATCGTCCACGGTTGCGGCAGGGTTGTAATTGCACGCCGCCACGTCCATGCACCCGACGGTGGAGAAGAGTTCCTCAATGCACACCTCTTCCGACGCGCAGCCGTTGGCGTCGACTTCGTAGACGCAGATGGACAGGTTGGCGGGGTCTTGCCAAAACACGACGGCTTGGGTGAAGTCCGAAGTTGCCAGCATGCCGCCGGACACAGACCACACCACGGTGGTGCCCGGTCCGCCCGCGGCGGTGTACGTGTACAAGGTCCCGACGCCGAGTTCAATGACGCTCGGGCCAGTCAAGCTGCCGGACGCCACGGGGTCTGGTTGGCTGATCACCAAGGTGGTGTCGGCACTGCATCCACCTTCGTCGGTCACTGTCACGGTGTACGTGCCCGCACTGAGTCCGGTGCCGTCGGGCCCCGCAGTGCCCCAATCGATGGCAACGTTGCCCGTTGCGTTGGGGACGTCAAGGATGATTTGGCCTTCGGTGCCGCCGTTGCATGCGACGTCGACCACGCTGGCAACAAGTTCCAAAGCGGCCGATTCGTCGACGGTGAAGCTCGTTGGCAGCGAACATCCCGCGGCGTCAGTGACCGACATGCCGTAGGTGCCCGGGGCCAAATTCAAGGGGTCTTCGCCGGCCCAATCCAACGTGTAGGGCGCAACCCCTCCTGTCACCACGGCTTCGGCGGTTCCGGGGCCCGTGCCAACGCAGGGTGGTGGCGTGGCCACCACGTTCACTTGCAAGGTTGCCTCCGTGAACGCCACGAGCACATCGAGTGCTTCGACGCATCCGTCGGCGTCGGTGACGGTCAGCACGTGCGGGCCGAGCGGCAAAGCGAGGGCGGAGGAATCCGTGCCAAACGCGCCGTCGTCCCAGGAATACGTGTACGGACCGTTTTCGTCGGAGACCTCGGCAAAGGCGCCAGCCGTGGAGTCACTCGGGCACAGGATGGCATCCACCGAAACGCTTGCCTCCCAGGCGACTTGGGCGTCCAAGGCGAATTGCGTGAAGTCACTGCAGCCATTGGCATCGGTGACAATGGCGTTGTAGGTGCCCACGCCCAAACTGTCGGGGTTTGCCCCCCCAAACAAGGTCCACGTGTACGGCGCTTGGCCGCCGTTCAGCGCCAATTCCACGCTTCCGTTGGTGGCATCTTGGCAGCTTGGTGGCGTCACACTTGCCACGTAGGCTTGAGGGTTCCAATCAAAGACGACAACGGAGTCGAGGCATCCTGCGAAATCTTGGTTGGAATAGAAGAGGGTGTAGGTGGTTCCGTTGCCGCTTCCGTTGAGGAAGTTGTACGGGGTTGTGTCGCCGTCGGACCACAGGTAGTTGTCTTGTGTGGAGGTGTTGAGCGGGGTGTTGTTGGCACCGCTTCCGTATTCTCCGTTGATGGCCCCGTAACCTTCGTCGAGGGACACGTCGTTGGCGTCGGACTCGAAGCTGTGAAAGGCGAAGAGGTTTTCTTCGAGGGTTGTTTCTGGGCAGAAGGTCACACCTTGCCACGTGTCGATGTCCATGGCGAGGTCCCACATGGCGAAGCGGTCGATGAGTCCTTCGAATTCATGAATCCACCCGCCGCCGCCACCGCCGGCAAACGAAGGTCCGTCGTGGAAACGGATGCTTTGCGTGGCCCCGATGTACCCCCCTTCGTTGTGCGCTCCGAGCGTGTCGGCAAACGAAGCGAAGGCCACTTCGCCGCCCTCGAGGGCGACCCACATCGTTCCGTTGGCGGCATCGCAACCCCACCCTCCGCGTTGCCACGTGTCGGCTTGCAGGCCCCCAACGGCAACCCACACGCCGTTCGGGTTGGCGGAGGCGTCGTCCCACCATCCAGCGCGCAAGGAATCGTTGTCCATGTACAGTGCAAGGCCTGCGTTCTGGTTGCCTTCCTTGTAGAGAACCTGTTTGTTGTTGAGGTCGGCCGGGTTGAACTCGATGGAGAGGGTCATGGCCACCACTTCGTCGCCGAAGAGCGGGTTGCCGGGTTGCCCACCGCCGGGACCTCCTCCTTGAGGCGTTCCAAGTTCAATGCGGTCGTTGGATCCGTCGAGTTCAAGTGCGAAGAAGTTGGGGCACGTGACGTTGCCCGCCACCACTTGCGCAGGCCCTTGGAAGCAGTCCCACAGGGTGTCCGGCAACAGGTCGATGCCATATTGGCTGCACCCTCCACACGTGGCGAGGTCGGTGTCAATGAAGAACTCGAATTCTTGCACACACCCCGCACTGTCCGAAGCGGTGACGAAGTAGGTGCCTCCCGCCAAGCTGTCCAGGGCCAACCCACCCCAGTCCACCACGGCCCCGCCGTTGGCGGACGAGAGGGTGTTGAGGGTGACCGTTCCCACGGGCACTTCGTTGCAGTCGTCCGGGGTGGTGGTGACGTTGAAATCCATGCCTTGCGGTTGCGTGACAAACACGTTGGACTGGTCGTCGCAGCCGTTGGCGTCCGTGACCGTCACTTGGTATTGGCCTGCCGAGAGCGCGGCGAGGTCTGCGCCTTGGTTGATCTCGACGGTGTAGGGTGCCGTGCCGCCGTCGAGGGTGGCAACAAGGCTGCCATCGCTGCCTCCGAAGCACGTTGGCGGTGTCACCGTCGCCACGACGTTCGGGTTCCAATCCACCGCGTACGTGCTGTCCTGGCAAACCGTGGAGTCGTTCAAGGTGATGGTTAAAAACACCCACCCGGTGGGGAGGTCGCCGTTCCCGTTGCCCATGTCGACGGAAAGACCCGGGGTGGTCGCCCCGGTGGACCACAGGTAGGATCCGGCCCATGTGTCGGGCGATTCGTTGACCAATTCGCTGCCAGCCATGTTGCCGGTCCATCCGTTTCCAGAAAAGTCCATGGCCTCGTACTCGGTGCCCGGTTCCATCAACCAAGCCGCCTCAAGGTTTTCACCCACATCCAAAGGGCATTGGGAAGCCACCGCCAACGTGGAATCGTTCAGTGCAGTGCTCCACAAAGCAGCTTCGTCCGCCCATCCGGTCCATTCAAAGGGAATGCCGCCCCCGCCGTTGATCACCTGCCCCGTGTGCAACAACGTTGAGCCACCGGCGCCGAGGGTGGCGTTGCCGTCGTGCTGGGGAAGGCCTGCGTAGCCCGTGGTTTGGCCGACCAAAACGAGGTCCACGTACACGCGCCACGTGCTCTCCGAAGCGTCCGCGACGACGGCCACGTGGGTCCAATCGGAGAAAGCGTTGAAGGGGAGCACAGAGGCCACCCAAGCGGACGTGTCGCCTTGCGCCCACCACCCTGCGAAGAGGATGCCGTTTTCGTGGTACAGGTTCCAGCCGGCGGTTGAATTTCCTTCCTCCCACAAGAACTGCAGGTCGTTGTTGGGGTTGGGGTCCATTTTCCACCACCCGGCCCACGTCATGTTGCCTCGCGGGTCGGACAAAAGATGCCCGCCCGCCGTGTTCCACTCCACCCGGTCGTTGCCTCCGTCGAGTTCCAACGAAAACGCGGACAAGCAGGGTTCCACTTGGGGGACCAAAAGCAAGGGGTCGTTGGTGCAATGCTCGACCGTGTCAGGCAAGTTGAAGTCGGCACACGTTTGGGCTTGGGTGTCGGCAATGCCTGCGAAAAGAGCCAGGGCCGCAATGCGTGCGGCACGCACCACCAAGCGGTGCGAAAGGGAGAATGGGTTCATGAAAAGCGATTTCAGTTGACGTGCAGTCAGAACACGTACGCTTTTCGGTGGCCAAACGTTGGCTCAGGGCAAAAAAACCGCTCAATACCCTGCGTGCGTGCGCACGCGGGACAGGACCTCGGCTGCGACGGCACGCGCTTTTTCGGCGCCTTTGGCAAGGGCCTCGTCGATTTGGGCCTTGTCGGCCATGAGCTCGTGGAAGCGCGCGCGCTCGTCCGCGAAGCCGTCCACAAGGGCGTCGAGCAGGGCCTTCTTCGCGTGGCCCCAGCCGTAACCGCCCGCCTGGAGTTGCCGCGCCATGTCGTCTGCCTGCGCCTCGCTGGCCACAAGGCGGTACAGGCTGTGCGTGACGTTGGCTTCGGGGTCCTTGGGGTCTTCCAGCGGCGTGGCGTCCGTGACAATCTCCTTGTTGATGCGCTTTTTCAGTGCCTTGGAGTCGTCAAAAATGTTCAGGGTGTTGTCCCGCGACTTGGACATTTTGCCGCCGTCCAGGCCGGGAACGTACATCGTGGCCTCCCGCGTCAAGGCTTCCGGCAACACAAACGTCTCGCCCATCGCGTGGTTGAAACGGCTGGCAACGTCGCGGGTCATTTCGAGGTGCTGCATTTGGTCTTTGCCCACAGGCACGAGGTCCGCGTCGTAGAGCAAGATGTCCGCCGCCATCAGCATGGGGTAGGCGAACAGCCCGGCGTTCACGTCGCCGAGGCGGTCTTGCTTGTCCTTGAAGCTGTGCGCCAAGGTCATGCGCGAGTAGGGGAAGTAG
>Ga0181589_10002794_pt1 | contig 13776 bp, 26 predicted proteins | sample 071ome_25_FD_132444 | JGI IMG/M metagenome (GOLD analysis project Ga0181589, IMG submission 132444) | Coastal salt marsh microbial communities from the Groves Creek Marsh, Skidaway Island, Georgia - 071410BT metaG (megahit assembly) | ecosystem: Environmental > Aquatic > Marine > Intertidal...
GACAAAATAATTGGTATCAGCATTTTTAACTCGCCATTGCCAGCGATAACCAACAACAGTAATTCCTGCAACTTTAAGAGCCTCAGCTATAGCATCTTGGGTTTGAGCAATAACAGTCTGACCATAGCCAAATGTGTATGTTCCATCAATACCATTTGCGCATTGTCCACCCGATGTACCATTCCATTCTCTCGTTTGAACAAGTAAACAACCTGTAGTAGCTTCATAATCATTTGGAACAATAATTTGATCCATATAAGCCAGACCTTCGTCCATCAAGTCAATATCATCAGGTGAACCATAAAGAGTACTCTGATCAATATCGTCTTGGGTCAGCTGACCATCGTAAGTATATTCTTGGCTATAGGACGAGGAGGATAGCCAGAAGAATACCACCGACAGTAATAGCAGTCGTTGTATCATTCTTTTCCTTTCCGTCATCTACAGGCTGACGCTCGGGATCATTATCCCATAATGCTTGTGCAGTATCACCAATTTCTCCTTTATAAGGACAAGGTGTACCAGCCATTTCCATAGCTTTATACACAGTTTCTTCTTGGCACATTAACGCTACTGCTGCAACTTTCATTCCCATATTATAGAGAGTCTTTGCATTTTTAAGGCGTTCACAATTAAGATCACGGATATGGCCACCACCAGACACGCCGAGTATCTGAGTTTGTACAGCTGCAGAATATGACACAGTACATGTATCATTTCCGCCTGATTGTATTGACGGCGCTATAGCTGAAGGTGGAGGGGATATCACTTCTTGAGTAATGTTACTATCATTAGTATTAACATTAGTGTTAGTATTATTTGCAGTACTATCGATAGTTGTATTATTGGTATTGTTATTAGTATTGGTATTAGTACTAGTAGAAGTGTTTATGTTAGTATTAGTATTATTTGTAGTAATATTACTAGTAGTATTTACAGTTTGATCAATTGTAGAATCAGTAGTTTGGTTTACTGTTTGATCTATCGTAGAATCAGTTGTTTGATCTATCGTTGTATTATTCGTGTTTGTATTTGTATTTGTCGACGTACTCGTACTAGTGTTAGTATTATTATTGTTATTAGTATTAGTATTCGTACTAGTGATAGTCGAAGTGTTAGTATTAGTGTTCGTATTTGTATTATCACTAGTGATAGTCGAAGTGTTAGTATTCGTATTGTCAGTGGTTACTGTACTAGTTGTAGTATTATTTGTCGTACTATCGGTTTCAACATAGCTAGTGCTGTCGAACAAACCATCTGCGTCATTCGTTACTGTTTGTGCGAAAGCTGCTGTAGATAATGTAGCCATAAGTACACTACCTAAAATAATCCTTAGCATTTGTTTTATCCTATACAATTTCTTTTTCATAATAAAAACATTGTATAGTTTAACACATCAGGTTATGAATATTTATAAGATTATTAGTTGACATTACGTATAGATAGTATTAGAATGGTTACAGCATTGGAGAAATAAATTGACAAATAAAAGTGTCAAAAAGCTGACAGAAGAAGCCGGATGGCTTAAAAAGTTGTTTAGTGACTTATATCAAGTGACTTTATACTTTGACGAGGAAGATGGTACTCAATCTGTGCGAGTCTTTTTAATGAAAGATATAAAAAGACTCAACAACAAAATGCTAAAAGGTGTTGATTGGGAGGGATGCAAAATAGAATTTATTACGACTAAACCTTTCACTTATGAAAAGAAAAAGATATATTAATGAGATGGCTTGATTACTTAGTGTGTATATATTGCGCTTATTATATTCAAATCGGAATATTTGCTGGTGATATACTTACGCTTATCATTGGAATAGTTGCATATATAGTATGGGAAAAAGCTGCTTTACGTGGAGAATCGAATAAATGATTTTGAAAAATAAGTTTGTAGCGTTTGCTGAACTATTAGAAAATGCTATGGTTGAACGATATAGAAAAGGTACAACCCATCCTGATGTAGTTGAAGCATTTGAAAAGGCAAATTCATATAAGCGAGATATACTCAATATGATTGATAATATTGAAAAGCCTAGAGAGTCTGAACCTATCGATAGAAACTATAAAGGGTTTGAAAAACAAGAACGCTATTATGAGTATATGAAAAGGCGATTAAGAGAAGAAGATTTAACATGATTACAATATATGGAAATACTAATTGTGTTTGGTGTGATAGAGCTAAAGAACTATGTGATCAATACGAGTTAGCTTATGAATACAAAAGTATTCAACAAAAAGAATTCTTTGCAGAACTGCAAGAACAAGTTCCAGGCGTGCGTACCGTGCCTCAAATATTTTGGCACAAAAAACACATTGGTGGATATAATGAACTAGCAAATGAAATTGAAAATACGAGGAATTATGGAGATGGACAAGTCTGAAGTACTTGAATTATTGCATGAAGGTGAAGTATTAGTAGCTTTTGAAAAAGCTGATGGCACAGAGCGTAATATGCTAGCAACCCTTACTGAAGTTTTGTTACCAGAACAAGTCGATGTTGAGGAACATATTCAGAAAAAGAAACCTAACCCAGATGTATGTGTAGTATGGGATACTGAAAACCAAGGATGGCGTAGCTTTCGTTGGGATAGATTAAAACGAGTGAATGGAGATACTTTTGGAAGTTAACGAGCTAAATAAAAACGCTAAGGGTGGTACTGAATTGATGGCGGATCGATTGCGAGAGCATGTCGATCCAGAATTGCTTGATCAATTTCAAATTATTCAAAGTCGATCGCGTGAACTTGATCCCGATAAGAAAAAGATTTATTGGTTGCATGATTTACCAATGGATCCTGAAGTACAACACCTAAAAGACGATGGTTGGAAGAAATATGATAAGCTTGTATTTGTTTCTCATTGGCAACAGGCTATGTACAAAGCATATCTTGGTGTACCATATTCAGCTGGTATTGTATTGCGCAATGCAATTAAACCTATTGATGTAGTTGAAAAGCCTACTGACAAATTACGTTTAATTTATTTTTCAACACCACATCGTGGACTTGACGTATTGTATGCAGCTTTTGATGCTTTATCAAAACAATATACGAATATTGAATTAAATGTATTTTCTTCTTTTGAGCTATATGGATGGCCACAGCGAGATGAGCCATACCAAGATTTGTTTAAACAACTCGAAGATCACGAACATATTAATTATCACGGTGCCGTGTCGAATGATCGTATTCGTCATGAGTTACAGCGATCTCATATTTTTGCATATCCATCGACATGGCAAGAAACTTCATGCTTATGTTTGATTGAAGCAATGTCTGCAGGTCTAGTTTGTGTACACTCTTCACTTGCAGCTTTACCTGAGACCGCAATGAATATGACACAAATGTATGACTATACCGAAGATAAAAAAGAACACGCTCAACGATTCCATGCTAATCTTGCTTCGATCGTAGAAACACTTGGCGATGAAAGCAAAATGACAAACGTAAATAATGGAATTGGTGTAATGAAACAATTTACCGATAGTCTATATAATTGGCAAGCACGTGGAGATCAATGGACATTTTTATTAAATAGTTTGCAAATGGACTAAATTAACGGTTGACATTCTCAAAACATTTTGATAGAATAGTTCTATCAAAATTAAAAAGGATATATCATGGCTCGAAATATCGCTAAAAAAATCAAAAAGGTTAAACCGTCAAATGCACGCAAATCAATCTTAGCCGAAGAGGCTAAGGTTGGTATTGCTACTACTGATTGGTCTGCAGTATCTGCTAGTGATTATAATGATCGGATCCGCGAAACACTTCGTCATTATGGTTATTTCTATGAACCAAAGGATGGGTTTAAGTGGGCCGCTGAATGGATCAAAGCTAATTTAGAAAAGCAAGCACTCACTGAGTTTAAGGCTAGCCCCGAACGTGTGTTTGCTATGACTGCTGGTAGCTTATGTAAGATTATGCTTGATGGTGGTAAACTTAACGAGTCTGCTCGTGCTATTGTAGATCGTGAAATTGCTGCAGCTCGTCAGCGTGGTATTGCGGCTATGGTAGCTAAGGAAGAAAATACTGACACACCTAAGCGTACTATTGCCGACATTATGAAAGAAAACACCTCTAACTTTATTGGTGAAATTGAAGAAGTAATCGATCGTATGGATACTGAATACTCAGTTTACGATGAAATGAAAAAGATTGATGCTCCTGCTGTAACTGCAAAAGCTATTATTGATTACTATACACCTCAAGTTGATGAAATGAAAGAACTCATTAACGACAAGCCTGAAGATCTTGTCGAGGCCTATCGTCATATGTCAGCTAAAGAAAAGCGTGACTATCTTAAGTTTCTTGAGAATATTGTTGACGAAGCTGAAAAGTATTCAATGTCGAAAAAAGCAGTACGTAAAACACGTGCTAAAAAACCTAAGTCAGTTGATCAACAAGTGGCTCGAGTAAAATATCTAAAAGAGTCAAAAGAGTTTAAGCTGGTAAGTATTGATCCATCTAAGCTAATTGGCTCAGATAGCGTGTATTTGTTTAATACTAAGACACGTCAAATGATTCACCTTACAACTAATGATGCATCAGGCTTTAAGATTAGTGGTACCACTATTCAAAACTTTGATGAAAAAGCTTCTAGCCGTAAGACTATTCGTAAGCCAGAAGAATTCTTTACTGAGTTTATGAAAGCTACTAAAGCTAAATCATATACACAATATGCTAAGCTAACTACTAAACCGGCTTCTGCAAATGGGAGGATTAATGAACATATGTTAATCCTTAAGGCTTATACATGAGTGATAATATAATTGAGTTTCCAAAAAAGAAAACTTTACACGTAATAGAAGATATTGATAAAGACAACGAAACATCAATGTTCTTTGCCGAAATAGGATTCCACGTAGCGCTTGACATAGTTCAAGCGTTATGGGAAAACGGGTATGACGTAAGAAATAATCCCGAGTGTATACGCGATATCTTTATGATAATAGAAACTGTACGAGCTTTAGGTCATAGATCTGAAAACCAAAAGTATGCTATGCAAAAAATATCAGACTCTACATTTAACTTTTTTGATGATGAAGAACGTATTCTTTATGAATTTATTGATAATTTAGAAGAATAACGGTTGACATTTCTATATAACTATAATAGATTAATTAGGTATATAGATTAGGAGAAACACATGTCTATTTTAGTAGACTTAAATCAAGTTATGATTTCAAACATGATGGTACAAATTGGTAACCATCACAACGCACAAGTAGATGAGAATATGATTCGCCATATGGTGCTTAACTCACTACGCTTTAATCGTAAAAAATTCCACGAAGACTTTGGTGAACTTATCATTTGTTGTGATGATAAGAACTACTGGCGTCGTAGCTACTTTCCTTATTATAAAGCAGCACGTAAAAAAGCTCGCCAAGAGTCTGAGTTAAATTGGAATGAGATCTTTGCAGCACTTAATAATATTCGCGAAGATCTGAAAACATTCTTTCCTTATAAGGTAATTCAAATCGATACAGCTGAGGCTGACGACATCATTGGTACAATTGTACATACCGAAGGTACACCACTCAACACTGGCATGCCTTTGCTTATTTTGTCTGGTGACAAAGACTATGTACAACTGCACAAATATGCTAATGTACAACAGTACGATCCAACTCGTAAACGCTGGATTAAGCACTCAGATCCAGAACAATATTTAGTTGAGCATATTATTAAAGGTGATGCTGGTGACGGTGTTCCAAATGTCTTATCACCGGATAACAGCTTTGTTATGGGTACTCGTCAAAAGCCAATTACTAAAAAGCGTATGGCAATGTTCGAAGATATAAATAGTTGTGACGAGACAGTAAAGCGTAACTGGTCTCGTAATAAAACACTGATTGACTTAGAACAAATTCCTGAAGATTTGAAAGCTAAAATCTTAGAAGTATACAATGAAGATAATCCAAAAGATAGATCTCAGTTGTTTAATTACTTCATTAAAAATAAGCTTAAAAACCTAATGGAAAATATTAACGAATTTTAATGAGGACACTATGAGTGACACATTGTCAATTGCCGAAATCTTAAAGAAGTGTGGCAACTTGAGATCAAAACAAGAAAAGATTGAGTTTTTGCAAAAGCATAACTCGCTTACTCTTCGCAACATCTTAATTCTTACGTATGATAAAACTAAAAATATTCTTTTGCCAGATGAAGAACCACCGTACACTCCATCTCAAGCACATGAAAATCAAGGGATGTTATTCAATCAATCTCGTAAGTTAAAATATTTTGTAGAAGGTTTTTCTCCACCTGGCGTAAAACAAATTAAAAGAGAAGCTATCTTTATTGAAATGTTAGAGTCTGTACATAGAGATGACGCTAAAATCTTAATTCAAATGATTCAGCGTAAACCTTTTAATGGTATTACTAAAAACATTATTAACGAAGCATTCCCAGGAAGCATTGTAGATGGCAAAGAAGAAAAACTTTCGTGACTTGGTTGACGAAGTAGAATATTATCCAACTAAAAAAGACTCAAAGCGATACGACAAAAAGAAAGCTCGTATCCAATCTGCAAGAAAAAATAAAAGAAAATTAAAAAATTCTTACCTAGACCATTGACATTTACGAAAAAATACCTATATCTATAATATAGATTAGAAAGGTAATATATTATGATTAACAACTTGAATAAAGTAATCCTCACAGACTGCGATGGCGTTCTCATGAATTGGGAATATGCTATGAATGTATGGATGAAATCTCAAGGATATGAGATGATCGATGGCGGTGAAACCTGTTATGATATGGGTGACCGCTATGGATTAGACCATGAATTGAAAAAGCGTTTAGTTCGTCAATTCAATGAGTCAGCCGCTATGGGCTTTTTACCTCCACTACGAGATGCTATGTATTATGTAGACTTACTACATCGTAAGCATGGTTATACATTCCATATGATTACATCTTTGTCAAAAGATGAGCATGCTCAACAACTACGTATTCAAAATACTCGAAAGTTGTTTGGTGAAACCGCATTTACTCGATTCATCTTTGCCGATACTGGTGCTGATAAAGACGAAGTGCTAAGTCCTTATATTGGTAGTGGTCTTATTTGGATTGAAGATAAACTTGAGAATGCTGAGCTTGGAGATCGTTATGGTCTTGAGTCTATTGTAATGGAACATGGGCATAATATGCATAACGACAAATTTCCAACTTTCCCTAATTGGAAACAAATATATGAGTATATTACTGGCGAGTCTACTTAACAGTATAAATATAACATAGATTGATTATCGGCAGTCTATACAGGCTGCCTTTTTTGTAGGAGTGATGGATGCCAACGTATACTTTTAAGAATAAAGAAACTGGATCAGAAGAAACACATTTCTTTACACTAGCTGAAAGAGAAGAGTTTATTCAAAACAATCCAAACATGGTACAGCAATTATCGACACCAGCATTTGGTGATTCGGTAAGACTTGGCATTCGACGTATTGACGACAATTTTAATGATGTTCTGAAGAAAGCGAAATCGTCTCACCTTCATTCAACGATTGAAACAAGATGAGGAACATATATGAGTCGCATGACCAAGAGGGAAACTCGGAAATTACGACAAGATGGAATATTAGATGAAAATGCAAACTTTAATGTGAAAAACTTCAACATCAATAGAAACATTAAGCCAATCACCGAAGCTCAGAGCGATGCATTTGAGTCTTGGAGAGAAGGTTATAATTTAATGTTGCATGGTATTGCTGGTACCGGTAAAACCTTTTTAGCATTATACTTTGGTTTGTGTGATGTTTTCAATAAGTCTCCATATAGAAAAGTTTATATCGTAAGATCTACAGTACCTAGTCGTAATCAAGGATTTCTTCCTGGCTCAAAGGCACAAAAGGAAGCAGTATACGAAGGACCATATGGACCTATATGTAATGAGATTTTTGGGAGAGGTGACGCTTACCAGTTATTAAAGCAAAAGAACTATATTGAATTCTTATCTACTTCGTTTTTAAGAGGTGCAACATTCGATAATTGTGTAGTCGTTGTAGATGAAATGCAAAATATGAATGACCAAGAATTGCATACCGTTATGACTCGTGTTGGACAAGATTGTAAGATTATATTTGCAGGTGATATTAAACAAGACGACTTAACAAGTGAAAGATATAATGAACGATCAGGTGTAGCTACATTCATGAAAATTATTGAAAAAATGCCACAGTTTGATTTCATAGAGTTTTTAGCAGAAGATATTGTAAGAAGTGATTTGGTGAAAGAATATATAATTACGAGAGATAAATTAGGACTATAATATTATGGTACACATTCCAAAATTAACACAAACTTATACTTCAGATGCCGGTAGTAGTACAGTTAGTGCTAGCCGTTTGAATACCGTGAACTATATCACGGTATCAGCTAATAATAATTTTACAATTACAACAAACATCGACAAGTCAGATGTCGACGAAGGCGCTTATTGGTTGATGGAAGTTATTAATATGGAGTCTGATACTCCTATGGCTGATCAACCTCGCAAATATGCTAGCTATAATTCTAGCGTTAGTTTCACTGGCGTACAATTAAGAGATCCAGCCACTCAAGGTGACATCTTAGTAAAGATGGCATCTCGTAAATATTCTACACTTCAAGCAAGAGATGAAGTAATATCTTCTCAAAATCCGGACCAACACTCAACAGAGTTTTTAGGATATGGATCTATTGAAGATCCTTATCGTAACTTTGAAATTCGCGTAAACTCATCAAATCCAACAGGTAATAATAATGTAGTTACAGCTAATACCGCAAGTACAGTTGCAAATATTAGTGGTTCAGTTGATGAAGGATTGTCAGAATATATTCGCCTTGTTGCTAATGCTAAAACAGTTGCGAATACTTTAAAAGACTTTGGTGAAGGTAGTGATGCATATGACGCTGCTGATAATATGATGGAAAAGCTATTAGAGCTCTTAAAAGTATATTTAAATGCACCTGAAGGTGGTGGAGTTTCAGTTAAAGAACAATATAATACATTATCAACTTTAGTTGAAGCTGCTGTCAATGCTGGAACTGTGCCAAGGTTTGAAGTATTCTATACAGATCCACTTGCGCCTGGAATTGATATATCAATATTTGATTTATTTGAGACAAGTATATCTTCATTACAAGCACAAGCTGAAGCAGATTTCGAAACAACTGTAGAAGAAATTGCAGAAAAGCTATTTGAAGTTACAAAGGTTTTAGATAAAGGTTCAACAATTGTTTCAGCTAGATTTTATGATGACGTTTATGAAATCGTAAGTGGTGCGAATAGTGGATTAAATGCGACAGTAGACGCTATTCAACAATACGATAATAATTCACTTCCTGCATATATTGAAGCTGATGCCGTTGCTGCTACAAATGAAGTAATTAGTTTTACCGATACTAAAATTATTCAAATTACAGCAACATCAACTACGATCAATAATAAATTTGGTGATATGATTAATACGCTACAAGATATAGTTGACAGATACAATTTAGGGTGATAGAATGGCACTACCAGGAAGACCAGCTTGCGCATTATTTGACTTACATTTAACGGGTCATTTATGTAGTTTATTTAGTCCTATTATTACAGGAGCTTTAAATTGCTATATTGGATTTAGACCAGCAGTAAGGATGTTCGATATATCGGGTCCACACCTTATTCTTGTTCCAAAGGGTAAAGCGTTTGTTTGTATTCCACACCCAGCAGCAATCTATACAGGTTCTCTTAATATAATGATTGGATTTAGACCTGCTGCTAAAATGTTTGATCTTTGCGACTATGGCGCAATGGTTACCGGTACACCTAACGTTTGGTATGGATTTATATAATGATAGAAAGTAAAATATTAGAAGACGAAAACGGTGAATTGCTTATGGAAATACCTGAGAAACTTCTCAATCAAATGGGATGGGACTATGGTACTGAGCTTGAGTGGATTGTAGAGGATGGAAAGGTGCTTCTTAAAGAAGCAAAGGATGATGAAAACATTTAATCATGTTGACCATGGAATTGTTATTCCTAAGTTAGAACGCGAAACAACACCTGAAGGTAGAAAGTATTTTACGCCCGAAGGTAATACTTATCCATCGGTAACTACAGTGTTAGGTATTATGGATAAGTCAGCACTTGAAGCCTGGAAGAAACGTGTCGGTGAAGAAGAAGCCGCAAAAGTTTCAAGGCAGGCTACAGTACGTGGAACGGCTGTGCATAAACTTGCAGAAGATTATCTCAACAATATAGAAACATATAAAGAAGAGCATATGCCTACTAATCTATATGCCTTTGAGCAAATCAAACAAGTGTTAGATAAACACGTCGACAATGTTTGGATGCAAGAAACATTTCTCTATAGTGATTACCTTGAGACTGCAGGACAAGTAGATTGTATTGCTGAGTTTGATGGTAAGCTTTCAATTATCGATTTTAAAACATCACGGCGCCCTAAGAAACGTGATTGGATTAAAGGTTACTTTATGCAGGAGTCTTTCTATGCTGTTGCATTTGAAGAACGTACAAAGAAACCAATTAAACAATTAGTAACTATTGTAACTGTAGATAATGATGAGCCGCAAATATTTGTAGAAGATAGAGATGAGCACATTAAAGACTTTATGGAATTACGAGTAGATTTTAAAAAGCTGAAAGGTTTCTAATGTTTTGGAACGAGTTTGACTCAGATTGTACAATCACTACTGTTCTCGATGAATCCGATAAACATCAGGATGTACAACTCATTATTGATGATACTACTGTATGGATTCGACAGTTTAATTCAGAAGATACTGGTGCTGATCTTATTATGATGACTCCTAAAATGTTTAAAGATATGATAGCTGCTTTAGATCAACCAGAAGGTATGTTTAAAACTGAATATGTTCGAGACAAATAAACGGTTTACATTCTCAAATAACTGTGATAGAATATTCTTATCAAAACAACTTAAGGTGTATATATGAATCTGTTTATACTTGATAAAGATCCAGTCAAAGCTGCTCAATTGCAATGTGACAAACATGTTGTCAAAATGATTGTTGAGTCTGCTCAAATGCTATCGACAGCACACCGTATGCTTGATGGTATTGAAGAACGTAGACCATCTAAATCTGGTAAAACTATGGTAAAGTATTGGAAACTACCAGACGAACGGGAAGATACGTTTTACAAAGCCGTACACATGTATCATCCGTGCACTGTATGGACTATGCAATCTAACAATAATTACAATTGGCATTATGTTCACTTTGTAGCATTGTGTGATGAGTATACATATCGTTATGACAAGGTGCATGGCACTGACACGTTACTACGAGACGCGCTATATCAACTACCAAAAAATATACCAATTGGTTATAAGACTCAGCAACCTCTTGCTATGAAATCAAATCCTGAGTGTATGTTTGAAGATGTTGTAAAATCTTATCGTGCTTTTTATCAAACAAAGCAAGGTCGATTTAAAATGGCTTGGACAAAGCGTGATATTCCAGAATGGTTTAAAGTAGCATAGGAGAAAACATGGAAAAGACAGAAAAAGCTATTAATGATTTAGAAAAGAAACTGAAAGGCCAAAGCGCTTTACAAAAAGAAGTAACGGCTTTAGCCGCTTATCGCGATTTGAAAATTCAACACGATCAAATGCTTGAAACATTACAATTCGTAACTGAACATATGGGATCTCGTCCACGAGACGGTATGGAAATCATGAAGATGATGATGGAAATACAAACCGAAGGTCATGATGAAGTAATGGCTGGCTATGGAAGAATTCGCGATAAGATGGATGTTTCGACTTCTAAACAGCAGGCTATCTCAAAGGATAAAATGAGATAGAAAAAAATGCAATAAAAATGAAAAAAATGCATTTTAGCTATTGACATTTGCCGTTACAAGTATTAGATTAATATTATAAGGAAAAACGGAGAATGTTATGAAAGTCATCGTAAAGCACATGAATCGCAACGAAATCACAGGTAACGTAGAAGGTTTCACACCTGTTGCTGAGGTTAATTTTCCAGATGGACATAACGCAACTGATGTTCTTGAGTATGCTTTCCGTTGGACTAACAACGTAATGGGTAGCTGGTCTAAAAAGATCGGTGAGGATGCTAACGACGATGTTACTGTACTTGTTGAGCGTGAAGATGGTCTAGGTCTTCGTTCTACTTCAGTATTTGATCGTATGGAAATCGATGGTAAAGAATACGAAGTTGGTATGGTTGGCTTCAAGGAGGTAGCATAATGTCAATGGGTCACTTGAAAGAAGCAATCGAATATGCAACTTACGAAGATTATTGTGCACCACGGCGTGCACTTGGTCTTGGTGTAATTCCAGAGTCTCTATTCAATGCAATTAAGGAGCAAGGATAATGCGAAGAATAGCTAATACTTATGCAGATGGCATGATCATAACTGATGAAATTCCTCGTCACGGTAGTCCACAAGATCGTGGTAGCGCAGATGCTTACTATGGTCGTGCATACGATCCTCACTATTATGTTGGAGATTCATTACAGTCTGAGCGTGTTGGAAAAGAAAGCATGTCGGAAGGTGAAATTAAAGCTTATCGTTATGGTTATGATAATGAAGAAGATCGTAAGGACTGGGGATGATTAAGGCTTTAGTCTTTATAATCAAAGCAGCGTTGCTTTATTATTTTGTAATGTTTTTTCTACTTTTTATCATTTTAATTTAAAAAAGTAGTTGACATTCTTTTCAAAATGGTTTAGACTGGTATCAGTAAATCAAAAACGGAGTTTATATTATGGCACATGAATTGGAAATGATTAACGGTCAAGCGCAAATGGCTTATGTTGGTGATCTACCTTGGCACGGTCTTGGTACTCAAGTAGATCCAGATATTGCACCAGCTGAAATGATGAAAGCTGCAGGCGTTGACTGGCGTGTACAAGAAATCGAGTCCTTTGTTGAATTCAATGGTAAGCGTACACCTACTGGTCAAAAGGCTTTGGTCCGTGAAACTGATGGTAAAGTACTTACTCAAGTTGGTAAGAACTGGCATCCAGTACAAAACGAAGAAGCATTTGATTTCTTTGCTGAGTTTGTAGAACGTGGTCAAATGCAAATGCATACCGCTGGTTCTCTCAAAGATGGTGAAATCATCTGGGCTCTTGCAAAAGTTGACGATGACTTTGAACTATTTAATGGTGATAAAGTTGAAAGCTATATGCTATTCAGCAATCCACATCAGTATGGTAAAACAATCGACATTCGTTTTACTCCTATTCGTGTTGTATGCAATAACACTCTTACTCTATCATTGCAACAACAAGGTCAAGCTGCTGTAAAGGTTAACCACCGCTCACAGTTTGATGCTGATGCAGTCAAAGAAATGATGGGTATCGCTCACTTCAAAATGTCACAGTATAAAGAGATGGCTGAGTTTCTTGGCTCTCGTCGTACTACTGAAGATACAATGAAGCAATACTTTGGCCACCTAATGGGTATGTCAAAGAAAGATCCCGAGCAACTTTCTCGTACAGCACAGCGTGCAATGGAAGTTGTTATTGAACAGCCAGGTGCTAACTTTGCTGAAGGTAGCTGGTGGACTGCTTTTAATGCAGTCACTTACATGACAGACCACGAGCTAGGTCGTACAGCCGATACTCGTATGCAGTCTGCATGGTATGGGTACAACCGCAAGATGAAAGTTGATGCACTTGAGCTTGCACTTGAAATGGCAGAAGCTGCTTAAGGAGTAAATTATGAAACAGTATTCTACCGAAGAATTATTAGCTGAAATTGAAAGAAGAA
>Ga0181589_10002807_pt1 | contig 13747 bp, 10 predicted proteins | sample 071ome_25_FD_132444 | JGI IMG/M metagenome (GOLD analysis project Ga0181589, IMG submission 132444) | Coastal salt marsh microbial communities from the Groves Creek Marsh, Skidaway Island, Georgia - 071410BT metaG (megahit assembly) | ecosystem: Environmental > Aquatic > Marine > Intertidal...
AACCCGTCTTTGGCGGCACACGGGGGGGAGGTGTCGCTGATTGAGGTGACGGAGGACCAGTTTGCGGTGCTTCGGTTTGGTGGGGGCTGCCAAGGGTGTAGCGCAGTGGATATGACCCTCAAGGGTGGCGTCGAAAAAACCCTCCTCGAGCAGATTCCTCAGCTTGCCGGCGTGCGCGACAGTACTGACCACACGGACCGAAGTCAGGCGTATTACTAGCGCCCCAGGCGAGGACATCATCTTTCTGCGCGTGTAAGGGCATGGGATACTGGCGCCTATGCCGAGCGCCGTAGATCTCTCTCTCTTTTCGGATTATCTGAAGAACAATCAGCCGGTTCTGACACCGGGTAAACGGCTCGCACGTGAAATTGCTGCGAGCTGGGCTGCGATCGCCTCGGGGCAAGGAGTGGCACAGAAGCCTGTGGTCGAGCCGGTCGATGCCTGGCTAGAGGCGGTGTGGCGAAACTGGGTCGAAGAGGGGCGACTGGCCCCGAGGCGTCTACTGACACGTCATCAAGAACTCATGTTGTGGCGGCAGGTGATTCGTGCAGATGCGGACGGTCGCCAGACGTTCCGCCTGACACACCCCAAAACGGCCGCAGTTCGGGCCCGTGCATCCTGGGAGAAGCTGCTCGCCCACGAGGGACTAGGGATCAAAGACTGCTGGTCTTATTTTGAGGACGAAGAGGACTGCGCGGTGTTCGCTCAGTGGGCGAAGCAGTTTGAGCGCCTACTGATAGATAAATCTGTAGTGACCCGATTTCAGGCGTATCAAGAGCTTCTGAGTGTTGAACCGGAGTGCCGGCGCCCAGTGGCATTGTTTGGCTTTCCCGCACCGCCGCCGCTGACCTTAAAAGCGCTGAAACACCTCGCTGATGTCTCATTTATCGACCCTGCGAACAAGGCGTCAGACGGGGCGTTGGAAACCCGCGCTTATCGTTCCAGCGAGGAGGAGTTGGCGGCCGCGGCGAAATGGGCATTTGAGGTATATCAGAGCGGGGCGGGGCGCGCGGCCATTGTGCTTATGGAGCTGGAGAAAGATAGGCCTCTTCTTGAGTACTATCTGCGCGAGCAGTTTGACTGCCTCGACGCCGCTTATAACGATCTTCCGGTGAATTTCTCCACCGGCATGGCCCTTTCGGCGACGCCAATGTATCGCGATGCGTTGCTGGCGCTCGAATGGGAGAGCCGGTCCCTCACCCGCACCGAGTGGCTAGCCCTCATGCGGTCGCCTTACCTGCCGGGACAGCTTTCTGGGAGTGAGAATCTGGGAGTGGTGATAGCCCAATTCGCTTCGGGTAGTGCCACTGTGGAGATGGCAGATGCCATGCACATTTGCTCACGCGAATGCCCCGATGCACCGATTACTGAGGTATTGCGCCTATTGCGGGCTGACCGTGCCCATATCGGGGTAAAGAGTCTCCAGGATTGGGCGGAGATTATTCGCGGCAAACTGCTAACGTGGCGATGGCCTTATCGAGGCGACCTGGACTCGATCGAATTCCAGCAGCTGGAGCGTTTTGAGGCCAGCCTAGACACCCTTGCGCAACTGGCAGTCACGCTACCGCATCAGCGCTATGAGCACGCGGTGGCGTTATGGCGCAGCGCGCTCGATGAGCAGATGTTTCAGCCCAAAACCGCCTATGGCAGCCTTCAAGTTTTAGGTCCGTTGGAGACTCTTGGGCTCACGTTTGACCAATTATGGATTGCTGGAGCACGGCGAGGTGCTTTTCCTCGAACTCCCGTGATTGATGCCTTTCTGCCAATTCGACTCCAGCGGCTATTGGACCTCGCCGATATTGATCAGACGCGTATAGAGCGAGAAGCGCGCGACATGCTTGGGCTTTGGCGAGCCTCGGCGATGCACGTGACAGCAAGCTTCGCGGTATTCCAACAAGGGTTGCCACAACGCGTTAGCGCGCTGCTGCCCGAACCCGAAACGATTTCTGATGTAGATCATTTTCCACCAGCGCGCTGGACCTCAGCGGCCGAGATTGAACATTATGGGGATGACGCCCCAGTCCCCATTGATGACTTGGGGTTGGCGGGCGGTAGCGCGTTGATCCGTGATCATGCCGCCTGCCCATTTCGCGCGTTTGTCCGGCATCGATTAAAACCTGCCCAATCGCAGGCGCCTGTATTCGGCATTTCCTCACTGGAGCGAGGCACTTTGATCCATGATGTGATGTTTTACATCTGGAAGCAGCTCGGCGACCACGAGTCTCTGACCGCGTTAACCGCTGACCAAGAGCAATCGATGGTTGATGTTGCTGTCAGCGAGGGTATGTCCTTGCTGGAGTCGCGTGGGGCGCGCAAGGGGTTCAGCATCAGGCAACGGGTTGGGGAGGCCTGCTGGTCACTGGAGCGATCTTACGTCGTGACGATCACCCGACAGTGGCTGGCGCTGGAAAAAACACGCACGCGCTCTTACAAGATTGCAGCGTTAGAGCAGGAGTCAACGCTCGCTTTGGGCGAGTTGACGTTGTCACTCCGGCCGGACCGGGTCGACGCGTTGGAGGGAGGGGAGCGGCTGTTGATTGATTATAAAACGTCCGCGCCGGCACGTTCCAAGTGGTTGGGAGATCGCCCGGAGGAGCCACAGCTGCCGCTATACACGCTGATGGATCCTGAGATTAAAAGTATCGCGTTCGCTTCGTTGTCTGATGATATGCAGTTTGTGTCGTTGGGTAGTGGCCATGGCTTGAATCAGTCTTCTGAGCAACCCATGGAAAAGCAAACTCGAGGCGAGGTCAGCAACTGGGAGGATATGACCGCGCATTGGCGCACGACATTGACTGCCATCGCCGACTCGATTGCGATGGGTACCGCATCGGTGGACCCTTCGCCACGTGCTTGTGATTACTGCGACCTGCATTCTGTGTGCCGCATTGGACAGCGCGCTCATCCAACTGCAGTCACCGAAGGGGTGGCTGAGTGACGATCTCAGACGAGGCAGCGCGGCAACAAGCCATCGATCCAACGCAGAGTTTTTGTGTCAGCGCGCCCGCTGGCTCAGGCAAGACGGAGCTGTTGACCCAGAGGCTACTGGGGCTGTTAGCCAGAGTGGAGCGACCAGAACAGGTGCTCGCGATCACCTTTACACGTAAAGCGGCCGGTGAAATGGTCGCGCGCGTCTTGGAAAAGCTCGGCGAAGCTGAAGCAGAGACACCGGTATCAGAACCGCACGAGCAAGTGACCCGGGAGCTGGCTAAGCGCGTTCTGGCGCACGCGCGAGAGATGGGGTGGCGGCTGGATGAAACTACGCTGAACGTGCGGACCATTGACAGCTTCTGTCACGAGATCACCCGTCAGATGCCGATTTTAAGCGGTACGGGAGGGTTAGTTGAGCCCGCCGACGACCCGGCGCCGCTATATGAGAGTGCGGCGAGCCAACTTTTATTACGAGGCGCCGAGTCAAATGAATTGGGCGCGGCAATTCGCAATTTGCTCGCCCATTTCGATAACCGTTGGGCCCATGTGCGTGATTTGCTGACCACGTTGTTGGGTCGTCGCGGCGACTGGGGTCCATACGTTGGCCAGCACCATGACCCCGCTAAAGCCAAACAAGCTTTGCTCGATACGGTTTCCGATCTAATCGAGTCCCGCTTGGAGACGCTGTGCCGCGAGTGCGCGCACGTACTGCCTGAGCTCGAAGCCGCGATGAACGAAGCTCAGGCGATCCTCAACGGCCCCAGCGTCTCCTTGTCCGCAAATCTTTCCTGTCTTGCAGATTGGCGTCTCGCCGGTGCAGTGCTTCTGACCGCCGCTGACGAGTGGCGCAAGCCCGGGGGGGTCAATGTCAAGCTGGGGTTCGAGAAGGGTAGCGCTGCCAAGCAACAGATGGTCGATGTCTTGCAAGCGCTCGAGGGAAATACGGTCGTGCAGTCACTCTTGATAGAGATGCGGGCACTGCCTGCGCCGGGAGAGGGAGGCGAGGCGTGGGAATTGCTCGTGACGCTGTCTTCGATACTACCCCTGCTGCAGGCGCATCTGTTGCTTGAATTTCAACGATCAGGGGAAGTGGATCACACGCATGTTGCGCTCGCTGCCATCGACGCCCTTGGCGCGGATGAGTCACCAACGTTCCTCGCCCAGCGATTGGATTATCAGCTTGAGCACATCTTGGTCGACGAGTTTCAGGATACATCAGTACCTCAAGCGGAGTTTCTGCGGCGCTTAACGCGGGGTTGGTGCGAGCACAACGAGACAGGTGTGCCGCCGCGAACCTTATTTATCGTTGGTGACGCTATGCAGTCGATTTATGGCTTTAGATATGCCGATGTCGGGCTGTTTCTAGGAATCCGGAATACGGGCATGGGTGGGCTGCAGCTGAAACCACTCACCCTCACTCGTAATTTTCGATCGCGACCGAGCGTCGTACGCTGGGCCAATCGGGTTTTTTCACAGATGATGGGAGTGAGCGAAGATGTGAGTCGGGGCAGGGTGACACACGTCGCCTCTGACTCCGTTCGAGCGGCCGCAAGGGGAGTCGCTGACGACGGTGTCACACTGAGACTGTACGATCGTGCGGATGCCAGCGCCGAAGCACGTGGCATCATTGAAGAAATACAGGCGGTCCGTGACAGCGCCCCTGGAGCGTCAATCGGGATCTTGGTTCGCGCCAGGTCGCATGCAGACCCGATCATAGCTGCGTTGGTAGCGCACGACTTACCGTATTCTGGCGAGGCCCTCTTGTCTCTTAGCGAGCAGCCGATCGTTCGAGATCTAATGGCTCTGTGTCGATGGTTGGCAAACCCGGCGGATAACGTAGCGGCTCTCGCGATTTTACGGAGCCCATGGGTTGGGTTGAGCTTATCGGGCATTAACAGCTTACTCAAAGCAGAGCAGGCGAGACCATTTTCATTGCTTAAGCTCGGGTTGGCGGACGACGTGGAGGGGCTCTCCGTAGAGGATGCCAGTCGTCTCAGGGAGTGCCAGGTGGCCCTCTCTTGGGCGGTTGCGCGCCGCGATCGACTGGCGCTACCGGTTTGGATAGAGCAAACGTGGCTGCGCCTGATGGGCCCCGCGACGGCGAATCGGGCGGATCTCGACAATATGGGCGCGGTTCTACAGAGCCTGCGTCGTGCGGAGGCAGCGCGGTTGGGTCTGGACCCTGATTGGCTGATAAAAGACCTTAACCGACAATCCGCAGAGAACGAGGACGACGAGACTCATATCCGAGTCACGACCATCCACAAGGCTAAGGGTTTAGAGTTCGATTATGTGTTTATGCCGGGCTTGCAGAAAAAGGCCCGCGCCAACCAGCGCGACCTACTGCGATGGCATTGGCATGAGGGCGATCGCGGACGCGGGCTCCTCATCGCAGCAGAGGATCGAGATAAAACGTCTAAAAACCTATATAACTATCTGAATCTATTAGAAAAAGAGAAAGCTAATGAGGAGGTCAAGCGGCTGCTGTACGTCGGCGTTACCCGCGCCAGGGAGCAGGTATCGCTGAGCGCCTCGGTGGCATTGGACGGTGATGGCCCCATCAAGGCCCCGGAGGGATCATTTCTTGCGTTACTGATGGCGGGCGGCGCGGAAGTAGGGCACGGGTCGTTGGCCAAGGGTGATGCCTTGCGCACGAAAAGCCCTAACCTAGCCGCGATGCGGCCGCCGCTCTCCCGGCGCAAATATGTCGACGTTCCAATATCCGCTGGAGCCTCGGGTGTCGGCTCGAGCCCGACCTGGGTCGGCACGGATATTTCGGCGCGATCTTCGGGGCTCGCTCCGGCGACTAATCGTCTGGATCGCGTTTTGGGCACCGTTACCCATCGGATCCTTGAGCGACTTACGGCCTTGGAGAGTCTGCCTGACGGCGTCGACTCAACGGTATCCCGCTGGATCGCCGCGAATGCTTTGAGCGCTAATTTGTCGCCCTCTGACGACGCAGCCATTCAAATGCGTTGCACGGCCTTAATCGAAAACACGCTGTCGTGTCATATTGGTCGCTGGTTACTTGCGCGGCATCCCGATGCTCATAGTGAGATGGCCATCACGCGAGTAGAGAGCGACGAGGCCAAGACCTACGTGATCGATCGTACCTTCGCGGACGAAGATGCGGGTATCCGCTGGGTCATCGACTTTAAAACCAGTGAACCGCGGGGCGAGGAGACGGTCGAGGCATTCACTAAACGTGAACGCGACAGTTACCAGCGGCAACTACTCACCTATGTGGAATTGTTGTCGTTGTACCCATGGGAGCACCGCCTGCCGATCAAGGCCGCCTTGTATTTTCCTGCGATCCAGCAGCTCGTGCCCCTGGAAGCATAAAAAAACCCGGCATCAGCCGGGTTCTCTTATCGCGGTGACCGCGCGAGTCATTCAGATTTATTTCAGTGACAGTAACAGTGCCTCGGTGAATACGATCACTACCGTATCGCCAAGTCGCACATCATCCAGCTTGCTGGTCTCCACGCCACCTACTGTGTGCATACGGCCGCGGGCGTCCTTGATCACGACATTTCCGTTCCGGTCCATCGCTTCAATGGTACACACAGCACGCACCAGCCGCGCTGCACCCGCCGCTGTCATATCGGCATCAGCGCCTGTATTACCGACTTCCCCCAGGATCACCCAAGGGTTCGCCGCTTCCTCGTCGGTGGGCGCACGGACTTCCGCCTCGATGGAGGCCACGTAGTCGGCAATGATCGTGTCTCCCGGGGCGATCTTGCTCAAATCAACGCCGTCCTCGCGGGCAGTCAGCGTGACAAAGTTGCCCGCGGGACCCCGCACAACGACCTCTCGAGTCTCCATATCGACCGCGATAACTTCGCCCTCGACTTCTGCGACGACAGCGCGGCCGCCCGATGCCCAGACCACCTCTTCGCCCGCCTCGTGGTGGGCAGCAAATAGGCTAGAGGGAGTTAGAGCCAGCGTAGCAACACCGACTATGGCGCTCAGTGAAAACAGTTTCATAATTACTTGTCCTTTGTCTCGATGATGCTCGTGTGCCAAAGAGTGTCTTGAGGGCCCTGAGCGGGATAGCCGCACAAACGTTACCCTAAATAGCGGGCCGCTAACAGCTGGATTACATCAGTTGTCACGTTTTGCACCGTGCCTAGGCGTTGTTCTTCCATTCGCGAACCGCAGTAAATATGCCATCTGGCGTATCGGCCTGCAGGCGCTCGGCCGCCCGCAGGGTGCTTTTTATCTCCGGGCTGTCCCACCTCAGAAACGGGTTGTAACGCCGCTCGTCAGCCAGTAGTGAGGGCACCGTAGGGATATTTCGTTCGCGTTTGCTCACACAGTCCGCGATAAACTCACTCAAATCGCGATTCGCGGGCTCAACCAGCTGTGCAAAAGCGAGATTGGCGAGCGTGTATTCGTGAGCGCAAAAGACCCGAGCATCACCGGGCAACGTCAGAAGTTTAGCTAGAGACGCGCGCATTTGCGGTGGCGTCCCCTCGAAAACGCGGCCGCATCCACCGACAAACAAGGTATCACCACAAAAAAGCGCGCGTTCAGCCGCTGAGAAATAGGCGATGTGATCCAGGGTGTGGCCAGGAACCTCTAACACCGAAAAAGGCACCCCCAATACGTCAGCGGTATCACCCTCTCGTAAGATGTAATCAAAGCCGCCTGCGGGACTCTCTGCGGGCCCCCAGGTTGGGCAACCGGCTTCCTGCTGGAGCGTCGCCACAGCGCCAGTGTGGTCAAAATGATGGTGTGTGACGAGAATCCCGGACAAACTCAAGCCCCGCTGCGTGAGGGCGGCCTCGACCGGTGCATGCTCACCAGGGTCCACAACAAAGGCTTCGTCGTCTCGGGATATGAGCCAGATGTAATTATCGCTGAAGGCAGAGACCGGTGTGATGGTGAGTGACGACATACGATGAACCACTGTAAAAATGACTCTGGCGAGGCTAACCTTTACCCATGGATGTGACCAGCCCCAGACGAGAAGAACTGTTAAATCAGGCTCTGCTCACTCATTGGTACGAGAATCGAGCATCGGGTCGGCGACTGCTGCAGCAACTGACAAGTGCTTTGGAAAAAGATCTGGATCAGGCATTTGGGTATCACATGCTTGTCACGGGCGCAGATATTGGTCTGGAGTTCTCCCGCCTAGGGAAAACTCAGCGGGTCTTCCGCCTTATCGATCGGGCAACGAACAGCCATGGCAATGACTTAGTGCGGGGTGTTAGTAGCGAATTACCCTTCGCCAGCGACTCGCTGGATGTCGTGGTTTTGTGTCACACACCCGACACGTCGCCGCTCCCTCATCAAGTCCTTAGGGAATGTCAGCGGGTACTCGTGCCGAATGGCCACCTCTTTATATTGGGGTTTAATCCGGTCAGTCTCTGGGGATGGGGCAATCAAATGAGAGCAATACTGAGCTCACGCCGACGCAGGCTACGCGCAGTAGGGAGCCGTAAATTGCGTGATTGGCTGACGCTCTTGGGGTTTTCATCCTCCGAACCGCGGTACCTCAGCGCGGTGACCCCCGTGGGGCGCGGCGCCGTTTACCGCTTTTTGGAGCATCTGGATAGCTGGCTCGTCCGCCATAACGTTGGTGTAGGGAGCGTTTACACGCTGCATGGGCGCAAACGCGTCAGTCAATACATTGACACCCTGTCGCGCGTCGAATCACGCCCGAGACTGATCTCCATCCCGCTCGGTAAAACGCAAGGTGGCGTTCCCGTGCCCCGACGAGTGAGTCGCGCGGGGAGCGGGCCGCTGGAACCACAACCATGAAAACCGTTTTCGCCTTCACTGACGGTGCTTGCAGCGGCAACCCCGGCCCGGGCGGCTGGGGCGCGGTGCTGCAGTTCGAGGACAACGCGCGAGAGATTTATGGTGGTGCCGACGCGACAACAAATAATCGCATGGAACTGACTGCAGCCATTGAGGCGCTTACGGCGCTGAAAGAGCCATGCCAGGTTGTCCTGACGACTGATTCAACGTATGTCAAAGACGGCATCACGCGCTGGATGCAAAACTGGAAGCGTAATGGCTGGAGGACGGCGGCCAAGAAACCGGTCAAGAACCAAGACCTTTGGGAGCTACTCGATCGTCAAACCCTTCGTCATGACATAGAGTGGCGCTGGGTCAAAGGGCACAGCGGCCACATTGAGAACGAGCGAGCGGACCACCTCGCCAACCTTGGCATGGCTGAACTGAGAGGGACTGAGATTGGATAGGCGTCAGATTGTATTGGATACGGAGACCACCGGCCTCGAGGTTAATCAGGGGCACCGGATCATAGAGATCGGTTGCGTTGAGCTCCTCAATCGCCGGGTGACCGGTCGCCACTTCCATCAATACATTCAGCCGGAGCGCGATATCGACGCCGGCGCTATCGAAGTGCACGGCATCACGCTGGATTTTCTAGCAGGTAAGCCCACCTTCGGCGAGATAGCGGACGAATTCATAGACTTTATTCGTGGCGCAGAGCTCGTGATACACAACGCCCCCTTTGATGTCGGCTTTATTGACGCCGAATTCGACCGCCTGGAGTCAGCCGCCGGTCATGTCAGCGATCTTTGCGGGGTCGTCGATACCTTGCAGATGGCGCGCCACAAGCACCCCGGGCAACGTAATAACCTCGATGCGTTGTGCCAACGGTACGAAATCGACAACACCAGCCGATCTTTGCATGGGGCGCTGCTGGACGCTGAAATCCTTGCGGAAGTCTATCTGGCGATGACGGGCGGACAGGCCTCTCTGGGGTTGTCAGCCGAATCTGCGGATAGCGGAGGCAGGCAGAGCGTGGACACAGGCATCAGGCGCCTGTCCGTAACGCGCCGGCCGCTACGCGTGCTGAAAGCATCGGGAGCGGAGACGGCGCGTCATGAGGCGCGACTGGCAGAACTCGATGAGGTGGCGGGCGAGGCTTTGTGGAGAACACCGCCTCGCCCCTGAGCATTACAGGTTGGCGACGACTGCAGCCAATCCAACGCCCGTCAGGACAATGGTGTAGGGCAGTGCCATGACTACCATCTTGCCATAGGACAACCTGATCAACGGCGCCAATGCGGACGTCAGCAAGAACAGAAAGGCTGCTTGCCCGTTGGGCGTGGCGACGGAGGGTAGGTTCGTGCCGGTATTGATCGCAATGGCGAGCCGGTCGAATTCGGCGCGATCAATTTCCCCGGCTTTAAGCGCCGCGTCGATTTCTGAGATGTATACCGTTGCAACAAAGACGTTATCGGAGATCGCTGAGAGTAAACCATTGGCGAGGAAGAACATCGCAGGACGGACCTCGGACGACATCGCCAGCACAGATTCAATGACCGGGGTGAATAGATGCTGCTCATGGATCACGGCCACGATGGCAAAGAACACCACGAGCAGTGCGGTAAATGGGAGGGCTTCCTGGAACGCATGTCCGATTTCATGCTCGTCGGTGATGCCGTTAAAGGCGGTAAGCAAAACGATCACCAACAGGCCGATAAGTCCCACTGCCGCAAGGTGAAAAGCCAGGCCAAGCACCAAAATAACCGCAACGACCGCCTGCACCCAAAGCTTCGCCGTTGATTGAGGTGTCGCCGCTGATTGCTGCACCCGGTCAAATTCCACAAGCACATTGCGCACGCTGTCGGGCATTAGTTGTCCGTAGCCGAACCAACCAGTCAGCTCAAGCAAAATGCAGGTGGCCAAGCCGCACGCGAGCACGGGCATCGTGATCGGCGCCATATAAACAAAGAATTGCTGAAAATCCCAACCTGCCACCGTGGCAATCAGTAGATTTTGTGGCTCTCCAACCAGTGTACAGACGCCCCCCAAAGCAGTGCCGACCGCGCCGTGCATCAACAAGCTGCGAAGGAAGCCCCTGAAGGCGTCTAGGTCAGCCTCAGCATCAGCAGCGATGCTTTGATCTTGGGTATGATCATGGCTCTTATCGGTCAGCTCAGCAGCCGATGCGACCCGATGAAAGACCGCGTAGAACCCAACACCGACGCTGATGAGCACCGCGGTAACCGTCAGGGCGTCTAAAAACGCGGACAAAAACGCCGAGACAATAGAAAACAGAAATGCGAGAAACTTCTTGGAGCGGACATTAAGCAATATCTTGGTAAAGACAAACAGCAGCAGATCCTTCATGAAGTAGATGCCTGCCACCATAAACATCAGAAGCAGAATGACCTCAAAATTGGCCTCGGCCTCGTGAAAGACGCTATGTGGCTCCGCGAGGCCCAAGATAACGCCCTCTAAAGCGAGCAGCCCGCCGGGTTGCAGGGGATAACAGCGGAGTGCCAGCGCCAAGGTGAAAATGAACTCCGCAATCAGCGCCCAGCCGCTGACTACGGGGCCCGCGACCGCCAGTAGCACAGGGTTAATCACCAAGAATCCGATAATGGTCCGCTTGTACCAAGCAGGGGATCCACCGAGGAAGTTGTGCCATAAGGCGCCTAGCGGAGATGAGCTCATGATGCGGTATCCATTCTATGCTTTATTAGACGAGGCGCTGGCTCAATTGCTCAATCAAACAGCCCAAACCAGCTTAAAGGGGTGCGCCACTCTACACCGTTATGATACGCACGGGTATACGATTGCTTACGCGGTTTGGTTCTTGTGCTCAATGCCCCACCTTCCTAGACTGAGGACTGTCGACAAACGATCGGGGCTTTAACGACTTGCTAGATATCTCGACCATGCCAGAGGAGCCCGCGGCGGACGACTGGGGCTTTGTCTTCGCAGGCCGTAATACGGTCACTGCGCTCCGCGGCGAGCCCGGCATGCCCTGGCGCATGAGCGAGGTTGGCGCGCTGTGGGACGCGAATATGCATGATGCGGTGCCGATCGGTCATTGGCAGGGCAGGGGTGCTTGGGCGGTGTCAATCTCAGAGGAGCAGGTTGATCTGACTGAGCAGCTGTCGGGCAACCTCTATGGAATGCTCGGGCGTGTCGACGATGCGCTCTTTCACGCCCAAGGCCGGGCGTATCAGTTGCTCCACTGGCGCGATACGCACCGATTTTGTGGCCGCTGTGGCGGCCCAACGACGCCTACCGAGGCGGGCCGGGCAATCCATTGTCCGGGATGCTCGCTACAGGTTTACCCGAGGGTGTCACCCTGCGTGATCGTGCTGGTATCCAAGGGTGAGCAGCTTCTGCTGGCGGCCGCGGCCGGGTTTCAAAAGCGCTTCTACAGCACGCTGGCCGGATTTATGGAGCCGGGCGAAACCTGCGAGCAAACGGTAGCGCGTGAGGTGAGAGAGGAGGTAGGGATTGAGGTTGCCAATATCCGTTATTTTGCCTCGCAGCCGTGGCCTTTTCCCAGCCAGGTCATGCTCGGGTTCTTTGCGGAATGGCAGGCTGGGGAGATAGCGCCAGACCCGCTCGAGATAGAGGAAGCCGCTTGGTTTGATAAGACCGCGCTGCCGCCCACACCCCCGACGGCCTCGATATCGGGTCAGCTCATTCGCCACTTTTTATCCTCCACTCACAGGGACCACTAACATGGAATTTTTGCTGGATATTGTCGAATTCCTGTTACAGGCCATCATATTGCTCGGCGTATTCCTCATCGCCGTTGCCGGGGTCGTTGCGATCAGCCAGCGGCGACGGGGCACCAGTGGCGAGGGTGCAGTTGAAGCGAGATCACTCAATGATCGCTTCGAGGATCAGCGCGAGGCGGTGCGCGCCATAACGGAGGACACGGCGACCGCAAAAGCCCGGGCCAAAGCAAAGAAGCAAGCAGAAAAAGAGAAGAAAAAAGCCGCTAAACAGGCGTCCAAGGGCAGCGGCCCGGAGGCGAGTGCTCGGCCCAAAGTTTACGTCCTAGATTTTGACGGTGATATTGGCGCCAGTCAGGTTGAGCAGTTGCGAGAGGAGATTTCGGCCTTGATCCCCCTCGCTGGGGATTCCGATGAAGTATTGGTTCGGCTCGAGAGCGGCGGCGGTGCCGTGCATGGTTACGGCCTTGCGGCAAGTCAATTAGTGAGGCTTAAGGACGCCGGTATCAAACTCACCGTAGCGGTGGATAAGGTCGCGGCGAGTGGGGGGTATATGATGGCCTGCGTCGCCGACACCATCATCGCTGCGCCATTCGCAATCATTGGGTCCATTGGCGTCGTAGCCCAAGTGCCTAACTTTCACCGACTTCTTAAGAAAAACGACATTGATTTTGAGCTGCACACCGCCGGGGAATACAAACGCACCTTGACACTCTTTGGCGAGAATACCGACAAGGCGCGAGAGAAGTTTCAGGCGGACATCGACGATATTCACGTGCTGTTCAAACAGTTTGTGTCGACTAATCGCGCCGCTCTCGATATTGAGGCCGTGAGTACGGGTGAGTACTGGTTTGGTCAGCGCGCCATCGACAGAGGCCTGGTAGATCGCTTATGCACCTCAGACGCTTATCTTCTTGAGCGGTGTGATGATTGTGATTTGGTCGAGGTGCGCTATCAAACCAAACGTGGCTGGCAGGAAAAGCTGGGGATGGCGGCAGAGGCCGTGATTGAGCGCAGTGTTAAACGCCTGCTGAAGACTGAGCAGGATCAACGCTTTCTTTAGTCCTCAAGGCTTCCACCGCCGCGTGCTGTGACAAAAAGATTTCCCCGGTAAGTTGCTCGATAAAATCGGTTTTTTCGAGCGCGTCGGTCACGGGGCCCTTTACCTCACTCAAATGTAACTTGATTCCGAGCTCTGAGAGGCGGAGGTTAATCTCTTCCAGCGCGTCCAGCGCACTGAGGTCAATCATATTTACCGCTGGGCACATCAAAATGACGTCTGTCAGCTGCCGCCTCATTGCGACGTGCTCGAAGATGATCTCTTCGAGATAGCCGGCATTGGCGAAGTA
>Ga0181589_10002809_pt1 | contig 13737 bp, 10 predicted proteins | sample 071ome_25_FD_132444 | JGI IMG/M metagenome (GOLD analysis project Ga0181589, IMG submission 132444) | Coastal salt marsh microbial communities from the Groves Creek Marsh, Skidaway Island, Georgia - 071410BT metaG (megahit assembly) | ecosystem: Environmental > Aquatic > Marine > Intertidal...
GAATTCAAACTATACCATATCAAGTATTCGCATATCGGTCAAGAAACAAATTCGCACATACTTAAAAATTCAAACGATTCAACAGGAGTATAGGGGGAAAACGGATGTCGGAAAAGCAAGGACTCATCGAGGGCCTTTGGGCGAAACAATATGGGCGCCAATATCAGTTATCTGCAATTGCAAGTGGAGCTTCAACAATCGTTTTTTTGTTGAGCGGATATCAACTTCTTTTCATCAATGGAAACCCAAATTATCCAGACTGGCAAGACATGACTGGACTAGCTATCGGAACCCTTGTCATTTCGGGGATCTTGATGATGGTTTCTATTCCAACGTTTTTTGTTTTCAAAGGTCACGTTGCTGTTTTAGATGAAGTTATGGCAATCGAAGGTCGCCCCGAGCTCAAAAAAAGGTTGTCAGAAGCTGAGCAAGCTGCCAAAGAACTTGGTGCAGGCCATCTAGAGAAATGGACCAAATTTGCTCAGGAAAACAAATTGTATCGCAAGTAAATACGGGTGTGAAGTCCTGAGTAAAAAAGCGGACCCAGTCGTAGTTCTGCTCACAGAATTTGTTCTCGCTGCTGGAATGATCGCCATTTTGATCTTCGGACTGTGGGCACACACTGGTTCAATGCCGCCTCTTGTGGTCGTGGAATCAGAATCGATGATGCATGATGAAGAAGGTGAAGTTGGTGCAATCGATGCAGGCGATTTAATCCTTGTTCACTCGACACCGTTCGATCAGATTATCACCTTTGCAGAAGCCTCAAACCCTAATTCTTCGTCCTATGGCTACGAGCAACATGGCATGTTTGGTGATGTGATTATTTTCAAGAAGAATGGAGGTGAAGAAACTCCAATCATTCATCGAGCCATTCTCGAAGTACAGCCATTCTCTTTCGTTTCATCCACAAATAATTCAACCAACCCTTGCCCTAATGGAGGGATATATGACGCCGAGTGGCTAAATATGGACGGTCAATTTGGAGTTTGTGTCATGACATGGAAGGTTCCCGGAACAGGAATAGCAGACGTTGCAAACATCAGTATTGAATTTGATGGAAAACAACATGCACGCTATGACTGCAAATTTGGAGTGATGGCTCACGAGGGATTAACCCAGCATCTCAGTATTCGGGAATGGACACCAACGCATGCGGGATTCTTAACACTCGGGGATAACAATCATTGCTCAGTCGACCAGCGGCGAGTGATAAGTTCTGGAGGGTCGCTAGATGGTCCTGTTCGTCAATCATGGATGATTGGTACGGCTGGTGGTGAAATACCATGGTTAGGCACTGTAAAACTGATGGTGAGTGGCCCTCCCTCCCCTGGAACGTATTATGTCCCAAGTTCATCGTTTGTGTTCCTCTTTCTCGTTATTGGTATGGTCTTTATTGCCCCAGTTGTCTACGAGAAGTTAGCAATAAAAATTATTTCAAATTCACCAGAATTTGAAGAGGCTAAAATCTACAATGAAGAAGAATGATTGTGCTTTTTTATGGCTTCATCTATTGACAATTCCCCCATTGCAACAGAATATGCTAGAGCAGTAGAAATTGATACCTTTCCTTCTGATACTTCCCGACTCTCTCGTTGAATATTTCGTAAGTCGCCTTTACTCGGTTGAATTATCCGTTCTTCAAAGACGAGTGTGCCCGATTTCATGGCTATTCGAACCGCAGCTTTTGTGTGATCATGCCTGTTCCTACCTTTGCTTGTGGATTTTTCATCGATGATTTCGACACGGTAACCGCGATGGAAACTTCGATTGATAATCTGGTCCCTATGCAAAGGGGACCCGTGGCCAACTTTGACTTGAATTGAGTGAGTGCTATAGCGACGACCGAGTTTTGATAAAAATTCGAACAATTCCTCAAATGATTCCGTCTGTTGAACGCCGATGATAGTGGCGTCTGTCCTCCATGCACAGGCTGGACGAGGTCCGGGGTCAATACCGATGGTCAGCAATGAGGTTTCATCGATTTGATGAACTGCCCTGTAGTAAGCCTCAATTGCGTCATCTATGTTTTCAGCATCTACCACGATTGAACTCTTATGATGACTTTTTGTTTCGTCAGTAAATAATACACCGAACTCAGGAGGGTGTTCTTCAAGTTCAAGAACTTCAAACCGTATCATCTCTTGCCGTAATCGTTGCATGAGGCGAAATGACATCACAAAATCATCGGTTTGAATGTATGCCCTGTGCACAGTCCTGGCTCAACATAATTCTCTTCTAACCTATCGGTGTTTTTTGTTGATTGTAAATTGAACACAAATCGAGTCAATTCTCCGAAGTGGCTAAGAACGATTGACGATGTTGAGCAAGCATGGGTCAAAATTACGAGCGGGAATTACGGCTTGTATTGGCAGGAAAAAAGAAGAACGTCGAAGGAGTCATTCGTTCATGCTCTATCGAGGAAAAGAATCGAATGCGAATGGTTCTCAAAAAACCATTTTTTGTAATACGAGTAGCCGGTTCGGGAATCGAAGGAAGCGGAGATATTTTTGCAGCAAGGAGCGATTACAGTTTTCCAATCGAGGTGAAGTCATCTCATTCCGAAAAGCTGTATTTCGATGAGCGACTTCGAGAACAATACAATGCGATCCGAAGGGATTGCCAGCGAAGTGAATTGCTACCATTGTATGCTTTTCGACTCAAGGGCGTTCGAGGCGACTCATGGCGATTGTTCAGAGTTGAGACCGGAGCAGTCACCGCAAAACAGTGGCAATTAGCACAACGAATACCTGCACTTCCGACAACGAGGACAGGCTCAGTGTATCTGAATTGGGAAGATGGATTGCCCCTGAACAAGTTCATCTCATTGATTTGTTACGACTCTAATCAAAGTCCACATGACACGAATGAACAAACAAGTGTTTTCGATGAGGCTGTAAAACGGAGTCAAATTTTTGCAGAGTTAGAACGACGTAGAACGGAATCTACATTGTTCAAAAGTAAGGTATGAGAATTGTTGCCATCAACATGATGAACAAAAAGAGCGATGAAAAACTGGTGGCCTTTTGAGCAAAATGTTCGACCCACAATGGATGGGTATGACCAAGCCCCAATTTACTTCTCAATCGTTTGAACCTGTCCAGCCACCCGTGGGCAAAGTCTCTGAACATATGCCCTCCATCAAATGGTACGATAGGAATTAAATTCGTAAATCCAAGAAGAATATTGACCCAAATAAGCCAAAAAAACAGATGAACGAAAAAGAGTAAGCCACCAAGCCCCAATAAGTTTGCAATCATTCCATCTGATGCTGCAAGTCTTGATTCTTCAAATGGGTGAATAGCGACGCCTTGAAACTCAAATGGAACGATAAGCAGATTGATGAAATGGAATGGAAGAGCAATTGCTCTTGAGATAACCCCGCCTTCCCATTCTGGTGAGAGAGGTCCTGCCAATCGATCTACACCTTGTGTGCCATCGGAAATACCCACAACGCCGAGAAAGGGGTCGCCTCTTTCAATCCCAATCAATTCTAAATTTTCTTCACTCCAACCTTGAGCTTTGTAATGTTCGAATTTATCACCTAAAAGGAGCGTGAGATTTTCTTGGGTTCCATTGACATGAAGAACATGAACAGATATGGTATCGTTTGCCTGATACCCTTCCATGACATCGTAAAATTGTTGAACATCCACGATTGAACTTTCATTAATTGATATGATAATGTCCCAAGGTTCCATTCCAGCAACATCAGCACTTTCGTCAACAACGACGCCTTGAATGTGGACATTCTCGTTTGTTGATGTAAACTGCGTTGCAACAAGACCGAGCATGATGAGAAAAAATACTGCTGCAAATATATTGGTCGCAGGTCCTGCAGCAAACATTCGCAATCGTTCTCTTCGAGGTGCCTGACTTAATTCTTCATATTGCGGTTCAGCAAATGCTCCGAGGGGAAGCGGCCCAAGTTGGAGCAATCCGAATGACCTTACTCGCATACCATGAGCCCTTGCTTGTAGACCGTGGCCGAGTTCATGAATCACTAAAGAAACGACGAAGGCAATAATTCCCCAGCCCAAAGGTATGACGGGATTTAATCCCGGTATGGCAATTAATTCTGAAGCACCGGGTGGCTCACTTGTTTGAGGGGAGAGAAGTGATGATACAAATGCGAGAATGACAAGCAAGGCGACTGCTACCAATGAAATGCTGCAAACCCACACTGAAATTTCACCGTACACCCTCCAGAATTTTCTAGGTTTGGCGATAGTTTCAAGCGCCTTCTGACCTTTATTGGTTCGAACCATGAGGACGAAACCCAAAGCTCTCGATGCATTCCATCGATCGAGTGTACCATTTTTTTCGAGCACCCTGAGAAAGACATACCATGCAATAAAGAGGGCGAAAATGAGTCCAAAATTGAATGAAGGTTGCCACAAGGTTGATTCAACACTCGATTGAACCTCAGTCGCCATCATATCTCGTAAGAAGACGTCCTCTTTGAATCTTCACTGTGAACGTCAAAAAGAGGAAACCTTCAAATCGTGTCGCTAGATTGCAAACACATGAATCCGAGACGGTCACTCATCGAGAACTGGTGTTTGGAATCTTGGGGTGAAATCGCTTCAAATTCAACGATGTGGTCGGAGACAGAAGAAAAAACTGAAATGTTCTTTTGTTTTTCAAGTGGCGTCCTCATTGCAGTATTTTCGTTTCCCTCTGAAGATGAAGTTCAACTTGAACAACATTTGCACATTCCAATATCTCGATGGAACGTTGGTTCGATTCAAGCCGATAGAGCAAAGGATGGCAAAGTTCGATTCCGACATATGAGTCAAAGTATCATCCTATCTGCAGAATTTAGAGCTCCTGAATGGGGCCGAGCCTTACTTGAAGAATGGCTGATGACGATGAGAAGTGAATCTACTCGTCCAAAAGACAGGAATCAACGGATTGTAACAGTCGAACGTCTACGGGCTTCCGTTGAACGAAATTTGAAAGCAGCTTCTCTCGAAAATGCTCGGACAGATCTCGAAGAATTGAAAATAAAATTGAAGATGGCTGAAAACCATCTTGCAGGTTCCTCTGCGGATTAAATTTCATTGGTCGTATCGATACCAGGGAATTGGTCTTCGCCTTCTCTATACACCGTTCTCATGTTACTGATGAAATTACGTTCCTTGACAACAATTGAATATTCTTTGATACCAAAATCTTCCTCGCCGTCCAATATACCTAGGAGAACACTCAACGTTATGCGGGCACCTTCTCGATGGGGGAACCCAAAGATACCCATCGATAGTGGTGGTGCTATGACAGTTTCAGCCTTGAGTTCACGCAATCGATCGAAGAGGTTGTAGTACGTTTCAGGTAAGAGTTCTCGGCGGGAATCATCTTGGTTTGGTCGTCGACAATCAGGACCAACGGCATGGATGATATGTTTGAATCGGTCAGCGAGGGCATACGGCTCAGTTACTACATTTTCAGTTACAGCGCAAGGTGGAGCATTGATTTTCCTCATTTCTAAACAGATATTCCTTGTCACTTGGGTGAGTTCTTTGCCTGCTTTTTGGTGAATCATGGCATCGAGGCCTTCACGTCCGGACAACCGGTTATTTGCTGGTGTAACTAGTACATCAGCGGAGTGTTCCCATACATCGCCTCCAATGACCTTGAGTACTCCCCATTTGCAGGTTCGAGCCATGTATAGTTCGACCATCATGTTGAGGAGGGAAGGCTGTCCTACATAGATAGTTCGTATTCAAATGATGGCCGTCATTGCATTTTCATCCTATTTCCAGTGAGATGAAAGGAACATGGCTATAACCATGAAGCGAATGGTTGGAATGAGTAAGATGAAACGGGCTATCGTTCTTGCGGCCTTATTTTTGCTTACTAGTTGGTCTCCATATCTATCTCAATCGCAAGAAGCCATTTCTACTTGGGAAGATTCGGATAAGATCAGTATTCCTCAATTTTCGTCTCATCAATCAAATTTTACGGTGTGGGATGAACTCCCATTTCGCACCATTGCGGTACCAAATGGATTTGCATACTTGGATGTTTTAAATTATTCAGATGTTGCAGTTCTCGTCAACAATCAATCTGATGTGAGTAAAGAAATTGCTTGGGCCTTTATCGAGGCAAGAAACATTAGTGAAGAGAGGATTTTTATCTTCGATCACCCAAATACCCCAACTGGAGAAACCATCAACAGAAACCAATTCACAACATATTTCCTCGAGCCATTCTATGAAATGCTCTCAAACAGAACGAATAGTTCTAAAATCAATTATTTGGTCACAACCAAAGGAATTCCACTTCGAGTATCTGGTGGCCAAAATACAGCGGCAAGTTTTGATCAAGAAATTTCACTAGTTGGGGGGCGTTACAATGATTCAATCGGTGGAAGTTGGTGGATTACACATGATTACGGCCCGCTTGCAGACAATACAATGAAAGCTTTCACGAGACAAGAATTTGGTTTCTTCCTCGTTTCACGTTTAACTGGTTACACGACAGAAACTGCCCTTGGATTGATCGACAAAGCCAACAATAGCCTAGGGAACAGAGGAAATTTTGTGCTTGATTTAGCAACAAACAGAAATGGTTCAGGATATAAGTACTGGAATGATGATTTGTATGTAGCGAATTCAACCCTCAACGGGACCTACAATCTACCGGTTTTCTTCGACGAGGAAACGGAGTTCGTGACCAATGTTTCCAATGTCATCGGTTATGCTTCTTGGGGCAGCAACGATGGAAATTGGAATGCAAATCGGTTACCAAATTCTGGATTTGATACATCTGATACTTCATGGAGCACACAAGCAAGATATTGGAATCATTCGTTGCCTGCAACCACAGGAAATGAATCGATTCGACTCGATACACAAGGTACAAAGAAACAAGGGGGTCAAAAAGCGCTTTCGATGACGCTCACCCCAGATTGTGATGCTCAACCTGGCAACGACATCAATGGCGTTCTCGCAGAATATTTCGACAACAGAGCAGTGACATTTAACACGAATGGTATGCATGATTTATTAGGTCGATTTCCAAATGCGGTAACTCTTCAACCAAACATCAACTTCGGTTCATCGAGCAACCCTCCTCCCGGGCTCGATCCACGGTTCAAGGAGTCGTTTAGTGTACGATTTACCGCATCTATCGACATACCGGAAGGAGGAAATTGGACCTTCTATCTCAATAGTGATGATGGTTCAGAAATGTGGCTGGATGGCCAGTCGCTCATTCAAAACCACGGAACACATGGGATGAGAGAAATATCAGGATATCGAAATTTATCTGAAGGGTATCACGAATTGAGGGTTGAGATGTTTGAAGGTGGGGGTCCACACGGCGTGATTTTGTCGTGGGAAGGTCCAAATCAATCAAAATCAGTTGTACCACAATCAGCCCTCACAGTCTTTACTTCACGCCCACAATCCGCCTCAATTCGTCACTCTTGGGATTTTGAATCAGGCTCCGGTTCAACAGCATTTGATGGGCAAAATTCAGCAAATCTAACATTGCTCAACATGAATTCATCGAATTGGGTGAATTGTCCAGGCGGAACATGTCTATTTTTTGACGGCGTAGATGATTATGCCCAAGTTGATGTTCAGGACTGGTCTGGAAATTTAACCATAAGTCAATTTGTTTTGGTTGAAGATGATAATCAAACCGAGTATGCTTCAACATTTGCTATCGACAATACAGCTGGTTCATCTCAAAGTTTTCAACATATGATTCAAAATGGAGATTGGAAGCAGCATAGCAATTCTTCAAATGTGATTGGCCAACTCAAACTCCATCAATGGAATCACCTGACTACAGTCTACGACAACGGAACTGTTCATCGTTACATGAATGGAATTCACGTTGGTTCATTTCAACCGAATTCAAGTGATTTTAACAATGTAGATTTGTACAGATTAGGTGTGAATCGAGCAGGTTCATCTTTTTACAAAGGATTTATCGACAAGGTTGTGGTCTATGACCATGCATTGTCTCACGAAGAAGTCCATCAGTTATCGAGAGAGGTGTACAAAAATTGTGGACCGTTTTCCGGAGCATCAAGTTCAACAATTGATGTGTGGCAAAACATGACACTACCAAACGGCCACACCGGACATGCTTGGATTATCTATGGCTATGGGAGTAGTAGCGGCGAGGTCAGTGGTCAATTCGAAATACTCGTTGAAGGGTACGACTCTTCAGGAGTATTACTCTCTCAAAATCGGACAGACTCACAAATTTTAGCTGAAAACTGGAACAGCAGGACATTACGATTTAGGCCACATGAGAATGTCACATCGTTCCGAATTGTTGTTGAAGTCACACCGCTGGGTGCCAATGCTGATGGGTCATTCTATCTTGACACACTTAATCTTCGCTCAATACGCCCACACAACGGTTGGGTTGATGGTTCAATAGCCGAAACCGCTGTTTCAACAGGTGGGCGTTCATTTGCATGGGGCACTGGTTATGGCCAATCCCTTGTGGCAGATTTACTCGAAGACGGTGTATCTGGTCTCAAAGGCTATGTCTATGAGCCATATTTGACTGCGGTTGGATACCCCTCTGTGTTGATGGAATCGTATGTTCAGGGATACAATCTGGCAGAAAGTCATGCAGCAGCCAACCTCATCACAGGTTGGATGGGAGTTGTTGTGGGCGATCCCAAGATGGCACCGTTTGCAGACCAATTTCACGATGTAAACATCATTGACGCACGTCTTCTCGGCTCAGCAAATGAAAATGAAAACTCCACGGTCGAAATAGCACTCGAAAACACTGGAATGTCCGCAGCGGTCGGCTCGATTGTTGTTGTAAATTTACAAGGAAATATCTTGCTTAACCAAACAAATCTCACCATTCCAGCCGGGGACCAAAACGGTTCTCGATTCAAAATCGAACTTGATTTCCCCATTTCATCGCTCGATTGGATGAATATTCGAATTAGGTGGCTCAATTCTTCACCTGAACGAAATTTCGAACAAAATATTGTTGATCTTGGCTTTCCTATCAACGCTAAACCAATTGTACGTGGTGGTTATTGTAGTGCTTCCGAACTTGCGAGAGGAAGTTATACAATTTGCAATATTTTAGCATCTGATGATGTCAATGTGACCTCCGTCGTCGTCGAATGGAGAGTGGGCACGTCAGGCGAATGGGTTGCTCAAAATGCCACATACTTGTTTGGGGAACGATGGGAAACTGTAGTGACCATTCCAACAAATTCAACGTTGGGTAATCTGTCCCTGAGGGCAACTGCATACGACTCAAATGGATTGTTCGATTATCAAGAATTTCAAAATGTGACAAGAATATTGAATGCTTCTCAGTCTTGGTTTGGACCTTATATCGAAGGTTTAGACCCTTCGAATTGGGACAGAGCATCTGATCTTCCGATTTCTCCAATATTTGAAATTGAACGATCTCAGACATACGTTCTCATTGTTTGTGCTGAAGACGCTGACTTTGAACCGGAATATGAATTTCCTACATTAGTTGCAAGTCGAGGTAATCTCAGCGCGTTGATGGCTATTGATTCCTCAGAGTTTGGTGTGTATTGCTATGAGGCTTCATTTGAACTTGCAAGGTCCTCTTCATTAGAACAAATTGAATTCAGTTTATTCAATTCAAACATGGCTAGGGTCTCATATCGTGAAATTCAAGTGGGGGACATCGCACCTTCGATACAGGTCACCATAGAATCAGAAAATGGTACCATCTTGGACAGAATACTCAACAACGGTCGCGAATTTATGCGCATTCAAGTTTCCGACATTGACGATGATGAGTTCATGTTTATCGGTGACTTGAGAATGTTATGGCCGGGTGGAGAAATACTTCAGGAGCCAATTGACATAGGACAGGGCACTTATGAAGTCATCATCCCATTAGAACAAGTACAGCATGCGCTCGAATCGGGTAATTTTTGGGCTCAAATTAGCGGAACAGGCCTCCATGGCTCAACAGCTTCCGTAGAAGTTGAATTTCCAGTGATTCTCACCCCCCCAAAGATCTCATTCACTTCGTTGTGTGGGATTTCTGGGGAAATAGAATCAATGAATTTTGGGCAAATTGCAACATGGACAGTCATTATAGAGAGTGATAGGCCAATTGAAACCAATTCTGTATCGTTAATTCAAGAGGGTTGGGCTGTGTCATTACCCACTCAAGAAGAACCAGTTTGGTTCGATAATCTAAATGCAACATTGGATTGTGATCGTGATACGACAAGTGTTGACCAAACAAAAATTCACTACCGGGTTCGGCTTGATAGCACATTTACTGAGGGCGAAGGTCAATTGCTAGGCTATCTCAAAGATGTGGATGGTTTGGTTCACTCAGTTCAACAATCTATTGAATTTACGCGTGCGCCAACAATACTCGAATCAGAATTACCTCAAAATATTTCGACGGGAGTCGATCTTTCTGCGAAACTCATCGTTTCAGATGATGACGGCCTCTCAGGCATCATTTGTTCGTTGCAAATCTTGGATCAAGAACAAAATGTGCTGTCTCAATTTATTGAACTCGCAGGAGAATCATCAATGACATCAAATGAAATCGTGTGGATTTATCCGATTCCTAGAAATGTCGAGAATCAATCAATATTTTTGCAGTATGAGTGTATAAATGAGGAATTTGAATCATTTACTGAAACAAAAATCATTACCATTGATGCATATGTCGACCCGTGTTTTGAATCAAACTCGATCGAATGTGCTGTAAACGGCAATACATCACAAACATCGAATGAAGTTGACTCGTCATATGTTGGTATCGTTGCCCTCATACTGGTCTGTGTACTTGCATTATCTGCACTCTTCATCTCACGAAGTCGAAAAGGAGGGCAGCACTGGGCTATCAGAGAGGAAGACGATGTATCGCCCTCATCTCATATTGAAATCGATGATCTGTTTGATGAAAACTTATCCAACATTATCTCATCGGCGCATGAATTGCCTGAATTTTTACCAAATGGGTGGACGATTGAGCAATTCACTTCATGGCTTGAAGGCCCAGTCCCCGAAGGTTGGTCAGATGAACAGTGGTCATCATATGTAGAAGAACATCAACAAAAGTTGTTTGATTTCAATTCCAAACTTGAGAAGAATTGATGATACAGAACACTCTAGTCTTACCATGGCAGTAGGGTATGTGCTCATCAACGTTGAACCAGGACTTGAAAGAGAGGTTTTAGAAAATATCCAAACCGTTGACTATGTCGAAGATGCAACATTATTGTTCGGGGATCATGACATCATTCTCAAACTCGTCGCACCAGAATTAGGAATCATTGCATCAACAGTTGTTTCAAAAATTCGACAAATCGAGGGAGTTTCACACACAAAAACGCTTGCAGGTGCTGAAATTTAGACCCCTTTTTCCCATGAAAATCCGTCAATTCCTACCATCCGAGAAGGGTACTGCGAGCATTATGTGACGCAGTATAACGCTTTTTTTGAGAAATGACTATATACTCTATGAGCTAGTGGTGCTTCGGAGGTAATCCAAATGGCAGACGGAAAGAAATACTTCGTCCTTATGAAGGGCGGAAAAGATACAAGCCAGGTCTTTGCAAGCAAACAACCACGTGGAGCAGCACTCAAAGCTGCTACTCGAGGGCATACAGACATCCGCCTACGAGAGCGAGGAACCAAAAAGGTCCACGTTTTCACCGGATCTATTGCTATGGTTGACAAGCCAGCAAACGGACCTGCATGGCTTCCTGACAAGATCAAGAAAGCCAACGTCAAGAAACAGGGCGTTGAGCATCTCTGAGAGTTTAAACAACTCCAGAGTGTCTTGAATACCTGAGTTTTCAGGTTTCCCGAAAGGGTTGTTGCCCCCTCCCCCTCTTCGGACGGGGAGGCGGCCCCAAATTTTTCATCAGATGTACAATTGTTCATTTGAACAATGCATTTTTCATTCCAAAATCATCAAACAAAGGTAACCGTCCTCGAGAAGAGGAGTTGCCATAGTTCAATTCCTGTGGTTCCATCTTGGCTGGCGAAGAAGATATTGCCACCATGAAGATAGATTTCACCGACATATCCACCTGATGGGTCCAAGTCGACAACTTGCCAGGTCGTACCATTGATTGCATGATGGGCCCACAATTCTTCACCTGTCGTGCCATCGTTGGCTGAGAAATAGATGGTGTATTGGTGTGCCGTCAAATCTTCAGGACCATTGCTTCCAGATGTGGATTGAATATTCGATACTTCCCAAAAGGAGTTGTTGACAGTATCGTAAACCCACAATTCGAAGTACGATCCTGATGTTGCTTGCATGTACAACCTCGTACCCATGACGGTAATGTATGAAGGTGAACTTCCTGCAACACCCGTCCGAATATCTGCCGCCGTCCACGTTGAATTGTTTGTTGTTTCATAGGCTTGCAATTCTTTTCCAGCACTTCCATCGTTTGCAGACATGTAAATCGTCGTTCCCATGACGACCAAACTTGAGGGGCTTGAAGCAAGAGGTCCCGGGTTAATGTCGATATCATAGGAGGTGCTTGAGGTTGTATTGTACATTCTCAACTCATTGGAAGTGGCGTAATAGAGATGAGAACCAACGACGACGATTTCTAACGGCCCTGAACCATCATCGACTTTCCAAACGCTTGAATTTGATTGCTCATACGCCCACAAGTCAAACACACCTGCACCATCACGGGCTGAAAAATACACCGTCGTACCCAACAAGGTGAATTGTCCTGCAAAACTACCTGAAGTTCCGGGGTTGATATCCGCAATTCTCCACGCCGTGGTGTTGGATGGATTGAATATCCATGGTTCAAGTCCAGCCGAAGCGTCGTTACCAAGGAACATGAGATGACTTCCCACAGCTTGTAGGCCGAGGGCAGTACCCGAATAGACGGAAGTCAACGTTCCGTTCGTGTCAAGAGACCATAATTCTGCACTCCCTCCTGCACTTGCAGAGAAAAACATTGTTGAATTCAGTGTCACGAAATTTGACGGAGCGCTGTTACCAGAACCTACGTTCATATCTACCACTTGAGAGACGGAGAAGGTCGTACAAATGAGCGAACTAGTGAGTATTTCTCCTGCTTCTAATATGCCGTTTTGAGGAATGCCCCCGCCTGAACCGTCATCAAGGCCCTGCTGAAGCAACTGCCCCGTTCCATTGCATCCAAGATACGAAGGGGCAATGCTAAGGGTAGCGACCATCATTGTTGAGGTTGAACTCCCATTTGTTCCGTCACTACCATCGTTGCCATCTGCACCATTACAAACAAAAACTGTATCATCGATTTCACCTGAACCCAAAGCACCATCTTCATTGTCGTCGATTCCGGTATCGATACGCGTACCACCATCGGGACAATTCACCCCGTTGGGCTCAATACTTGAGACGATGAGTGAGGTAAGACCATCCGAACCGTCTGCACCATTTGAGCCATCTTGACCATCGATGCCGTTGGTTCCATCAGTACCATCGTCTCCATCTTGGCCATTCGTGCCATTTGTTCCATCTGCTCCGTCTGTGCCGTTGACCCCGTCAATTCCATCTGTGCCATTGAGGCCCGATTCACCTTGAGGACCTGTGAGGTCCACATTGAAGTAATTTCCATTTTGACAGACGGTGAAGCCAGAATCATTGGCGACAAAGAAAATTTGATTCTGTAGGCTTTCATCACAATCTGGTAAATCAGAAGATGATTGCACGAGATGAAAACTTGAACCCGCTGTACCATTTTCACCTTGTTGACCTTCTTGTCCAGCTGGTCCC
>Ga0181589_10002813_pt1 | contig 13733 bp, 15 predicted proteins | sample 071ome_25_FD_132444 | JGI IMG/M metagenome (GOLD analysis project Ga0181589, IMG submission 132444) | Coastal salt marsh microbial communities from the Groves Creek Marsh, Skidaway Island, Georgia - 071410BT metaG (megahit assembly) | ecosystem: Environmental > Aquatic > Marine > Intertidal...
TGACATTTGATACTGCAACAGGTCTTTTAACTGCTGACACATCAAATGCTACACTTGCACCAGCAAGTATTAAACCAGGTGTATATAACTTTGCTGTTAAAGGCACACTAGCAGGTACTACAGTAGTTGAAGAATTCAGTGTAGGGGTTTATGAAACTAGCGAAGATGAACTAGAAGGCGCTCCAGAATACTATTATGACACTAGTTCTAATGACTACGAAGCAGTTATCACATATGGTAGTGCTTATTGGCAAGCACAAAAACCATAACCAATAGCTCACAATATTAAATAAAAGAAGCACTAAATATTAGTGCTTTTTTTATGAATATACATTTAGATATAACAACAAAATCCAAAGTTTATAACCCATTGTCCGCTAAAGGACAATGGGTTCATCACCGTTTTGGTAAAAGAAATTTAGACTTAGAATTAGAAATAGACACAATAGAAAAAGTTTTGTCAAATAGTGAGATAGATCACATAACACTTTTTTCTCTATACGGCGACCCTTTAGATCATACACATATTGTTGATGTTTTAGATTGTATTAATAATTACGGAAAATCATGTACCATTTGTACCTATGGCATGAACTCAGATGCAATTAAAGTTGCTAAAGAATATAATTTTTCACTGTTTATAAAAGTGTGTGATAAAGTATTCTTAAATCAAGAGTTAGACATTGTAGTAAAAAATTGTCAAAGATACAATAATGTAATGCTTGAAAATACTGTATTCAAACACACTGATAATAATACTATAGAAACTATCTGTAAAGAAAACAACTGGCAATATTTTACTACACCAGGCATGTGTATCAGCGGCTTTTGTAGTAGTATTATAGATGAACAAGGTAATTGGTTGTATGATGTGCATAGTACAGACCATGAAGGGCCTACATTAGTAAAAACAACAAACGGGTGGCACAGATTAAAAATGTTTGTGAAACCTATGTTAGGCAAAAGTATATTAGATAATCCAATTATAATAACAAAAAATTTAGATATTTCTCACATGATGAGTGACAATAAAGATATAGTTGTTACCGTTTCTGGTCATGTAATAAAAAATATGGATAGGGCAGTTGTTTTTTCTAATGCACTTTGTTCTGATTGGGACGCAAATCAACTAAGACACAACGAACCTTATGAAGCCTATATAGGTGCTATTCTATCTGAATTTAGCAGAAGCAATCTAGATGAAATAAATCTTAATAAGTTATCTAGTTTTGCTGATTGCAATATCTGAAATATTATTGCAGTAATCAAAAGGACATTCTGTATAACTTTCTGGCAAGGCCCAATTATCAATATCTGAAATATTACCAAAATGTACTGCATTACACCAACTGCTGATTATGTCACCATTAGCATCTATATTAAGTGTTTCATGGCCTAAATGGCATAACATGCCTTTGAATGCATTTAGCCCTTCGTTTATAATTTGGTGGCTTTGTACATATTTTGCAGTGCCATCTTCGTATAAGAACTCAGTCATCGAACTAGTGTCTATTACAGGATCTACTTTTTCCTGCGGCATTGTTTGTTGCTCTTCCGCACTTTTTTGCGGCATAGGACGCGGTTTAATACCGGGTCTGCGTAAAACTTCTAACTCGCTGTCAGAGTATTCCCAATATGTTTCCTGCTTGCTATGACGCCCTAAGAGCTTCTTATACATGGTTTTAACGCATATATTGACATTATAATAAGGGTTACGATCACAGTCCTTAAACATATCTCTGATATGTTCTGCCCATTCTCCTAATTCTTCTATTTGCCCACCTACACCAGCAATGTTAACACTAACATGTATATGGTCTTTAATTTCGTTAATTACCGCTTCAAAATGCTCTTTTTGCTGGGTTGAAGGATGATATGTCAGTACCACACTGTTCATATATTCTCTTGCTTTTGACCACCATTCTACTGTTCTACTGGCATTGGTAAATACGGTGCTAGTTGCATTATATTCGCTTATTTTGCGTATTATATCTTCAAATCCAGGTATTACAGTAACCTCTCCGCCTATTAATTCATAGTCTGTGCGTTGCTGTAATGCGTTGTAGTGCGTTGAAATCTTATCTATGGTGTCAATGTATAATTGTGTATTTAACCACGGTTTAGAACCGTCGTGTAATATTGGAGGACAGTATTGGCACGAGTAATTACATGAATTACCCATATTCCATTGTATTCTAATATGATCTTGGGGGCCTCTGGCATGTGGGCCTTTTACAGAGACCAATCTAGCCATTTTAACTCACAAATACTGTGTCAGATCCTGGAATTACAGTATGTTTACAACTTGCTATAGAGCCCTTCATGACAGGCTTTTTACCGTCAGCCATTACTGTACTTGCTAGTTCGCTAATTATTGTGGCCTTAGCATGTGGTGCTTTACCGTGAGAGGTTACTTCGTCACCATCTAGTGACACTTTTTTGCCGTCTGCAAAGACTGTGCTTGCGCCAGGGCCTTTTATAACACCCTTGGCTTTATCGGTACCTACTCTTCCTATTCCTGGCATATTATTATTTATCTTCAGGAATTTCTTCTTTTTCTTCTAATCGTTCTTGGTCTCTTATAACAATTTTTTCGTAATCTTCTGCAGTGATTTGATTGGTTTCCATTACACTTACTACAGCATTAATATTAATAACTACTTCTTCTATGTTTGCAGTAAGGGCATAAGGAATCAATGCCATTTCGCCGTTATCATTATTAATTATTACAAGTCTAGGATTACCAACAGTTAAACATGTTAATTCATCGTCTATACTTAATAACATTGTAATAACTTCTAGATTACTGGTTGTTTTAATAGAAACAACCTTTCCAACTAATTCTTCTATATTATACATTGTGTCTCCTAAAGGCTAAAGCCCTTAAATGTGTCATTTGTTACATCCTGTTTTGTACCACCAATTACATAGGAACTAATTTCAGTTTCTTGTGGTGCTACTTGTACTTCTCCTCCACCAATCCACTTTTGTGTCCACGGCAAAGGATTTGTACCCATATTATATACCTTTTCTATGCCTACTGAATGCATTCTCTTGGCCGCAATAAATTCAACATACTGCTTTAATAGTTCAGCATTTAGTCCAATGATACTGCCGTCTTTGAACAAATAATCTGCCCAAACTTTTTCTTGTTCAACAGCATCTATGAACATTTGTTTACATTCTTCTGCTGTTTCTTGTTTTATTTTAGCAAAGTCTTTGTCTTCTTGAGGTAAAAATTTTAGCATTTGTTGTGTACTTGCTAAGTGTACATTTTCGTCTCTTGCAATAAGTTTAATAATTTTAGCATTGCCTTCCATTCTTTTAAGTTCTGCAAAAGCCCAACTACATGCAAATGACACATAGAAACGCACACCTTCAAGTATGTTTACACTCATTATGCATTTCCATAATCTCTTTTTATGCTCATACAGATCGTATTTTTTACTTTCTTTTTCTCTTAGTAGATTATATTCTATAAGTTCATCATAGTTCTTAGTAATGCTATCTGCACAATCAACAATTTCTTTAATGTCTAACATTTCGTCAAACACTTTGCTTGGATTTGCATACACATTTCTAATAATATGTGTATAACTTCTGCTGTGAATTGTTTCACTAAATGCCCAGGTTTCAATCCAAGTTTCTACTTCAGGCAAACTTACAATAGGCAAAAAAGCAAGGTTAGGTGAGCGACCCTGCACACTGTCTAACAGTATTTGTCTCTTTAAATTGCTGGTAAAAATATGTTGTTCAAAATCGGTTAAGTCTTTAAAGTCTTTAGCATCTCGTATGATATCAACTTCTTCTGGACGCCAAAAAAAGCCTAACTGCTTGTCAGTAATTTTATCAAATTGTTTGTATTTTAGAGTATCAAACCTCTGCATACCCATACCACCATTGTCATCCAAAAACATTTTTGCTTTTGTATGATCGGATTTATTTTTAATATCTAAAACACTCATATTTCTCTTTTTCAAATTTTACAACTCTCGCAGTCTTCATCGTCTTCTACAAATGCTGTAGTAACCATTTGTGGTTGCTCCACAGTTTCTTTGTTAATATCAATCTCGCCTTGACCATCATAAGTATTGTTATAGTATAACTGCTTACCACCATACTTGTAAAACATGAGTATATCTTGTATAAGCACACTCATTGGAACCTTTTCATCTTCGTAGTGTTCCGGATTGTAAGATGTATTTACTGAAATACCTTGATCAATATATTTTTGTAACACTGCCATTATTTTTAAATAGCCTTGTGGGGACTTCTGATCCCATAGTAAATCATATTTGTTCTTTAATCTTTTATATTCTGGTACCACTTGTTTTAATACACCGTGTTTGCTTTGTTTAACACTAACATAACTGCGTGGTGGTTCAATACCGTTTGTGCTGTTTGAAATCTGTGCAGAAGTTTCTGCTGGCATCAGTGCCATCAGTGTGCTGTTACGAATACCAGTTTCCTTTAACTGTTTACGCAATCCTTTCCAATCTAAACGCTCCTTGTGTTTAACAAGTTCGTCAACATCTTTTTTGTATGTTTGATTAGGTGTAATTCCTTGTCCGTATTTTGTTTCTACTGTACCAGAACATGCACCTTTTTCAACTGCCAAGTTTGCACTGGCTTTGATCAAATAGTAACTCCATGCTTCTGCCCATTCATCAACAAGTTCTAAATTAGGATCCTGATAGTTAGTATCGTGTTTTGCTAACCAATATGCAAAATTAATAATACCAATGCCTAACGGCCTTCTACGCATAGTTCCTAGTCCCGCCGCTAATACTGGGTATTGTTGATAGTCTAAAAGTTCATCTAATCCTCTGACAGCAAGATTACAAATATTTTCAAATTCTGCCGGGTCTTTAATTGCTCCCCAATTTATTGCACTCAATGTACATAAACTAATTTCTCCATTTGGATCATCGATATTTTTAAGAGGTGTTGTTGGTAGATCAATTTCGCAACACAAGTTACTCATACGCACAGGTGCAACTTCTTCTAAAAATGCGCCATGTGTATTAGCATGGTCTACATTCATTAAATAAATTCTGCCTGTGTCTTTGCGTTCTTGTACAAACGCAGAAAACAGTTCAATAGCAGGAATAGATTTTTTACGCAATCTAGTATTTCGTTCTGCTGTTTCGTATAGTTCTTTAAACTTGTCTTGATCTGCATAGAATGCGTCATATAATCCAGGGACATCATGCGGAGAAAACAATGTAATTTTTTCACCAGCAATCAATCTCTCGTACATGAGCTTGTTAAACTGTACACCATAGTCCATATGGCGTACACGATTTTCTTCTGTACCTTTGTTGTTCTTTAATACCAGCATGTCTTCAATTTCATAGTGCCAAATAGGGTAGTATAGTGTGGCGGCACCGCCTCTCACGCCACCTTGGCTACAACTTTTAACTGCTGATTGGAATAATTTATAGAAAGGAATAACGCCGGTATGCGTTGCATCACCTTTTCTGATAGGTGAGCCAATTGCTCTAATACTACCAGCACCAATACCAATACCTGCTTTTTGACTTACATACTTAACAATAGCACTCGATGTTGCATTGATACTATCTAAACTATCTCCAGATTCAATTAACACACAACTACTAAACTGTCGCTGTGGGGTACGCACACCCGCCATAACTGGCGTAGGTAAACTAATCTTGAATGTACTAATTGCATCGTAGTATGCTTTAACATAATGCATTCTTGTATCTTCTGGATATTTTGCAAACAATGTTGCCGCAATCATCAGGTATGCAACTTGTGGTGTTTCAAATATTTCACCAGTTGCTCTGTTCTGTACAAGATACTTGCCACGGAATTGTTCCATAGCCGCATAGGTTAGATACTCGTCTCTTTCATGGTCAATAAATTCTTGTAATTCGTTAATTTGATCTTTGGTATAAAGTTCTAAAAACTCTGCATCGTAAAAACCCTTTTCAACATTAATTTGAATAATGTCGCACAAGCAAGGAGGCATAAATTTGCCGTAAACTTGTTTACGCAAATGATAGTTAATTAATCGCCCGCCAACAAATTGATAATTTGGAGTTTCTTCTGTGATAAGATCAGCGGCACTTTTGATAAGTGTTTCTTGAATATCGCTTGATGTTATACCATTTGAAAATTGTATTTGGCTGTGAATCTCAACTTCACTGGCACTAACACCAGTGATGTTTTCACAGGCATACATAACGACTTTGTGTAACTTATCTATGTTTAGATCTTCTAGTGAGCCGTCTCTCTTTTTTACCTGCATGTGTGTCCTTTTTAAAAGTAATTAAAAAATATATTTACCTGAATTTTATTGTAGTATAAAACTACTTAAAAGTCAAGCGAAAAGATCTTTTTTGGACACTTTATGCTTTGCAAAAACAACAGAATTGTCTAGTGCAAACTGCTTAGTAACTACCTCATCAGCAAAAAAATTATACACTTTATCTTTGTGAGCAAGTACTAAACCGTCAGTGCCATCAATGTTATTACTTATCACTAAAAACTCTAATTCTTCATCAGTAATGAATCCTTTATTGATAAGAGTTGCTGTTAGAATTATAGTAACTCCACTTTTGCAAAAATACCCTTCGCTTACTATTTCAAATGGATTTGGCCAACTACTAGGAGTGTAGTAGTCTAAGTACCTAGGTAAAATTTTAATGTTCTGAAATTGCTTTATAAGTTCTTCTGCAGAACTAAAATTTGTATGTCGTAAATCACGCCATACTTTCAGTCGGTCGTCTGGGGTATTAACATTTGTGAACATTAACTAGTTGTTAAAGCAGTTTGATATTTTCTTCTAATAAAAATAAAGTCAATATCTACACCAGGAGACAAAGTATTTACAGCATCAATCTTAACACTATCTGTGCCTGCATCATATGTTGCTGTTAATTGTACATTACCTGTGTAGCCATCCTTGAGATCTGAATAATTATCTAAAAATAATGCTTGTTGGGCATCAACATCGCCTGTTATTTGTAGTGTTCCTATTCTTTTATAAGTTAATGATGTATTTGCTGATCTATCTTTCATACTGTATTCTACAAAATGAGCATCGTGATTTGTTGCATCTACTTCTAGGTCTGCTATTCTTGTAGTAACACTAGCATCAAGTGTTGCACCTAATGGTGCTGTAAATGTAGCATCAGAATCACCTGCTTCTTGGCTTTCTAATGTTAAAATTTCAATGTTTGTTTTAACATTTAGCAAGCCTCTAATATCTGCATTTTCAGTATCAAAATATACATTATTTAAAATTGATGTAAAGTTTCTTGCTTCTTCACTACTAACAAAAATTGCTTCGTTAGTTGCAGTATCAATGTCCATAGCCCATGCATAAACATTGCCTGAACTTACAGAACTGTATTGATTGTTTACACCCACACTAGATATCATATTAGTATTATTTTTTACTGCTTCGAGCCATTGCTCTAACTTTGATTTAACTGTGCTGTTTGATTTTGTATAACTATCATTAACTAAACCTAATCTAGTATTAGTACCTTTAACATCATCATATAACTTAAATCCTATAGAATTTTTTGTAGTATCTTGATTTTCTTCTAAATAAATTCTACTATTAATCTGTGCTGGAGGCATTCCTATGCTCCATGGAAAATCTGTATCGTTATTTACAACAGTCATTGCTGTTTGTAGATCTGTATTTCCTAGTAAATCTGCATTATATACTGGCACAATAGATACTGTAGCATCTTGTACATATGGTTGTACTGGAAATTCAAGTATCGATGTTTGAGTTGCTACTGTTACCGCAGTAAATGTATTATCAGTTGCACTGACAACTGCTGTATTTCCACTAACAATAGTAGTGTTTGCAGGAGTATGGAATTCCTCGCCATCTGCAAATCCGTGGTTATTAGAAATAATTACAATATTACTTGCAACTCCTGCTTTCCTAGTTATGAACGAAATATTACTGTAATCAGTATTGTTTATTACACACGCATTTGATAGAGTCACTGTTAATGAAGTACTGCCACCGCCTGCTGTAACTGTGCCAACTTCGCCGTTAAGACTAGCAACATTGGTGTTATCGATAAAATATAGTGTATCACCATTTTCTATATTTTCTTCGTTGCTAACTGCTATAATAGGTGCAAGTGGATCAGCATCATTAATGCTTGTAAGGGTTCTTACTGTGGTTGCTGTATTAGCAGGCAAATCAAGTACAACATTAGTCGCATTGTTTGTGTTAATATCTAACACTTTACCATTAAGCCATGTAGATGTTGCCGCATCAGAAACCACAGCATAATTTTTACCATCAAAATTAGAATAATGAGTTGCTCCTGTTGCTACTGTGAATGTATAATCGTTACCTGAAGGATTAGCAACAGTACCAGATACACTAGTGATATTTTGAATATTTCTAGATGCTAATATGTTACCTAATGTTGCACTACCAAATTGTCCGTTATTGTCAAAATTAGGTGCAACAGGTGTGTTTTTTACATCAGTTGCAATTACGGTGTGTTTTGGATTTAGTCCTATAAGACCAACACCAGTACTGGCCGCAATTCGAATATTTTTCTTTTCAATCTCTCTATAAGAAGGAATATTATATCCAGCATGAAAGCCTGGAACGCCTACTATGCCTGCGCCACCGTAACCAATATCGTTAGATGAACTATTAGTAGTTGTTATAGCGGTATAGATATCAGCATTGCTATAATAAGTTACACCAATCTCATCTTTTGCTTCTGGTGCTGTTCTGAATGTTAACTGATGAGTACTGTTACTAGCAGAGCCGGAACTAAAATAGTAATCAAACCCACTTCTAATATTTGAATGAGATGCTGTGCTTGCTCCGTCTGCCGATAATTCAAATCCGTTTTTTACAACTGTTATACCAGTTGCACCAAACGCACCAGAGCCTTGTAAATCAGTAAATACAGTCTCGCCTGTAACAAAAACAGTGTCACCTGATGTTGCGTTTGCTTGTTGATAACTTGTAGGGAACCAAGTAAATGTTACTGCACCATTAAAGAAGTTTCTGTTGTATCTTCTATGAGGTACTTTGAATTGAATAATATTATCTGTAACTAAATCTGTAGCAGTAGTTTTTGCACTTAAAACATTTTCAAACTTTGCAGTTTTATTATAAGAATCTGTAGTTACACTGGTGTCTGCACCAATGTAAATTTGTCTACTATCAGTTGCAAAACCAATTTCACCTGGTCGTAAAGGTTTAGGAAGATCTTGTTTTAATCCTCGTCTATTTTGTATCCTTGTAATAATTGTTTTGTCGTTTTCTGCCACTACTGAGTCTCCTAACTTAGTAGTATTTATCACTTTTAGGAATTACTTTGAATAATAATCTGCTAGTCTATTGGCCCACTTATTGCAATAGTGATCAAATTCGTCACCCTGTATAACAAATTCAGCGAAATTAGCATCTCGATCAACCATTAAGATAGCAACTTTTTTAATTTTGCTTTCAAACATTTCATTATGTGCAAGTGCATAAGCACAACCTTGTAAAAAGTAGTCTTCGATCCATTCTCGTTTTTTGAGTTTCTTTGCTGTTTTGAAATCAATAATTGCTTCTTCGCCTTCGTGTAAGCCGATGGCATCACTTGTACCTGCATAAAGACCATGTGCAATGAGCCCAACCTCTACTCCGTACAGTTCATTTACTTTAGAAAAGCCTACATTTATCATTTCTTCTGTCATACTTCTTGCAAGTATGCTAATATGATTGTTTCCAAATGTGTCCCATTCTTCACCTAAAATATATTTTTCTAATGCACCATGAACTTTGGTTCCTAGTCCTGCTGATTCTGTACTTATACGAGTTGCTTCTGCTTCGCCTATTCTTTTTCGCCATTCAATAAGAGCAGTTTTGTCACCTGTGTCACTTAAAATAGTGGTAACACTAGGTACAGGATTATTGTCCTCTCCTACATATTGTCTGCCTTGTTTAGTTTGGATACGCCTTAATTCAGGATATTGATATTTAGATGTTAACATGTATAAAATACTTCATAGTTGTTACCAACTTATGTTCCATTGTAAGTGGTTAGTTTGACCTGGGTCACTAACTATACTTACCCCGTAACCTAAATCTGTGAAGTATTTTTTGACATAATTTAATTGATCAAGTTTTGTTCCGTCTGACACAATTGAATTCCAAACATTGTAATATACATTACTGTTTGTCATTGTTGTATTGTTTACATTTGCATATAGTACACCAGCATCTACATTGGCAAAAACAGCATTTTCTATGGCTGTTACTTCGTTATGTATTATAGTATTATTTCTAGTACTGCTTCTTGCTGTGGTTGCATTTATAAATATACCTGGCATTATTGTGGTAACTCCGCATTTATATCTTGCATGGCTTGGTTGCCCGCCATTGCACCAACATCAACACTTGGTTCTGCATCTGTGTCTATGTCTGCTGGAAGTTCATCCATTGGTACAATTTTATCTCTATCTACACTACTAGCAAATCCACTTTTATCAACTGCTTGAATAACTTCGTCAGTGGTTGTAATAAATCCTGATTTTGCTAATAGATTTTTGAATTCTTCTGTTGGTATTTCGCCTCGGTCTTCTGCCGCTAGTCTAACCAACAGATCCTGTACTGCAACAATTAAGTCGCTGAAGTAACTTTCTTTGACAACGACTTCGTTTATGAGCATGTTACACCTCTACTGGTGCTCTACCTAGTGGCTCTTCCTCTGGACCAGCCGCGGCAGGCTCGTTAACATCTACTGCAGGCATATCGTCTACAACTGCATCTGCTGGACTAGGTTCAGCCATAACATCGCCAGTATCACCTAAACCCATTTCGCTACCTGCCATTTGTTCGCCTGTGATTTCGCCAACCAATGCATTAATACCTTCTTTACCTGTTTTAGCACCTTGAAGCGCCGCTTGTAAAACTTGGTCTGCTGAATCTTTAAACTGTTGAGCTCTTTGTGCGCCAAACTCATGAATCATTTGATCAGCAATAGCAGGAATATCTTCATTTACCATTCTGCCCAATCTTTCAACTTGGTCTTGAATGTCGTCTGCTAATGCTCTAACAGCCATTACAACTTCTGCTTCTTCAACACTAGTACCTTCAAGTTCTTCGTTTAGTAAATCATCAATTATATCATTAAACATGCTTTCGTTTTTCTTTTCGTCTTTAGTATCGCCAGTAACTTTAAATGTTTTACCGTCTACTTCAAACTCATCATCACCTGCGGCAATTGCCTTTCTTCTTGCATCTACAAATGCATTTGCTTCTTTAATTTTAGCACCAAAGAATTTAATACCTTTAACCAAGTTATCACCATCTAAGCCGTTTAAGAATCCAACAACTGCATCTCTGCTTTTACCAGTTACGGTAGCAAAACTTTCTAACATTTCTTCTATGGCATCGTAACTGCTTGTGTCAACAAGTTCTACACCACACTCTTTCGCTAGTTCGCCTAAAAGTTGTTCGTTAAGATCTGTTTCAGGGGTAACAACTTCTTCTTCAATTGCTTCGCCCATTCCCATACCACACTCATCCATGTACTCTTTTGCCGCTTTAATAACTATAGGAAGAACATATTCGTCATCAAACGCAAATCGATTATCCATTCTGTATCTATTCATACACTCGCCACATGCTTCGTCCATTGTGTAACCACTATCCATAAGTTTTCTTACACTTGCCATAAGCATTTCTTTCATTTCGTTATGGGCTGGCGATTCTGCATATATGCCTTCGTTAAGCATAGTTTCTACAATATCTTTAATTCCTAAATATTTTGCATACTCAGGATGTAGATGAAAGTGTCTATCTGACCCTTTAATTTTGATAAGTGCTAGTTCTGATTTTTCTTTGATGGCTTGCAATTTTTCTTTTTTTGGAAAATTATATGCAACACCAACACCAAACTCTTCTTTTAAGAATTTGTTAATCTTACTAACCTTTTCGATCTTTGTTTGATTAAATTCTTTTAAAAACATGATATTCTTCCTAATATAAAAGTATTATACTCTTATTTATCATCGGAAGAAGGATTTTAATTTAGAAATTTGCTAAAGTATCTCTGACACACCGTAGGTATGCAAGAGTCATGTCCAATCTTGCTTCAACTATTTCGAATTTTTCTGGATCTTTAGTTGTTTTTAAAGTGTGTTTATAAAAAATTGCATCATTATAATGTTTATAATAAGAATCTATATAAGCAGTTAATCTTTTAATTTTTTCTGGATTCACTTTTTTAAATTTGTGTATATCGTTAGCAAGATTTTTTGCTGGTTTAGCAAAAGGAACATCACTAATTAGAATTTTTTTAGAAATGTAATGTATAACAGAATAAGATTCGCCATCTTTTTTAACTACATAAATAGGCTTTTTAGAAACATTAGATGTAATATTTTCTAGTTTTTCTAAAACTGCTTTTTTATTTTTGGTAGGAATGTTCATACTACTATTTATAAAAATAGTATTTTAAAGGATATCTGAATAGGTTTTGAAACCTATGCAGTTATTCTTTCGAACTTTTTTGATTAAATTCTTTTGAAATAATTCTTCTGCAACATATAGATCTCGTTCATCTAATGAATTGCAAGGAACAAAACCATCTGCTTGTATCATTGTGATGATTTTAGATTCTGGTCTAGATATAATACTGATTTGATTATTTTTGCCTTTTAAAACTCTCATCATTAACCACCGGCATGCATTGCGGCCATATGCTTTTTGTACTTTTTGGTGCCTTTTTTATGTGGACTTTTGCCTTCGTCTATTGCTATTGGTGTGAAGTCTTGCATTACATCTTCTATAGAGCCTTCACCATGATCTACTATTTTGCCCTGTGGATCTAATAATACCCAAGCATTGTCGTCATCGTTATAGCCTTCTTCTCTGGCATTTATAACATAACCATTGCTGAGTTCAATAGGTGTGTCACCGTATTCCCATGAACTGATAGCATCTAATACTTCTTCATGTGGTAGTCGAGGATAGATGACCCCACCAAAGTTGCCTTGGGTTACATCCTCTTCCACATCTTTTCCTTTAGCTCGTTGATCATCAACCCAATCTTCATATTTTCGAGCACTTTGTACTTTATCTGAATCTGGGGCATAGCCCATTGCAATTAATTCTTCTGAACTTTTGTTAGGTTTTTCAGGTCGTATGCCTTCTGTTTTCTTTTTCTTTTTAGGAAACACAGATGGATTTTTGCGTTTGATCATTTTGCCCATTGGCATGGCAACACCTGCTATTGCGCCTGCCATTGTTTCGTTTATAATATCTTTAATAAGCATAATACTATTTATTCCTTCCGGCCTTCATATTGGCACACCAGTGATACATTTTGCCCTTCTCACCTGAATACTTTTTGGCTTTAGCTCGTAAATCTGTAACTGAACCCTTGCAACTGGCTCCTGCTTTTTTAACTCTGCCAGGACGACTTTTGCCTTTCACTTTACCGTCAGCAAAGTTTTCGTCATAGATACTTTTCTTTGGCAACTTTTTTAAATCTTTTTCTCTCTGCTTTAAGTCTGCATCTATACCTTTCATAAGAGCGTTTAGATCTTGTGCGGCTTCAATAGTTTCATATATGCCTTTACCGTAACCATAGTTTTTCTTTTTCTTTTTAGGTTTAGCACCTGGCATATAAGTTCCTATGCCTACAAATCCACTACCAACAGAAGCACTTGTAGTAGGAGCAGAGTCAGAGGAACCAGTGTCGCCACTGTCTGCA
>Ga0181589_10002814_pt1 | contig 13728 bp, 10 predicted proteins | sample 071ome_25_FD_132444 | JGI IMG/M metagenome (GOLD analysis project Ga0181589, IMG submission 132444) | Coastal salt marsh microbial communities from the Groves Creek Marsh, Skidaway Island, Georgia - 071410BT metaG (megahit assembly) | ecosystem: Environmental > Aquatic > Marine > Intertidal...
CGTGCAAAAACACCCATTAATTCAAACTACTCAACAATCTTTCAGGGCATTTTCAACACACATCCTGGCTTTTTTCTGTGCCAAAGCAAGGCTGTTTTTGGTCATTCGGGCAGCCAGCCTGTCGCGATAGCTGGCAGCCGTTTCATGGCCTGTGGCCGCAGCGATATTGAACCACATATGGGCGCGTTCAAAATCCTGCAAAATTTCCTGGCCAGTAACATAAACAATCCCCAGATTCACTTGTGATTGCAGATGGCCTTGCATGGCGGCCATCTCATACCATTTTGCCGCTTCTTTCAGGCTGGCAGCCACCCCTATGCCTGCCTGATACATCATCCCCAGATTATAGGCAGCCTCTATATTTCCTTTATTGGCTGCCCGCTGATAATAGGCAAAGGCCTGCTGAAAATCCGTGCGCACCCCATCACCCTGATTAAAGGCTTCTGCCAGCTTCATTTCAGCTTCTATCAGCCCCTGTTTGGCACTCAGCTGGTAATAGCGAATAGCTGCCTCGCGATCTTTTGGCAAGCCTGTGCCTTTATCAAAATTATAGGCTGTTTCTAACTGCGACAGGGCATCGCCATTATCGCCCGCCTGCTTTAAAAAGAAAGCCGCTTTTTGGGCATCCGATGCAATACCCTGCCCATCGCGAAGATAAAATCCAGCCTGTTTAAAGGCAGGGGCAAATCCCTGTTCTGCGGCCGCGATGATGAAAGGGGCGACCAGCTTGCTTTCAGCACCTTTTTCGGTCAATTGGCTGGCATATTCATATTGGGCTTCTGCCAGACCATTTTCGGCTGCGGCTATCAAATATTGCTCGGCACGGGCTTCATCGGCTGGCACGCCATCTCCTGTGAAATAGATTTTGCTTAAGGCATATTGGGCATCTGCTTCATTATTCCTGGCCGCTGCTTCAAACCAGGACAGGGCTTTTTGCGTTTCTTCCAGACTATCTGCATTTGCCAGCAAACGCACCCCTAGCGGGAAGAAGGCCGGGCCATAGCCCTGCCCGGCCGCCGCTTGCAACCATTGCAAGGCCAGCACATCCGAGCGTTCAATGCCTTTGCCCTCACCATATAATCCTGCCAGTGTAAACTGGGCAGCCGGATGTCCCTGTTCGGCGGCCCGCATCAGCTCCTTTGCCGCGGCAGGGAAATTTGCCCCTGTACCGCGCCCTTTTAGCAACATATCTGCGCGCTGGAACAACCCTTCGGGATGGTTTTGTTTGGCGGCTGCCGAATAAAAGCCAAAAGCACGCTGGGGGTCATAGATGGCGGTATCCGGATTGCCATAAATTGACCCCAGTAATAGCTGGGCTTCCAGATAGCCTGAACGTGCCGCATTTTCATATAGCACCAGGCTTTTTTCCGGGGCGTGAACGGCCAGCCCTTCATCTGCCAGCAGGCCGGCCATCTCAAACATCGCGGCCAGATTACCTGCCTCAATCGCCTTTTCCAGATAGGGCATGGCCAGCGATACAGAACTATCTGTCACCCCATTTTCCATAATAAACTGGGCATATAGCAATGCAGCATCCGCATTATTCTTATCTGCGGCCATTTTCAGATATTCACGATAGCCATCTTTATTATCGCCTGCGCTGTCCGGTGAATTTAATAATTGTACTAGGCGCCATGCCGCATCTTCATAATCTGCCGCAGCGGCGGTCTCAAACCAGAACAGAGCCTGGCGACGGCTGGCTTCAACGCCATTTCCCAGAAGATAGGCATCTGCCAGCGCATAGCTGGCCCCCATATCGCCCTGTTCAGCCGCAGCCAGCAACCAGTTAAACCGGGCTTGCGGGTCATTTGCAACCCCGCCAATCCCTGAGTATAATTCAGCCAGGCGCAGCTGGGCGGGCAAGCGTCCAGCTGTAGCAGCAGAGGCATAATATACCGCTGCCAGAGGCGCATTTTCTGGCAAATATTTGCCTTCATCCAGCAAGATGGCATAGTCCAGCTGGGCATCTGTAATACCGGCATCAGCTGCCTTTTTAATAAAGTCCGGCGCCTCGACAATATCGCGCGCGCCGCCGCGTAATAACAGCAATCTGCCCAGCTTTAGTGCGGCATCGGGGCGGGCGGACATATCTGCCTGGCGGTAATAATAGATAGCCTTATCTGTATCGATAAAGCCCACGTCGCCTGTTTCATAGAGCAAGCCCAGATGATAGCTCGCCTCTGCCACCCCTGCTTTGGCAGCCTTCATCAAATATTGCACGCCAGAACTAATATCTTTTTCTGTACCCTGCCCCTGATAGGTTGCCTTGCCCAATTCAGCCAGTGCGGCCAGATTGCCCCCGGCCGAAGCTGAAGTAAAGAGGCCGACCGCTTTTTCGGCATCTTTTGAGATATCTGCCCCGGCCATAAAACGCAGCCCCATTTCATACTGGGCGTCTGGCATACCGACATCTGCAGCCATTTGATAAAACCCGATAGCAGCAATAGGGTCACGCTCAACCGCCTGACCCTTGTCCAGCCAGCGCGCCACTATCATCTGGGCTTCTGTCCTGCCAGCCATCGCGGCTTTTGTATAATAGCGAAAGGCGTCCTGTTCATTAAAAATATCAGTGTTTTGCGGGTCGGCCAGGTAATGGGCAAGGGCTAATTGCGCGTTTGGCATCCCGGCTTCGGCCGCGATTTTAAACCATTGCATAATGTCTTGCTGGCTTGCACCAAATTTAGGCTCATCACGCAAGCGCAACGCCAGACGGTAAGCGGCCTCGGCATCACCTGAGCGAGCAGCGGCCTCATACCATTTTCGCGCTTCCGGGATATTCTGGATGATGCCCTCACCTGTTTCCAGCATCAGCGCGATATTATAATGGGCATCTATATGCCCTTTGCCAGCAGCCAGCTGATAATAGCGTAAGGCTTCTGCATAATCTTGCGGTACGCCCAGCCCCTGATGATACAGGCTGGCCAGTCCAAATTGTCCATTAGCATCTTCTTGCTCTGCGGCACGGCTAAACAGGGATTTCGCTATATTATAATCCTGTTGCACGCCGCGCCCTTCCAGATACATTCCGGCCAGCAGGGCTTGTGCAGGCGCATCGCCCATATCACTCGCCCTTCTTAAATACTCTGCTGCCTTTCGGGCATCGGCTGTTATGCCCAGACCATCCAGATAAATCTGGCTGAGCATATAATGGGCGTTGATATGTCCATTTTCTGCGGCACGTTCAAACCAGTATCGGGCAGCCGAATAATCCAAATCCAGCCCGATACCGCTATAATAAATCAGCCCAATCTGGCTTTGCGCACTAACCTCGCCCGCTTCTGCGCGGGCAAAAATCTCTTTATACTTTTCCGGAATCACTGCCGAATTGGCTGGCTGATAGGAATTTGCCTGTGCAGAAGATGAAAAAGCAGGGGCGGTATGCAGTAAAAAAACACCTGTTAACAGGATAGAAAATATCCCGGAAATGCGCCTATTAAATAGCATTTTATTCAATTTTTTTAATCTGTTAAGGCACTGCATCGATCTTACCCACTCTGTGATCTGAAAACATATAAAAAAGGCACTGAATATCCAAATGCAAAAACCCTGCCAGCCATAGGCCGGCAAATAGTGTCTGTAATTCCCTGGACAGAGTCAAATCCTATGCTACCAAAAACTTTTAGCTTATGTCTTGATCTTGGCAGCTCTTCCCGTTCTTAATAGGGCATCGTTTTAATTCAAAGTAAGGCCTCTATCATGGCAAAACCCCTAAAAAAATCTGTGGCAGAAATGGTGAAAGCCGCCAAAGCCGGCATCAACGAAATCACCGCTAAACAGGCACTGGAACTCTATCAGGACGAGAATATCGTGATCGTGGATATTCGCGATGTAAGAGAGCGTCAAAAGCTGGGATTTATTCCGGGTAGCTATCATGCCCCGCGCGGAATGCTGGAATTTTGGATCGATCCGCAAAGCCCATATTTCAAGGAAATTTTTGGCCAGAATAAGCGTTTTATTCTGCATTGTGCTTCTGGCTGGCGCTCGGCACTTAGCGCGGCGACACTGAATGAAATGGGCTTTGATGCAGAACATATATCGGACGGGTTTTCCGGCTGGCTAGAAGCAAAAGGCCCTGTCGAGATGCCCAGCCCCCCCTCTTCAAAAAGCTAGAACAATAAAGGCAAAACAGATGGGTTTGGATAAAAACGCACCGATTGGCTATATGCAACGCACCAGAGAATATTATCTGGGGCTGGGATATGATAATCCCTATCAATGGGCAAATTTTTCAGATGTTCCGTTTATTCAGCCTGTCAAACCACTTGCAGAAATGCGGGTGGCGATTGTCACAACCGCCGCCCCCTATCAGCCGGATAAGGGCGATCAGGGGCCGGGGGCAGCCTATAATGCATCGGCTAAATTCTTTTCAGTTTATCAATTACCCATTGACCCTGCACCGGATTTGCGAATCTCGCATATCGCCATTGATCGTATCCATACCACCGCAGAGGATAGCGGAACCTATCTGCCGCTTGCCGCCCTGAAACGGGCAGAAAAATCAGGCATTATTGGCAGTATCGCACCCCATATCTATGGGTTTCCAACTAACCGCTCGCAGCGTGCCAATATCGATAGTGATGCCCCGCAGCTGGTCAAAATGCTACAAGCGGACAAGGTAGATGCGATGATAGCCATCCCCAATTGCCCGGTCTGCCATCAATCGGTTTCGATTGCTGCCCGTGCAGCCGATGAAGCCGGCATCGCATCTGTCATTATGGGATGTGCGCTGGATATTGTTGAATATGCGGGCGTACCACGCTTTTATTTTTCCGATTTTCCACTTGGCAATAGCTGTGGCCGCCCGAACGATCCGGCCTCTCAGGATGCAACGCTCAAAGGGGCGCTTGATCTGCTTGTCCAGGCTGACAAGCCGCGCACCAGTTGGCACTCGCCCCTGGAATGGCAAGGAAAGGAAAACTGGAAAGAGGATTACTCAAATATCGAAAAACTCTCCGCTGCAGAAATTGCCAAAAGGCGGGCAGATTTCGATAGTGCCAAAGAAGATGTCAAGGCCAGCAGAAAGCAAAGCGCCTAGACAAAACACCTAGATAATGCCCCATTCTTTTAAAACATCGCGATTATGCGCGCCCAGCTGCGGCGGTGCGGCATGATAGCTGGCAGGCGTTTTTGATAATTTAGGCGGATAGGCCACCCCTTTGAAACTGGCGCCATCCTCGCGCGACAGGCTTACCTCCATTTGCCGGTGCTGCAAATGCGGATCGCCAAATATGGCCGGTATATCATTAATCGGCCCGCAGGGAACATTCGCAGCCTCCAGCAAGGCTATCAGCCTGTCCTTTTCAAAAGAAACTATTCGCTCTGCCAGCCTCTGATCGGTTAATTCCCTATTTTGACAGCGTGCTTCATTGGTTTTAAAACGATCATCTTCTGCCATTTCTGCCATGCCCAATACCTCTGCCAGACGGGCAAACTGGCCATCATTTCCGCAATTGATAATGACATACCCATCTGCAACCGCAAATACGCGGTAAGGCACGATACTGGGGTGATTATTGCCCATGCGTTGCGGTGTTATCCCGCAATTCAGCCAGTTAGAGGACTGGTTGGCCAGCATCGCTACCTGACAATCCAGCAGGGCACAGTCAATATGCTGGCCCTCGCCTGATCGGTTGCGGTAATGCAAGGCAGCCAGAATCGCGCTGACCGCATTAAGACCTGTGAACAGATCGCAAATCGCCACCCCTACCTTGACCGGCTCTGCGCCCGGCGCGCCATCTGGCTGGCCTGTGATGCTCATCAAGCCGCCCATTCCCTGGATCAGAAAATCATAGCCCGGGCGATGGGCATAAGGCCCTGACTGACCAAATCCGGTAATCGAACAATAAATCAGGCGCGGATTAATTTCTTTTAGAGCGTCATAATCCAAACCATATTTTTTCAGACCGTCCAATTTAAAATTTTCTACCAGAATATCGGCTTTTTTGGCCAGATCGCGCACTATCTGGACATCTTCTGCGCGCGTGAAATCCAGGCTGACAGAACGTTTATTGCGATTACAACAGGCAAAATAGGCAGCCTCGCTTCGTTTGCCTGTTTCATCCTCAATAAAGGGCGGGCCCCAGCCACGTGTATCATCCCCGCCATTGGGATTTTCTATTTTCACCACATCTGCCCCTAAATCAGCCAGCATCTGGGTAGCCGAAGGCCCTGCCAGAATACGGCTTAAATCAAGAACTTTTACGCCCTCCAGGGCAGAAGGGTCAGAAGGGGAGTGCGCCATGTTAATGCCTTTAAAATAAAATACCGGATGCTCATTAGATTAGTGTCTGACAGTTTTTTAGCAACCGCAAAGACTTGCTAAATCTGCATAAAGCTGGATAGGCTTTTGAGAGCAAAAAAGGAGTGTAGCTATTATGGATTTTTCTTTGTCTGCCGAACAACGGGCACTTATCGATACCACCGCTAAATTTGCCGCAGCCGAATTGCCGGATATGGCAAGGAAGATAGAGGAATCCAGCACGCCGCCCCCGAAAAGCCTGTTAAAACGCTATGCCGAGCTGGGCCTGTTGGGGGTGAATTTGCCGGTAGAATATGGCGGCGGCGGGATGAGCCATCTGGATGCGGTACTGGTTCTCGAAGAGCTGGCTAAAATTTCCTGTGCCATTGCCTTTCCTGTTTTTGAGAGCAGTTTTGGCCCTGCCCTTGCCATTGCCCATTTTGCCCCCGAAGAAATGCGCCAGCGTGTGCTGCCAAAGGTCTGTAGCGGCGATATGATCATCGCTGTTTCCATGTCAGAGCCACAAGCCGGCACAGCCCTGACAGATTTAAAAACAACCGCCACCATCAAAGGCGACAAGGTGATTGTCAATGGCACGAAACGCTGGTGTTCGGGGGCAGGTCATGCCGATGCCTATCTGGTATATTGCCGGCTATCAGATGACCCGGGCGCAAAAGGCATTGGCGCGGTACTGATCGAAAAAGATACTGATGGCTTTAGCTTTGGGGCAGCCGAACACCATATGGGATTTCACGGTATCCCCAGTGCCGATATGTATTTTGACGCGGTGGAAATTCCAGCCAGCAATATTGTTGTTCCAGCGGGCGGGTTTAAACAATTAATGGAAGCCTTTGATCTGGAGCGTTGCGGCAATACCACCATGAGCCTGGCTTGTGCCCAGTCTGCCTTTGATATCGCGCTGGCCTATGTTCAGGAACGCTATCAATTTGGCAAGCCTTTGGTTGATTTTCAGGCGGTACAACTCAGCATCGCTGAAATGAAGATGAAGCTGGATGCCGCGAGATTGCTGCTATATCGGGCGGTAGTTGGCGCCCAAAATGGTCTACCCAGCATTGCCGACAGCTCTATTGCGAAATGCTATGCCAATGAAATTACCAGAGATGTGACAGGGGCTGCGTTGCAATTAATGGGCGGCTATGGCTATTCTACAGCCTATCCGATGGAACAGAAAATGCGCGATGCCTGGGGTTGGGGCATTGCCGGCGGGGCAATAGATGTTCAAAAGACCAATATCGCCTCTGCGCTGGTAGGGCGGCGCTTTAATCAGCGCGCCCGCTAGACAGCGATAATTTACGGTCAGGATATTAACAAAGCAAAGGATTGAGAAGATGTCCGATGAAACCCCTAAAACCGCAGGGTGGCGCACCCATCCGCGCTATCCCGATCCGGCTGTTATCAGCCTTGACCCCAGCTTTGACAAGCTGACGATTTTTTCTGCTGCGATAGAGCGACTATATACTGGCTGCCGCTGGGCAGAAGGGCCGGTATATTTTGGCGATGGCCGCTATTTACTATGGAGCGATATTCCCAATCAGCGCATTTTGAAATGGGAAGAGGAAACCGGCACTGTTTCGGTCTATCGCAAGCCTTCGAATTTTGCCAATGGCCATACGCGCGACCGTCAGGGCCGGCTGATCAGTTGCGAGCATGGCCGCCGTTTAACACGCACAGAATATGATGGCCAAATAACCATACTGGCAGACAGCTATCAGAACCGGCCACTTAATTCACCCAATGATGTGGTGGTGAAATCAGATGGCACTATCTGGTTTACCGACCCGCTTTTTGGCATTCTGGGTAATTATGAAGGCATAGAGCAGACAAGTGAAAACACCCCTGCCCTTTATCGCCTTGACCCGGAAACAAACAGCCTGACAGTCATCGCAGATGACATAGATGGGCCAAATGGCTTGTGCTTTTCCCCTGATGAGCGCATCTTATATGTTGTGGCCAGCCGATCTGCCCCGCACCGTACAATCCTTGCCTATGATATGTCCGCAGATGGAAGCCAGGTAATCGCTGAAAGCCGGCGTGTGCATATTGATGCAGGCAAGGACGGCACACCAGACGGGATGCGGTGCGATATTCATGGTAATTTATGGTGCGGCTGGGGTATGGGCAGTGACGAGCTGGACGGGGTGATGGTGTTTAATCCGGCCGGCAAGGCGATAGGCCGGATTGCCCTGCCGGAACGTTGTGCCAATGTCTGTTTTGGCGGTTTGCGGCGAAATCGACTTTTTATGGCGGCCAGCCAGTCTGTTTATGCACTTTATGTGAATACACAAGGTGTTAAAGGGGGCTAATATATCGCTGGAATAAATTTTACTACCCCTAAATAAACAGGCGTTTTAAACGGGGCATCACACAACAGGATTTTATCATGCTTGCACCTTTTCGCAATTTCGCGCTTTTTCTTTTTGCCAGTTTTTTCTTGCTTAACACCCTGCCGGCTACCAGCTTTGCCGCAGAGCTTGAGATTGAGGTTTTAACACCGGGCGATGGCCTGGCGGTAGAGACAGGTATGCGCGCAAAGGTTCATTATCAGGGGCGTCTGGCAGATGGTAAAATCTTTGATGATTCCCGTCAGCGCGGCAATCCCTTTACCTTCACCCTTGGTGATGGGCAGGTTATAGAAGGCTGGGAAAAAGGGATTGTTGGGATGAAGGTTGGCGAGAGACGTCAATTGACCATTCCACCGGAGCTGGGCTATGGCCTAAGCGGGGCAGGCAATATTATCCCGCCTGGCGCGACCCTGATTTTTGATATTGAATTAATCGCGATACGCTGGCCGCCAAAATTGGCAAAGATTGATCCCGATGGCCTTGTCACAGCCCTGAATGAAAATCAGATCATCATTGATATTCGCAGTGCCGATGCCCGTAAAAAAACAGGCATTATCGAAGGGGCAGAAATGATCACCGGCTTTTCAGGGACAGGCCAGCTGCACCCCGATTTTCAGCGTAAATTTGCCGCTCTGATCAAGTCCCTGAACACGCCTTTTATTTTATATGATGAAGATGGCGAAGCAGCCGCCTATCTGGGGGAGGCAATGGTCAAGCAGCTTGGCTTTGAATATGTATCCTATCTGGAAGACGGCATTTATGGCTGGCAGAAATCTGGCAAGCCGCTGGTAGCCTATCAGCCCTGATAAAAGCAGGGCGTTGCAATTAATGCAGCTGCACAACCTTTCGCCAGCCTTCCCCATCCCATTGATAGCCCAGCTCTTCTTTAACAGTGCGAAAGAATTCTTCTTTATCGCCTGTGATATACATCAAGGAAAGACCAAGTACCTGCCAAATTTCTAGAATTTCTTTCTGGTCTTTTTTATTCATGATGCATCTGGCCTCGGCAATAGGGGAATTCTTCTCCTTCCTGATCCAAATTTCATGCCAACTACCCGTTGGGAAAAAAAGATTCTGCCCGGGCTGATTTTTTGCTTATTATTCGGGCAATTTGGGCAATCGACCTTCTGATTTCAGCGCGGCAAATCCGTTATAGGTATCCATTACCCCCTCGCGCAATGAGATAGCAGGATAGTCTGGTACAAAGGCACGCAAATCGCTTTCATCCAGATCGGCCGGGAAGGGAAATTCTGGCCCCTCACAGCTGATTTTCGCCTCCGGTGCTATTTCCTTTACAATGGCCAGCCCATCTTCCAGCTTCTCGCACCGGCCATTTAAATCAAAGACAGGCGCGCCCTCGGGCTCAAAGCTGGCACAGGCAATAAAGGCGGCCGCCGCCTCGCCTGCATAGAGCCAGCTATATTCCCCGCTATAGGGCACTTTATATTCGCCACCCGCAACAGCAGCATGGATAGCTGTGGTGTTTTTAGAGCTCATCCCCTGATCGCGCCCCAGCCCGTACACCACATTTGGCCGCAGCCCGATAGATGGCACTTGCCAGTCAGACCAATAGACAAACGCGCTATGTTCATTGGCCATCTTATATGCCCCATACAAGGTTTCCTTGTAAGGCCCGCCTGGTGGCAATGCCAGCGCGGCTATAGAAGAGGCATAAACTGTCCGCTTGATGCCCAGCTCGCGCGCGGTTTGCAGGATATTAATTGTCCCTTCCACATTTACCCGCGCCCCAAGGGCGGGGTTGGCAGCACAAAAGGGCACTTGCAAACCTGCCAGATGAATAATAGCGGTCGCCTTATGCGCCTCGGCCTGTGCCTTCAGCGCGGCAAAATCAGTTACATCACTGACCTCCCACGCCAGCTGTGCTGCCCCTTCCTCGCCCATAATCAGGCCAGCCCGGCGCCGGTCTTCGGAGAGATCCATCGCCACGACCTTCACGCCCGAAGCGTGCAGAATAGCAACCACCCATGCCCCGATACAGCCCCCTGCCCCGGTAACCATCACTGTGCCATCAAATCTGTTTTTATCGATAAGGAATTTATCTACTAGCCCGCCCATATCACATCTCTTATTTGTGGAAAAAATCTATTTTTCATCATAGTAAGCAGATATAAAGATCAGGTGCAATCTATTAGACGCGAATTATTGAGGCAAGAACATGGCGCCATCCACTATATTTGAAGGGCCTGAACTGGTTCAACGGACAGCCAATTTCACCGCGCTTTCCCCTTTATCCATGCTAAAGAGAACCGAGCGGGTCTATGGCCATCGGCTGGCCCATATTCATGGCGATATTCGCCGTAGCTGGTCAGAAGTGGCGATTAGATGCCGGCGGCTGGCCAGCGCTTTGCAAAAACGCGGTATTAGCAAGGGCGATGTGGTAGCCTTGCTTGCCCCGAATATTCCCGAAGCCTTTGAATGTGCCTTTGCGGTGCCGATGCTAGGCGCAGTGCTGAATGCCAATAATACTCGTCTGGATGCAGCAACGCTTGGCTATATCCTGGCGCATGGCGAGGCAAAAATATTTCTGGTGGATACAGAGTTTGCCGAGGTAGCACGGCAAGCTGTTTCCCTGTCTGGCCTGGATATACCCATCATTGATATTTGCGATACACAAAACCTGAATGCCGGAACAGAATTTGGGCAGAGCTATGAGGATTTAATAGCAGAGGGCGATCCCGATTTTGTCTATCACCTGCCGGAAGATGAATGGGATGCGCTTGCCCTTAATTACACCTCCGGGACAACAGGCAAGCCCAAGGGCGTGGTTTATTCGCATCGCGGCGCCTATACCAATGCGGTGAATAATGTGGTGACATGGACGATGCCGCACCATCCTGTCTATTTATGGACATTGCCACTATTTCATTGTAATGGCTGGTGCTTTCCATGGACAATCACCTTGCTGGGCGGGGTGAATGTGTTTATGCGCAGCCCGCGTGCTGCAGATATCTTTGCCGCCTTTGCCGAACATAAGGTTACCCATCTTTGCGGCGCACCCATCATTATGTCGATGATCGCCACCGCCCCGCAAAAAGAACGCCGCCCCTTTGATCATAAAATAGAGATGATGACAGCTGCTGCCCCGCCACCAGCCTCCGTCATTGCCGAAATTGAGGCGCTTGGCATTAATATTACCCATGTGTACGGGCTGACAGAGGTCTATGGCCCTGCAGTGGTCTGCGCCTGGCAGCCGGAATGGCAGGATTTGCCAGCCGCAGAAAAAGCCCGGCTGAAAGCCCGGCAGGGGGTCGCTTATGAGCTGGAAGAAGATGTGCTGGTACTTGACCCGCAAACAGGCCAGGCTGTCCCCCTGGATGGCCAAACACAAGGCGAAATTGCCTTTCGCGGGAATATCGTGATGAAGGGCTATTTCAAACAGGAAGACGCAACGGACGAAGCCTTTCGTGATGGCTGGTTCTGGTCAGGCGATATTGCGGTGATGCATGAAGATGGCTATATCGAAATTCGCGACCGTGCCAAGGATATTATTATTTCAGGGGGCGAGAATATAAGCTCTATCGAGGTGGAAAAAGCCCTTTACACCCATCCGGCTGTAGCACTGGCAGCGGTCGTGGCCATGCCGGATGAAAAATGGGGCGAAGTGCCCTGTGCCTTTATTGAGCTGGCAGATGGCCATAGCCCGAGCGAGGCAGAATTGATAGAGCATTGCCGCGAGCGTCTGGCCGGGTTCATGCGCCCGAAAAAAGTGGTCTTTAGCGAATTGCCGAAAACCACTACCGGCAAAATTCTGAAAACCGAGTTGCGGGCACGTGCCAAATCAATGACAGGATAGGCGGCTTTTTCAGCGCCCTAGCCCAAAACAGAAAAGCTGGACTCGCTATTGATGGGGCGTTTTCGTGAATAGAACCCGGCATTAATGTCTTTGTCTATATAGGGCAAGGTAAAGCGCATGGGCAGCACATCATGATCTCTCCCGCCCTCGCAATAATCGATAAGGGCAGCCATCATTTTTCCGGCGATGGGGGCGTTTTTATACTGGTTGCCACTTGTCCCGCACGCCATGTAATAGCCGTTCAGGCTGGTCTTGTCATAAATCGGTATCCAGTCGGTAGAGGCATCATATAAATCGACCACCCCGCGCATTTGCGAACCAATACCAAGCTCTGGCACGCGCTGGGCATAGCGCAGGGCTTGCGTTTTCCATTGATCTGAAAAATTCCGGTCATAATTTATATCATCTGATGTCCAGTAATGGGGATCACATGGTGGGTCTTCACTGCCGATAAGGATATGATTGCCATGTTCAGGACGGCAATAAAGGGCAATATCGCTATCTGAAATAATTGTCCCGTTTTTTTCAAAATCAAATCCGGCAGGCGATGGAATATGCACAACCTCCTGGCGCAAGGGACGGGTGGTGATGGTCATCTCCTCTATCACCCCGGCCAGCTGATTGATATGGGCAGAACCCGGCCCTGCAATATTCACCACTATCGGGGCATTAAGGGTGCTGCCATCCCCTAGCCTGACCCCTGTTACCTTGCCTCCCTCCTGCAATATTTCTGTTACCTCTACACCCAGCATGACCTCTGCCCCATGCTGGCCAGCTGCTGCTGCCAGATTTTGGGCTGACAGTGCGGGGTCTGTAACATAGCCTGCCAATGGCCAATAGACCCCGCCATGGATATGGCCGCCATTTGGCCGGGCAAAGCCTTCATCTTCCATGCGTTTGGGCGGGGCATAGCTTTGCAGATCATAAATGGGCAGTTTTTCTGTAATCCTTTTGGCATCCCATTCTTCAATCGGGATATTGAGGGCATGGCTATTTTCAATATGTTTTTGCATAAAATCATTTTCAGGAGTTTTCATCACCAGACAGCCGCATTGTTTAAATTTGGCCAGTTCATGGCTCTTATCCAGCCCCAGATATTCCTCCCAGTCGCGCCAGTAATGATAGCCTTCCCACGCAAAGGCTGTCCCGTCAAAGGTCGAATAATGCATCCGGATAATCGCACAGGAACCGGCTGTTGAGCCATGCCCTATCTGGCGATTGCGATCCACAGACAGGGTTTTATAGCCGCGCTTGGCCAGCTCAAAGGCGGTGGCACTGCCAATGACGCCTGTCCCGATAATAATGACATCTGC
>Ga0181589_10002839_pt1 | contig 13680 bp, 15 predicted proteins | sample 071ome_25_FD_132444 | JGI IMG/M metagenome (GOLD analysis project Ga0181589, IMG submission 132444) | Coastal salt marsh microbial communities from the Groves Creek Marsh, Skidaway Island, Georgia - 071410BT metaG (megahit assembly) | ecosystem: Environmental > Aquatic > Marine > Intertidal...
GAACAGGACGCGAGAACACAGATCCTTGATATCGGTGGCACGCTCGCGCAGGTAGTCATCGTCCATCGCTTCCAGGTTGCGGACATGATCCCTGGCCACCTTGGCCAGAGCGCCCTGGGCCCAGTTGCCCTGCTTGATGTGTGCGATCACTTCGGCACCCAGGGCATGGTCACTGAGCATGTGCAGATAGGCATCGAACAGCTCGCGCTCTTCCGGACGCAGCTGACCCTTGATCTTCATTTTCAGTTCGCTGATGTCGATACGAACCGAGTTGAGGCATTCGTTGAAGAAGGCAATCTCGTGATCGATGTCCTCCACCTGGCGGCTGGGAATGGCGCTCAGGTCTGCCGGTGGAAAAACTGTCACTGCCTCGGCAATCACCACACCCGGAGCGCCGGGAACACCATCAAAGCTGGCGTCTGTCGTCTTCATCCCCGTGGGGCTGAAACCGGTGATCGCGCCGCGGGCTTCCTCGTTGGCAATGATACCGGCCAGCTGGGCCGACAGGGTGATCAGGAAGGCTTCTTCCTCGGCATCAAAGTCACGGACTTCAGCCTGCTGGACGACCAGTACGCCGAGTACTTCACGATGGTGAATGATGGGCACACCGAGGAAGGATTCGAATTCCTCCTCACGGGTTTCCGGAATGTACATGTACCGGGGGTGGGACGAGGCATGTTCCAGGTTGACCGGTTCGGCACGCTGGGCCACCAGACCCACCAGACCCTCTTCAGGTGCCAGGCTGGCCTTGCCCACGGAATCCGGATCCAGACCCTTGGTGGCCATGAGCACGTAGCGGTTAATATTGTGATCGAGCAGGTAAACGGAGCATACCTTCACGTCCATGGCCTTCTGGACACGGCGGACGATGATTTCCAGGGAGGTATTGAGGTCTTTGGCCTCATTGACCTCCTGGATGATGCTGCGCAGGACTTCTAACATAAGCGGCTCAGGAGGCCTGTTCCTCCACGTTGCTGGTGTTATCCAGGGCGTTGCGGAAAGGTGCCTTGAGTTCTTCCAGGGCCTTTCGGTACACCTTGCGTTTGAATGAGACCACCTGGTTGACCGGATACCAGTAACTGACCCAGCGCCAGTGATCGAACTCGGGCTTGTCACTCATATCGAATCGGATTTTTTCGGTATCGGATAACAGCCGCAGCAAGAACCACTTCTGCTTTTGTCCGATGCAGACCGGATGGGAATTCTGGCGGATCAGGTGCCTGGGCAGGCGGTAGCGCAGCCAGCGATCGGTGCAGGCGATGATTTCCACATCTTCGGGGTCCAGTCCCACTTCCTCGTTGAGTTCGCGAAGCAGGGCCTCTTCCGGTGATTCATGACGCTGGACACCGCCCTGTGGAAACTGCCAGGCATCCTGCCCAAGACGCTTGGTCCACAACAACTGGCCATCGTCGTTGAAAATTATGATGCCCACATTGGGCCTGAAGCCATCTGAATCAATCACGTCAATTCACTTCCCGCGTCCGGCAGGCGCACCTGGTCCAGTGGCACCTACCCAACACGTATCACATCGTTTAACAAACACAGGGCCGCCAGCAAATCGGCGGCAGGGCAACATTAACCCTGGTGGTTGTCCCTGTAATCCTCGGCACTGAGCAGCTCCTTGAGCTCCTCGTCATTTGTCATGCGGATTTTTAAAATCCAGCCGTCGTCATAAGGTGAGGAATTGATGGTCTCCGGACTGTCCGACAGCAGGTCGTTGACTGCAACGATCTCTCCCGACACTGGTGCATAGATATCCGAAGCGGTTTTGACGGACTCAACAACACTGACCTCATCTCTTGCCGAAACCTGCGTTCCAACTTCCGGCAATTCGACAAAGACCACATCGCCCAGTTCGCTCTGGGCAAAGTCGCTGATTCCTACGGTGGCTATGCCGTCATCCCCGGGTTTTGTCCATTCGTGGGAAGCGGCGTAGTAACGATCTTCTAGTGTTTCGCTCAACTGCAATTCCTCTAACTTGCCAGCCTGAATGCTTCATGTCGCAAACGGCCAACCATATGACATGCAAGCATCATAAGGTCGATCAGGACATCCTGCAAGATGGAAATTGTGGGTGAAAATACCCGGTTATACCGGTCGACGGGCGCTGCGTATCAGCAGGTAAACCGGCACCAGGCCAATCAGGATAAGCGTTACCGCGGGCAGCGCCGCCCGCTCCCACTGACCTTCAGCGGTCATGGTGTAAATGCGAACCGCCAGGGTGTCCCAGCCGAAGGGCCGCATGATCAGGGTAGCCGGCATTTCCTTCATCACATCCACCAGAACGATAGTGAACGCGGTGATCAGGCCGGGCCTGAGCAACGGGATGTAAATGCTACGGAGCAGTCGGCCGGGACCCGCGCCCAGCAGCCTGGCAGCATCAATCAGGGAGGGTTTGACCTGCTCCAGGCCGGATTCCACAGGCGCATAGGCCACGGCCAGGAAGCGGCAGCAATAGGCCACCACCAGGGCAATAACGGATCCTGTCAGCAAGGTTCCCAGGGAGCGGTCTAGCAGGGTGAAGCCAAGCATGATACCCACGGCAAGCACAGAACCGGGAAGTGCATATCCCAGGGTGGCGGTGCGAATGGACAGGTCGGCCCAGCGCCGGGCCAGTATCGATCCCGGCTGGCGCCTGACAAAGGCGAGTAGCATGGCAATACTGACCGCCAGCAGGCCAGCCATGGCCCCCAGGCTCAGGGTATGTCCCAGAAAGCCCATATACCGGGCATCCAGTTCCCCAAATCCAGCCTCCAGCATCCAGACCAGCAGCTGCCCGAGAGGGATCAGGAAAGCCATGATCAGTATCAGTGAGCAGAACACGGCAGCACCAAGGGCTGTGGAGCCCTGCAGGTGGTAGGTGGAGCGATTCTGGGCGCCATCCTGGGTATAGCGAGCCCGATCCCGGGACTGCTTCTCCAGTACCAGGGTCACACCCACAAACAGCAGCAGCAGCGAGGCCAACTGGGCTGCAACCGTCAGGTTGAACAGACCGTACCACGCGTTATAGATAGCGGTGGTGAAAGTATCGTAATTGAACACGGAAACAGCCCCGAAGTCCGCCAGGGTTTCCATCAGGGCCAGTGCAAGGCCCGCCACTATGGCTGGCCGGGCCACCGGAATAGCGATGCGAAAAAAGGCCTGACGCCGGTTAAGGCCCAGCAGGCGACCGGCATCGAGCAGACGCCGGCCCTGGTTCAGAAAGGCGGCTCTGGCCAGCATATAGACGTAGGGATACAGCACCAGGCTGAGAATAATGATAACGCCACCGGCTCCCTGGACATCAGGAAACCAGGCGTCTTGCCCGAATTCGAGCCGGACAAAGCGCTGAATTGGACCGGCGTAGTTCATCAGGCCCAGGAACACAAAGGCCATCACATAACCGGGGATCGCCAGGGGCAGCATGAGGGCCCATTCAAAGAATCTGCGGCCCGGGAATTCACAGATGGTGGTGAGCCAGGCCAGACTGACACCCAGCAGGATAACGCCGCTGCCGACACCCAGTACCAGCCAGAGTGTGTTCAAAGCCAGGCGGTCAAGCTTGGTATCGATAAGGTGCTGCCATATTTGCTGTTCACCGGTACCAACGATTCCCCATTGGCTGAGGATGATTAGCAAGGGAAAAATAACAATGGCTGCCGCAATAAACGCCAGACCTCGCCAGAACCAGCCTTGTGTGTGGATGGCGCGCGACATAAGGCCTAGCGGTAGTCTGCCCGGTCCATCAACATAACAGCTTCAGCCTGGAGACGGCCGGCGGTTTCCACGTTCAGGTCATCCTGCCTGAACTCCCCCCAGCTGGCGACAAGCGCCACCGGGGCAATGGCCGGGTTGGCCGGGTATTCCAGATTAAGCTCCGAAAACATCTGCTGGGGCTCCTCCGTGGACAGCCACTCGATGAGTTTGGCCGCTGCGGCCGGGTTTTTGGCATGACGGGTGATTCCTGCCCCGGAGATATTCACATGCACACCGCTGGTGTCCTGGTTGGCCCAGAACAGCGCGGCAGGGATAGCCGGGTTTTCCTGCTGCAACTGGCCAAGGTAGTAGGTATTCACTATCCCTACATCGCACTGACCAGCAGCGATGGCTTCGATCAACAGGGTATCACTGCTGAAGACGCGAGTGGCGAGGTTATCCACCCAACCCTCAACGATACGCTGGGTTTCCTCAGCGCCCAGTCGCTCGATCATGGTGGCCACAAGGGACATGTTATAGACCTTGCGGGAGGTGCGCAGACACAGGCGGCCATGCCACTTGGGATCAGCCAGGGCGGCATAGGTGCTCAGCTCGGAGGGGTCCACCCGCTCGGTGGAATACACTATGGTGCGGGCTCTGACTGACAGGCCAAACCAGCGGTTTTCGGGATCGCGCAGGTGTGCGGGGATATCCAGTTCCAGAACGGGCGAGTTCAGAGGTGCCAGCAGACCCTTGTTTGCAGCCGACCACAAATTGCCGACATCGACGGTATACAGGATGTCAGCAAAGGTTTGCTCGCCTTCGGCCTGCAATCGGGCAATGAGTGGACCATCTTCACCGGTCTGGTACTGGACCTCAATGCCGGTTTCTTCAGTGAACCGGTCAAACAGGGGTTTGATCAGGTGTTCCTGGCGGGAGGAATACACCACGACAGGGCCGTGGAGTTCCGGCGTTTTGTCGTCCTGGACTGCCTGGGCAGCGTGGCTGCTAGCCGATGTTGTTGCTTCCGCTTGCTGCGAAGTATTGTCCGAGCAACCTGCAAGCAGGGTCAGACCCAGGAAAACTGACGTAATGTGGATTGCCCTTTTCATGCAAGGCTCCTCAATAAGGGGCGCAAATGATAATAATTATCATTTATTAGCACAAGAGCACAGGAAGGAATTCTTGATTACTTCAGAATTGGTTGCTGCAGATCAAAGACCCATGGCCTGCCGCATCAGCTGCTGTTTCACCATGGGCACCTGATCCGTCAGATTAAGGCCGACATTGCGCAGCCAGGTCACCATGAGATCATCACCGCCAAAGAGTCGCTTGAAGCCCTCCATGGCGGCCATCATGGCCAGGTTAGGGCCTTTTCGCTGACGCTGGAAGCGACTCAGGACCTGATGACTGCCATAGTCCTCACCCCGATCAATCGCGCGGGAAATGACCTCTGCCAGCACCTGGACATCGGCAAAGCCCAGGTTAACACCCTGGCCAGCCAGCGGATGAATGGTATGGGCAGCATCACCCACTAGGGCAACACCTTCATGGACATACTCGGTAACATGGCGCTGCCACAAGGGGAACCCAAAGCGCTGGTCGGCTTCCAGGATAGCCCCAAGACGGTGCTCAAAAGCTTCGCCAAGAACCTGTCTGAATGCTTCATCATCCAGGGCCAGTATTTCATCCGCCCTGTCAGACTCACAGGACCAGACGATGGAGCTGTACTGCTGGGCAGACCGCGGCAGGCCGGGCAGCTGCAGAGGCAGAAAAGCCAGGGGGCCGGTGTGGATGAACCGCTGCCAGCAGGTAAAGGTGTGGGGCATTTCCGTTTTCACGGTTGTCACAATTGCCTTGTGCCCATAATCCCACTGTTTCAGGGTGTAGCCGGCCTGCTCCCTGACAAAGGACCGGGCACCATCAGCGCCGATCAATAGCCGGGCCTGCAGCTGCTGTCCGCTGGACAAGGTCAAGGCCACGGGAAACTGATCAGACTTATCATCCACAACAAGCTGATCAACACGTTGGCCTGACAGTATTTCAAGGTTTACCTGTCCTTTTGCCTGATTGAACAAGGCCGCCGTAATAAGACGGTTTTCCACGATATGCCCCAGGCAATCTTCATGAATATCTGCCGCCGAGAAATGAATGCTGCCGGTCCCTTCCCCATCCCAGACTGACATGTCCTGATACGGACAGGCGCGGGTTGCCAGTATGGACGGCCAGGCATTCAGGGATGACAGAAAGTTTCGACTTGTTTCTGTCAGTGCACTGACACGCGGATCAAAATCCGCCTTGTCGGCAAGTAATTGCCAGTGATCAACGGGTTCGCTTTCCTGACCTGCATCGACAAGCACGATCCTGAGATTGGTCTTAGACAAGCTGCAGGCCATGGCCAGACCTACCGGTCCGCCACCGGCAATCACGATATCTGTCTGAATATTGCTATAAGTTGTGGACATTGAGTTTCTTCCGCGCAGGCCTGGCATTATCCTGCATCCTGCTACATAAATTAACAGCTTTAGCCTGATTTCTGGTAAAGTGCACGCCTTCGAAAATAACCAGTTTTCCTGATACTTGTGGCCGTAACTTTCATTTCATCATCTCACCTGCCAACCGAACTGGGTGAGTTCAAGATCCATGCTTTTGAAGACTCCGTGGAAAACAAGGAGCACATTGCGCTGGTCTATGGTGACGTGGCCGCCCAGGAAAACGTGTTGTGCCGCATTCATTCAGAATGCCTGACAGGTGACGCCCTGTTCAGCCTGCGTTGTGACTGCGGTTCACAGTTGCGCGAAGCCATGCATCGAATCGCCAACCGCGGCTGCGGGGTAATCCTGTACCTTCGACAGGAAGGCCGAAATATCGGGCTGGGTAATAAAATCCGTGCGTATCATCTCCAGGATGACGGTGCCGATACTGTCGAGGCAAACCAGGCGCTGGGCTTTGATGCCGATGAGCGTCGCTATGACATGTGTCTGCCCATGCTCAAGCACCTGGGCATTTCCAGCCTGGAGCTAATGACCAATAACCCACTGAAAGTGGACGCCTTGCAAAAGCTCGGTTTCAGTGTAAACCGCAGCCCCATCATCACGGGAGAAAACTCCCACAACGAAGCCTACCTGGCCACCAAGCGAAGCAAGATGGGGCATATTCCTCACTGAGTCCGGAATCGATTTACGGTTTGTAGATTGATGGTGATGGGGTGATGGTCAGTCGATCATCAGTTTGATATTTAGCGCTTTGCTGAAGCGGCGTATACGGTTTGCGTTAACCCCGATGTCTGAACGCCCAACACGTGACTTGCTGCGAATATCCAGTATTGTCGAATCTGCAGCACCACCAGGCTTCAATCTGATCACAACGTCATCCTTGAATCCAAACCAGCGCGTGCTTTCCGTGGCCTCCACCCTGCCTTCATCGGAATTGGCGTCAACAAGTTCCCAGCCAAAATCCTCAACCACCTCGACAACAGCAGCAAAGACCTCATCTGGTGACTGTACATACACATGCGTCATCAGGTCGGGATAGAATTCCTTTTGGAGTTGTGGGGTTTCACCACCCAGATACTCCGGTGGGTTGGGCGATCCTGCTCGTAGAGGCACTATGGCAACAAATTCAGGTGGGTTGGTGATGTTGGTGGTGATGTCATGTATGGGGGGTACGCGTTGGGCTATCTGCTGCTAACGGTAAGGCAGGTAAAAAGCGGTGAGCCCGGCCAGGGCGGACAAAAAGAGAAGGAACAGTGCGATGCCCTCTGGCCGCTGCCAGAGCATGAAGAAAATCACCAGTCCGGCCGTGGTAATACCCCCATACGCACAATAACGCATAACGGTGAAGGCCTGGCCCAATTCAACATTTCCACTTTGATAGCCGACACCAGCCAGGTAAAGAATGACCAGGGACATGAAGCCCAGTACGGTAATTATGGGTAACGCCGTTCTATACATATGGTGTCCGTCAAATGATCCAAGGATCATATCAAGACTTCCCTCCGCGAGAAACTTTTCCACTACCCGCTGTTTTACACGATAATGGCAACCTGTAACCCGGCCTTATACCATGCGAATTCCCCGAATCTACCTGAACCAGCCCCTGACAGCCCACCAGACAATTCCTCTTGATGGGCGCAATGCGCATTACCTGTCTACCGTACTGCGCATGAAAAGCGGCATGATGATCACAGCTTTCGATGGCTCGGGACTCGAGTATGCCTGTCAGTTGCTGGACCTCGATAAGAAATCGGGGAATATACTCACAGCCGATGCCGTTAATCCTGGTACCGAATCTTCCCTGTTCACCACCCTGGCAATCGGCATATCACGGGGTGAACGCATGGATTATGTCGTCCAGAAAAGCACTGAACTAGGCATACATCGTATCCAGCCCCTGTTCACCGAAAACTGTGAGGTTCGCCTGGATGAGAAACGTGCAGAAAAACGCCGGGAGCACTGGCAGCAGATAGCTATCAGTGCGTGTGAACAGAGCGGGCGAGTCATCCCTCCTGAAATCCTTACCCCAATTACATTAAGTACCTGGATCGACCTGGCCCATGAAGGTTGTTGTCTGCTTCTGGATCAGGCTCAGCCGGCACAACTCAACAGCATGGAACGCCCGGACACTGTCACGCTGTTAATCGGCCCTGAAGGTGGTGTTTCTGAAAACGAAAAAGCCCTTGCTTTGAGCAAGGGCTTTAAAGGTTTAACTCTTGGATCGCGCACGCTCAGAACAGAAACCGCACCAGTGGCTGCACTGAGTCTTTGCCAGTTTTTATGGGGATCCTAGATAGCGTCTGCGCCGGATTCGCCTGTACGGATACGGATAACCTGCTCCAGGTTGTGGACAAATATTTTGCCATCCCCGATCTTTCCGGTATTGGCAGCATTGCTAAGGACTTCAATGACCTGGTCCATCATGCTGTCTTCTATAGCGATTTCCAGCCTCACCTTAGGCAGGAAATCCACCACATACTCGGCACCTCGATAGAGCTCGGTATGTCCTTTCTGGCGACCAAAGCCTTTTACTTCAGTTACCGTAATCCCCTGAACTCCGATCCCGGATAACGCTTCCCGTACATCATCCAACTTGAATGGCTTGATTACAGCTGTGACCATTTTCATATTGTTATCCTCACATAAAACTTTAACCCAGGCTTATCTGCCTGAATACAGCGAGAGTATAAGCTAGTTAAACCAAAAAAACGATTCCCCATCGTTACTCACTGCTTTACACTTTCCATCCCCAAGCACAGGAAAAAATACATGTTAAACAATGAGTTCCTGAATGATCTAAGCTCACGGATCAGTTCACTTTTACCACTGGCTGACAGTGCCCGGAACGATGTCGAAAAGGGTGTGCATGAGATACTGCAGGGTGCCTTTAACCGCCTTAACCTGGTCACCCGTGAAGAATTTACGGCCCAACTGGCCGTACTTGAACGTGCAGAGCAAACAATAGCTGAACTTGAGTCTAAGATTGCAGCTCTTGAGGAGCGTAGCAAGCCTATTTCATCTCCCCCTGGCACCGATAACCCATAGCTTCCTGCAAGTGGACCCTGCCTATATCCCTGGCTGAATCCAGATCTGCTACGGTTCTGGCCATTTTCAATATCCGGTAAAAGCTCCTGATACTCAAATGCAGCTGTTGTACAGCGCTTTTCAGGTAGCGCTCATCTTCCTGCTTCAGACGGCATACTTCACGAATTTCCCGCTGGTTCAATTCGGCATTACATTTACCTGCCCTTTTAAACTGTACCTGCCGTGCTTTTGACACTTGCGACCGCACGTCATCACTTCGTTCACCAGACACCTTTTCCTTAAAGAGTAACTGTTCGCTGTCTTCCCTGCTCAACCTGGGAATTTGAATGTGTATATCAATCCTGTCAAGCAGAGGACCTGATATACGCGTCTGGTATTTTCGAACCTGCTCGGCAGTACAGCGGCAAGCCTTTTGAGGGTCACCCTGGAACCCACAGGGACATGGATTCATCGCCGCAATCATCTGGAATCGGGCTGGCAGTATTACCTGGTAATTAGCCCGTGAAATAGCGATCTCACCACTTTCCATGGGTTCTCGAAGAACATCCAGCACTTTGGGATTAAACTCCGGCAACTCATCCAGAAACAACACACCATTATGGGCCATGGTAATTTCGCCAACTTTTAGCGCACTGCCGCCGCCAACCATGGCAACGGCTGACGCCGTGTGATGCGGTGCTCTGAATGGTGGCAACTTCCAGGTTTTAGTGTTCAGTGGTGTGCCAGCAATAGAACGCACTGATGCTATTTCAAGCGCCTGCTGTTTATTCAGTTCAGGCAATATTGTTCTCATACGCATTGCCAGCATTGTCTTCCCGGTGCCGGGTGGCCCCGTCATCAGCACATTATGCCCTCCTGCAGCCGCTACTTTCACCGCTCTCAGTGCAACGTGTTGTCCAACCACGTCTGACATATCCATATCGTGATTTAATTTTTCAATAACACTTTGCTTTACCCTGGCCAGTTCAGTTTTACCTGACAAAAAAGCCACTACCTCAAGCAAATGTGAGGCTGACCAGATATTTGCACACCCTGTCATCCCGGCTTCATCAGCATTTTCCGACGGCACGATACAAGCTCGTGCTGCCTGACTGGCAGACAACACTGCTGGTATCACAGCAACAATCCCCCGAACCTCACCACCTAAGGCAAGCTCTCCCAACAATTCCAGGCCAGTGAGTTTTTCTCCCGGTAATTGTCCTGACGCCACCAAAATTCCCGTCGCTATGGCCAGGTCATATCTACCACCACTTTTAGGTAAGTCAGCAGGTGCCAGGTTTACGGTAATTTTTTTATCCGGAAAATCGAGGTTGGTATTCAACAGGGCGCTGCGGACCCGCTCTTTGCTTTCTTTAACTGCCGTTTCCGGCATACCAACTATTGAAAATCCCGGCAGGCCATTGGATAAATGCACCTCCACTCGAATGAGTGGTGCATCAATGCCAATATTGGCTCTTGAATAGACAACAGCAAGTGACATTTCTCTTCCATGAGAATGACAGGATCAAACTGAATACTTCTTACAGTCAGTACAGTAATAGGTCAGTTTTTAATTTTTGGCAAGGTAGGAATGTTGTGTCCGGCAGCTAGGATGACTGCCGGGGTAACGCAAGGTATCAGAGGGCGTCGAGCATATAGTCCACAACAGACTGTAAATCGGCATCTGAACAGCCCATGCAAAGACCTTTTACCGGCATAGCGCCATTGTTAAAGCCGTTAATGACACTACCATAAAGCGTTTCAACGCCTTTATCGACGCGTGGTTGCCAGGCTGCAGCATCGCCCAGGATAGGAGCATTATTGGCACCAGAACCATGGCAGGCAACGCAATAGGTGTTGTAAACCTGTGCCGGATCCTGAGGGCCAGCCTCCCCGGCTGAGGCCAATGTTGCACTACCCGCACATGAATCGCCTAGCAGGCAAACTGAACCCGCAGGTGCGATACGCTTGATAATAGCTTCGTTGGAAGCAGCAGATAGCATACTGACAGGCAACATGAATAAAATGGCTACAAACAGGCATTTAACTGAAAAACTCTTACCGTTTGACTGAAACACTGTATTTCCTCTTACTTAAAAAATGTACAGAATCAATGGGTTATATACGCCCGGCCTGATTCTGTTACGCCATATTTGAGCGGGGCATTATACCCGTAAATCCTTTTCTCCGGTACTAGGATAATTCCTTTACTGTATCGCGATGGAAATCGGTGCCCCATTGAAATACAGCTCCGTTGGGTTGGATTCGAGGGAATACCCGACAAAAAAGCTGGCCGCCATTTTACCCAGCCCTAGCGCCTCACCCTGGATGTTTTTCAGGAGTGGAATATCAATCTTCGTCTCAAGCCCATTGGTATGGCCATAGGCTGGCAAGGCCTTGAAGTTGTTAATTTGCTGAAATTTGCCATTCTCCAGTCTCGCAAATTGCTGCCCAGTACTTAATATCGCCACTACATAAAAGGTAGCAGGTTTACCCAGGTGGTTCGGATCAGGCTGTATACTGGCATCCACATCAATAATGTCGCTATTGGTAAAACTTTTCATGAACGTCTGCCCACCATCTGCTGAAGCACCACCATGAAAGATTGCATTGGTAGCTGAGCCTGACAGTGCCCTGGCTTTGTGTAAAACCGGCAAGGCATTATCAGTAATACTAATCTTGTACCCTCCAATATTACTCTTGCACTTGAAAGGTTCTACATACGTATTCGCCAGTATCAGGTATTCACCAGCCTGCAGGGTACTTCGCAAGCGTGCATCACAATCACCCGCAGAGTCATCATCAAAATCAATACCATTCAATTTGTTATCAGTAATGAGAAGCACTGAATCGAGACTGGCAGATTCCATCTGAATGTTGACTGTTGTTTCTTTTGCCAACGTCAGTCTATAAGTATCGACATAGCTCGTGTCTATTCCACCACCGTACAATTCAAGCACAGAACAATCACCTTCAAAAAGTGAATCATCAATGATTGTGTTGAGTGAAATATCGGTAATCTCACAATTCCCTGGCCCACCGTATAACGCGTTGGCTCCTTCGATATCATCTGCTTGCAATGAATCTATGTCCCCAATGGAAGGAGCCATCATAGCTACAGCTTCACTTTCATGATCAAGGCCAAGAGTGTGTCCCAACTCATGGAGTGCAACGCGTCTGAAATCGATTTCTGGCCTGCGTGTTCCGCTGTATATATCCCATTGAAAGGCACTGTTAAAAATTATGTCTGACTGATCTATATACGAAAAACCCAGAAGCCCCCCCTGTGACAAGGTAAGGGTAATAGCCAGTACACTATCGCCAAATGCATTTCCGCAGACTGAGTCAGAAAAGCCCGCACTATTATTTTCATCGCCATTGCCGTCAGGGAAACCTTCAATGTCTTTATTTTCTGTAAATCCCTCGCAAGGATTTAGTGCCCCAGTGTTTACTTTAAATTCAAACGGCGTCTTTTCTGTCCATTCATTGGCTGCTTCCCTAAAGCCGATATTCCATGGAATGCCTGATGGCGATATTCCAGGAATATCAATCTGGAAAGTGGCCGTCGCATTCAACCATCTGTTGCCATCAAGATTATATGCATGGCCAGCAATGGAAACTGTCGACAAAAAAGCAATAGAAAGGGATTTACGAATCAACGGTCGACTTCCAGAATGCTATATACAGCATCACGTAATTCATTTGGCGTAGAAGGTTTAAAAAAAGCCTTATTAACAAGCTTGCTGCTGAATCTCATGTTCCTTATTTTTTCGGCAAGAACTGCATTTTTACTAGCAGTTAGCTCCACAGTTTCCTGAGGAATTTCTGTCAGCAGAAGTTCATATCCTTTATCGTCTTTAATTATTTTAAATTGTCCTTGCGACCATCCCGTAAGAGGGTTTACTGCTATCTGATCCGGATCCTCTATAAAATAGAAACCTCTATCGCCTAATTCTGGTATATCCTGACCTGAAACCGATAGCTTGGTATTTACTCCTGCCCCACCCAGAAAATCCAAAGCTATATTTTCGTTGTCAAAGTTACCCTTGAGAACATCGTCTACAGAAAATGTAACTCTTGTGTATATCAAAGTATCTGTTTCAATAACATCCACCGCAGTAACTTCCGCTTCAATTATCAGTGTGGCCTTGCCAACGATTTCTTCAAACGTCATTTGTTGAAGAGTTGTAGCAAAAACCAACTCCAAATTCAGCCAAAGTACTATTGCTATGAGAGATTTAAGTAGCTTCACTTTCCATACTATCCGTTTGCTTTATATGACCCGTCAATAATCGATAGCCACCATCTTTCATTTTCCAGATACCAGTTAACCATATCTTTTAACCCGTCTTTAAATGCGATAGTCGGATAAAAGTTCAATTCCAGCCCGATTTTGGTAGCATCAATAGCGTATCTGGTGTCATGGCCAAGCCTGTCTTGTACAAACGTTATCAGCTCTTCGCTTAACCGCCCCTGACTGGCAGGA
>Ga0181589_10002851_pt1 | contig 13657 bp, 11 predicted proteins | sample 071ome_25_FD_132444 | JGI IMG/M metagenome (GOLD analysis project Ga0181589, IMG submission 132444) | Coastal salt marsh microbial communities from the Groves Creek Marsh, Skidaway Island, Georgia - 071410BT metaG (megahit assembly) | ecosystem: Environmental > Aquatic > Marine > Intertidal...
CATTAGTTCTACATAACCAAAATGATTCCAAAGTTCTAGCACTTCTTCTGGCAATACTGTGCCATTTGTATGATATCTTAGATTAATGTGCTTGCTGTGTCCTGTTTCTACAAGTTTCCTTAGTAGCCTATGATGTTCTTTTATAAGCAGAGGTTCGCCTCCGGCAAATATCATATGACGTATATTACCAAACATAGGTTCAAAGTCTTGCCATAGTTTTTCTTTTTTATACCATTCAAACTTTGTAGTGTCTATTTCTAGCTTGTGCTTCCAATCCCACTTTGCATCTGATTCTAAAACATCAAATAGTTTTTTGCCAGGATTAAGCCACATGCTACTATCTTGAGGTCTGCACATCACACACTGTAAATTACAAGTATTGCCTAATCTAAAATCTAGTGTTACTAAATCTTCATCTAAGGTACCGTCTTCTTGTGTAGCAGATACTAATTCATCTATTCTATCTTCGCCAAGTTCTCTTGTCCATAGAACATTTTCATTGATACGATGACTGCGTATGCCAGCTGCTTCTTCTTTATAACAATGTTCGCAAGCCATTACTTTTTGACCTGCTAACATTTTCTTGCGAGCATCTTTCCAATGATCACTATTCCAAATTTCGCTGACGGTTTGATCATTTAAGTTGTGTTGATAACTATTTTTTGCAACACAACAAAGTAATGCACTACCGTCAGTCCATGTGGCCATATGTGTCCAAGGTAATACGCAAAATGTTTCTGACTTACTCATCTATATTCCATATCTTTTCAAAAGAAGGTATCATTGTTAAGAAATCTAAGTTTCTTTCTTTACTTATATTAACAATATTTTCCTTTGCTGTAAACCATTTATCTATAGGTTCTTCTTTTAATCTTTCAATAGTTACTCCATAGGGATTAACCACTTGTGTGCTAGAATAATCTTTATTTAAGAGTTCAAATTTATCTATAAGATCTTTTTTTACAGATTCTGGTAATGAACTTAATTGCTGCCAATAAGGCCAGCGCATCCAATCCCATTCTACACTCCACAATGACAACTCTGTGTGCATAAAATTTACAAAATTTTCTAGCTCTAAAACATTTATAAGATTTACTACAGTATGTATTATAAAATATACCTTTTGATTATTTTTCCACCATTCTTCAAATGTTTTTATTATTTGCATACATTCGTCAAATTTAGAAGGCCATCTGTACCAATCATTTGTAGTATAAAGCCCATCCATACTTACACACAAATATACATTATTACATTGTTCAATTAATTCTTTTAATTCATTATCAGGTAGCACTGTTCCGTTAGTGCATATCTGTAGATTTACTTTGCTTAAATCCAATGACTTTAACAGCTTCTTAAATTTGGCGCCTTCCATAAAAGGCTCACCACCAATTATCTTTAGATCAGTTACAGCTGAAAGATCCCACTTTTCAAAGTCAAAATCGTTTTTTAAGAAGCCTTTTGTTTCTTCTCTGCCTGCTTTTCTATCTTCAGCTTGCCATTTACTGCTAAAAAATCCACTACAGTGCGCACATGCTAGATTACAAAGGTTACTAAAACTAACTTCTAGCTGTTGTACAGGCACAGTTTTGTTTTCTGTAGGTGTGAATTTAGAAAGACTGTGCTGACGCATACTGCGCAATCCATTGCGCTCATCTTGATAACAACTGTGACAACCTTCGACAGGTTCTCCAGCTAACATTTTATCTCTAATGTCTTTCCAATGTGCTGTATTACGCACACTGTCGTTCCAAACGTAGCTGTCAGCCTCATCAATATGAGGATATCTACAGCAAGGTATTGTTAATCCGTTAGGTCTAATAGCTGCTGCAAAAAAAGGATATGCACATAGTGTTTTATTCAAAATCTAAATCCTTTGCAAGTTCAGGAATTGCATCTTTAAAACTTTCATTCCTAGTTTTATCCAGCATACGAGTGTAATTTAATAAGTTTTGCAGTAGTTTTTCATGATCTTGATGCTGTTCTTTACGCATAAGATTGATAATACCTTGCACAGTATTTCTAATCCTAGGTTCATTTAGTAAATCGCCTTGGTATGATTCTAGATTACGTGCAGCCTTTTCTCTAATATGCTGCGGAAGTATTGTTACATCTAAATAGAACGGATGATCATTTATTAGATAATCAATACCAATAGGTCTGTCGTACTTTTTACTGACGGATTCTACGTAATATAACATGTTATGACAATCTAGTACATTGTAGGTTTGTACAACTGGTGTAACGTCTAAATTTACGTTTTTGAGCTGTGCAATCTTTTGGAAATTTTCATCTATTTTTTCCCACTTGCTAGGCGAGCGTATATAATCATTTACTTTTTCGTATCCGTCTAAACTACAATTGATTTTAATGTTAGAAAATTTACTGATAAGATTTAAAAATCTGTCAGTTACGTTTGTGCAGTTGATATTAAAGAATATTTCAATTTTATCTTGATATCCTGCTGCGATTATTTCTTCCATAAATCTATAGTTGTTGTTGATTAGTGTAGGCTCGCCGCCTGTCATATACACTTTGCCTAGATTAGGAATAAGTCCAATAATTTCATTCCACAAAAAGTTACTATCAAAATTTAATTTGTTATCTTTTAAGAAAGTAGGATTGTGTCCCCAATTATTATTCCAAAATTCTTTGTATTCTTCGCTAGTTTCGTAAGAGTTAAAATGTTCTTTTGCGATTTGACTGCTGTTAAACGGATTACACATACGACATTTTAGATTACACAAGTTTCCTAGTCTAAGATCTAAATATACAGGAGGTAATTTTACTTCGTATTCATTTTCTTTTGCACTATTAATAAACTTTCTTAGATCTTCGCCTAGTCTGCTGCGCCATTCTGCTGTCATTCTAGTTCTATAACTATCTAAACCAATACTTTCTTGCTTGTAACAATGTTTGCATGCTTCGACTTCAATGCCTTGAAGCATATCTTTTCGTGCATTTTTAAAAACTTCACTGTTCCATGCTTCTTCCACACTGTTTTGTCCTACAATCATAGGAGTGCCATCTGCATTACGAGCAAACGCAGTGGGTCCTGACGCAATACAGCAATAGCGCATCTTGCCATCAGTGTTGAGCATAGTGCTTATGAATGGCATAGCACAGAATGTTTTAGATCTAATCATTATTTTTCTATATCTATAAGTTTTCTAGAATTTCTTGCTGGATTTTGGTACACAGTTTTAAAAAAATTGCTTTGCTGAGGTAATAATGGATTAGGATCGATAGGGATTTCCAAATTGCTAACAAGTTCGTTACCTAATGCCTGTATTTGAATTAACAAACTATCTTCTTTTTCTTTTTCGTTTTCCCACATAGCATTTAAATATTCAAAATCCCTAACCTGTATATAATCCCAATCTGTACACATAGTAGTGAACAGTCCTTGTCTGGCACCATATATTGCCCAAAGCCCATTATCTATATCAGATCCTATCATTAACCAAATCCATAGACGATGTAAATTTTTCCAATGTCCATTTAAAAAATCATCTTTACTAGGCTTTACACCTTGATCAAGTGCCATTTTAACACCTTCACGGAAACCAGCACGCCATGCTTGTTGCGGAGTAGCATTATTGTGTACAGTACTAAACCAACTATTTTGTTGTATGTAATTTAAATCCCAGCAAAAATCTACTTGTGCATGTGGATTATCAGGATCTGCATTTTCGTGCGTTCTCATATTAAGAACATATTCTTTTGGCCAACATTTCAGTCCGCCGTTTCCGTACATTAATCCATTGATAATGTTTTTTCCGCACCAACTAATTACACTATTTTCTAAATTTTCTAATTGAGAAAATGGTATTTCTTGATTTATAAAGTTTTCATCAACAATATTATCGCCATCAACAGTAATAAATCTATCAGTTTCGCTTAGTTCTGCACAGGCTTTGTGTGCAGCATCTGAGCCTTTTACACCATGTACTCGCTTTACCCAAGGCACCTTCTGACACAAATCTGCATAATTTTTTTCAGCATTTGGCTCATCATATGAAAGATATATAATATCACAATCTGCTACTCTAAAGTTAGTCATTTATTACTTTCCTATTAAATCCAAAATGCGTTGTTGTGTATATACTTAACTGTTCGTTATTTTCTTCACAATCAAATATGAACGGAATACTTTTTGTATGTTCATTAAAATGTAAAATTCTAATAAATTTGTGAGGATCATTTTTTTGTGTTATACTAAAATTTATATTTTTTGCTAGTTCTAGTTTTTTTATATCATCAAAATTAAACTCTAAAATCCAGCATTTGTGTTTTAAAGAATGAATTATAGTTAGGTCCCATTGGTCAGTGTTGTCTTCGACTTCTCTAAAATTTGACCATAAAAAATCTACTACAACTTTTTTTTCAACTACTATATATCTTTTATCTGCTCTATCATAGACAACTTGGTAATTGTCTAATCTCCGTTCTTTTTTACGAATTTGTCTTGCTAAATCTAACGCTATTTCTACCTTAGTATTGGATTCATTACCATCATCTGGACCTATTTTCCATATATTGCCACTATCTAAATTATAATAAGCATATACAGAATCAATAGTTTTTGTATTTTTAATTAATGTAGCTAAATCCATAGGTTATATTTCCAATTTTTCTTCATATATTTTTATTAGTTTTTCATTACAAAAATCATCTTCTGTGTAGTGTAATATACCATCCTGCAAATGATTACCTATTTTAATATTTAGATTATCGTCAATATATAAATCTATTCTACTTAACCAGCTATCTGATGTATTTTTCCAATTTTGAATTTTTGATTTCATATGAGTAAAGTTAGGAATGCTAAGTTTTTTATTTGTAACTTGCGATTCTATTCCTAATATTTTTACAGCAATAGCTGCTGCTACATCTATACTTAAAAATTTTGGTTGCTTGAGCTTTACATATTCTCCATAAAACCGTTGCCAATTGTTAACTATAATTTCTAATAATGTATAAAACTCTAGTGCTAAATCAGACTTTTTAAAATAATGAAAACCGACATATATATTCGGAAGTTCATTAGCTAAAAATGTTTTACGATAATACATTTCTTCTACAATTTCGTTTCTATATGTTTTTACGTTTTTTACAAAATATAAATCATACTTACTTAAAATATTCCACCAATGAGTAATATCTTGCAAAACTAACATGTCAGTGTCCATGACAATAGTTTCGTCATATGGCGATGCATGATAAATTTTCCATCGATTTTCAATCTTCCATTCTGTTGCAGTTGCATCATCTGTCCAAGGTATTTCAATAATTTTATCAAATATTTTTTTATACTTCTCTTCAACACTGCTATTAGTGATCAAACTTACTTTACTAGAAGGATTGTAAGTAATAATACTTAACGCATTAAGATATGCTTGTTTTACATAATCTACTTCATCTGTATTCTGAGCAAGCATAACAAATCCTTTAGTCATTTGTTATCTCCTCATCTATAAGTCTATTTAAACTAAATTTATTCATTGTATGGACTGTGTGACCTTTTGTTTTAGCTAATGTATACTCTCCATGATAATTTTCTTTTTGTATTAAGAATGTTAGATCGTTTTCATCTATTTTTAATATTAGATCTTTGTCAATAGTATGATATAACTTTCCTGGCAAAGGTGCGGCAAAGTTACCGTCACGGAATCCGTTCATAGTATGTATTCCTATACTAAAAGCAAAGTCATTTCTGAATGTATTATGTAATTGATATAAAGATTTATAGTGCCACCAGTTTTCTTCTATATGATTTAGTAAATTAAAAAATGTTTTGTTAAGTTCAGTTTTTCTAAAAAAGAACACAGTTGCCCAATAGAATTTTACACTTGTTTCACTAATGTATTTAAATTCATATTGATCTCTCCAATTAGCAAGATCTACAGACTCGCTGTATATTTGAAAATCATTAGGACTACTAAAACAATTTTTTAATTTATCATTACATATAACAACATCTGTGTCCATAACAATAGTTTCATCGTATGGAGTATATTTAAATGAAAATGTTCTTGATAAATTAAACCAGCTTAATCTATATTCTGACATTGTACCATCAAAAAAAGTTTTTTGATTAGTTATTTTGTGTGTCGAAACTTCTATAATTTCATCAAAAATATCAAAAGTTTTTGCATATTCTATAGAATTAGTTACAATTGAAACAGGTAAATTTAGATACTTTTCGGCACGTACAGCTAAAAAAGCTGCCTGTTTTACATAATCAACACTTTCATTATTATTTGCAAATACTAATATACCTTTAGTCATAATCTACTAGTGCTTCTACTTTCCGTTTTGTTTTTAATTTATTGTATTCTGCAAGATATTCGTTGCTTGAAGAAAAATAGACGTCAAATAAATCTTGTAAAAATGATTCAGTATTATCTATACTTATAGGAATACCGTTGTCGTCAATAAGAACAACTGATTCGTTATCTTTTTCTACAAGTAAATTAACAAACGTGATTAGTTCTCTATTAACTGTAAATTGACAGCCTTTATAATAATAAAATGAGTCTTCAATAAATCTTTCTTTTAGGATTCTTTTTTGATTTGACAACGTAGTCATATAATTAGAAAACTCTAATGCTTTTTCAAGGCGCTCGTCCATACATTTTCTCCATATAATTGTAGTACAAGTATATAACAAAAAATGCTTTTTGTCAAATTTTATTTGATTTACAAAGTGGTTGTATTTAAACCTGTAACATTAAAATTAACTGTTGGATATACAATACCGTTAATAGTCATTGTACCTTCGGGTCTATACAATTCAACTGTGCTTGAAATTGTTCCGTTAACATTTTCGTCGACACCAAACCCTCCAGGACTATCAAGATCTGCAAATTCAACTCTAAAACTTAATTGATTATTACTAACACGTCTTGCATAAATTCTAAATCTGTTGTTAGCATAACTTGCACCATATCTTTCAACTAATACCTGATTTGAGGTTGTTAAATTATAAGGAGTAATTGTTGTACTAACTGTGTTAGCTGTGCCTGTAATACTTACGCCTGTGCGACTAAATGTAATTACACCAACGCCACTTAGCATACTTCTCCAGTCACCTGTTTTTGTTCCGCTACCGCCTGTCAAGCTAGGAGTAAAAATAATTTCTCCGGCAGCATTCCAATAACCTGTTTGTTGTCCTTGTGTCGGAAATGTCATATTAAATGTGTGTGCAATTGTACCGTTCCATGCACTTGTTCTAGTACTATTAATCGGAGTACCAGTACCGTCTACTAAAAATTCTTCCGAAACTTGGCCTGGATCGGCAATTAAAAATCTATCATTTTCTACATCTGTCATAATGTTTTCTAGATTAGTAATATAGGGATCTGAATATATATCGCCTTTCACAACTACTGCATCGTTGCCGATAGTAAATGCCGATCCTACTTGGTGAATCCTTGCACTTACAATATCTTTATACAAGTCAAAATGTTCTTCAGCAGTAACTTCGTCAGCTTCTAACTCATAAAGAATATGAGTACCGCTTGCATCGGTAATAAGATTCATTATTATAGTTAAATCTTTATCTAAAAACAATTGTATATTATTTGCATCTATAACTTTTGCATAATAATGAGAAAATTCATTCAATCCCTCAACAATTGGATCATTTCCGTTTGCTTCATATCTTAAATACGCTTGGTTAGGAATAGTATGTCCCGGTAAATTAATTGTATCAGTAGAATAATTTACATCTGCAACAGCATCAAAAGGATGTGAATTTTCAATTAAACCTCCTTGTTGTGCAGATCTTACAGTTTGTCCATATCCTGTAGTAGAGGTAAGACTAGTAGCAGAACCATACACTGCTTGTATACGAGCTTGTAAATTATTAAATCTGGTTGCAGCAATAGATGGCAAAAAAACTCTCCAACAATTCTATACTATAATATGTAGCATATTTTTTCTCATTTGTCAACGGAATTGATTTTATATAGATGAAATTGTTGTGTATACAGGACCTGGCACATCAACATACAATCCTGATGCTCTTAATGTTTGTATCGTGTTTGTTAAAACTCCGTTAACATTTTCATCATAATTAGGATCGCCTGTGTCAAAATCCGAATATTCTACTCTAAAATTAATTGTTGCAGAACCAGGTGTACTTGCTGCATAAATTCTATATCTATTTTCAGAATATACAGAAGAGCCTCCCTTTTCAAACACAGGACTGAATGCACTTGGTAAATCGTAATATCCAACTAACGACCCTGCTCCAGATCCACTAGGTTGTGTTTGTGTATAATCAAGGCTAATAATACCAGAATTATTAAGCAAAGACCCCCAATCAGATGTTTTCGGACCTGACCCTGAGCTAATATTACTTGTTATTCTAATTTCTCCGCCACTATTAAAAAAGTGTCTAATATGATCTGCTGGTGTAACTGTAGTTCCGTCGCTTAATGTATAGCCGCCAAAAACTGCATTAAAATCGTGCTGTATTGTACCATTCCAAGATGTAGATCTAGTTACACTTAGTCCTGACTCAACTGAAGATTGAACTTCACTAAGTAAAAACTTTTCCGATTCTATATCTATCATTAGTTCTTCAAATGCTCTAAAAGATGTTATATCATACGGAGCAGTATCGTCGTCTCTAATTATGTCTACATTTGCAACAAGAGTTGAAATACTATTAGGAATTGTACCAACTTGATGAACTCTTGCATTAATCATATCAGTGTATAGATTATTCATATCAACTGCTTTTACTTTTTCAGATGTTATAACACTAGTACTTTGTAAAAGTTGTCCATAACCTTCATCATTTGCACCTGTTCCTAGTATACCTTGAACTCGTGCTTGTAAATTATTATATCTTGCTGCTGTAACTAAATCTTCGACGGCCATAACTATTCCTTAAACTTTTAAAACACATTCAACTAGTTTTTCACCCTCGTCACTATTAGATTCTAGTGCAACTCCTACTAATGCAGCAGTTTGTATTGTTCTGCATACTCCGTCATTCCATGCATATACTGCTTCGCCCTTTTTAACTGGTCCAGTAACTCTTACTGGAACACGCCCTTTAAGACCAATAGCTTGGCCTTCTGCTTCCGAATTCATTAAGTATGCAGGTTCAGCTGATACAACACCGATACAATGTGAACTTGCTTTTGCTGGACCAACTTCATGATCTTCATCTGTACAAACTTCTACAGCAGTGCCCACAGGCAATTCACAGCATGTAGAATATTTTTCTGCCAAGTCAGCGTATCTAGCAGACGTTGCTGTACCTTGGAATAAATTTGCGTATATATCTCCGGCTGCATCTCTAACTGCAACGGTAAGTGCATCGCTTCCTGTGCTACCTGTTGCTAAGTTTGCATCACTGCCGTCGTATTTTAATTGTTGTGATTCCGATGCCATGCCTGTAAATGCAGTTGCATATACGTTTTGCCATCTTCTTGAACCAGTGCCTAACAACATAGTGTTATCTTCGCCCGGTGCTAAACCTAATTTTGTTCCGCTAGTAGTACCAATACTAACAGTCGTTTTTAAAACACCTAAATTATCATTTGTTTTAAATGAAACGTTTGTGCTTGCTCCTACATCGTGTTGTATAATACCATGATTAAGAGTAGTGCCTGCTAATCTATCCATATAAATTTTTAAATCTTCACTATATACACCAGCACTACCACCTATAGAAATGCCTGCGTCAACAAATTTTGATTTAACATTGAATTCTGGATTGATCTTTTGTACAAAATCGCCCGACTCGACTCCGCCTAATCTGTCGGCATTAGAAGCTGTTCCCCAATATCTATGTGCTGACGATGTAACACCGCCTGTTGCTATTGTTGTATTAACTAAGGTAAGTCCTTGCTTTATTCTATCAAATCCTGTTAACGGATTTGCAGCACCTATGTCAAACTGATCTCCACTAATGACATAAATTACTTCATCATTGACATATGCTAAGATTACAGTGTGAGGGTTGCTAGAAGCATCAAGTAGGGTAGTACTTAACATTGCTGTAACGCCTTCGCCTGCGTTTTGTGGGCCTATTAAGATAAATCTTGTACCATTGTATACATATAACTGATCATTTAGTGAATCCCACCAAAAGTCGCCTTCTTTTAATCCTGTAGGTTCTGCATCAGCGACTTCAGCGCCGCCTGTAGTTCTCCATTTATCTCCGTCATAAAATTTAAATTTACTATTTGCACTATCAAACCATGCTTGCCCGCTTAGTGCTCTTGGAGGAGGATTAGCACCGCTAAAGTTTTCTAGCAAATACAAAAAGTTTTCATTTTGTATTTCGCCATAACCGGCGTAATTTTTTCCTATAAATTTTAGATCTGTTGTTGTATCAATTGTACCATCTTCGACAACAGCTAAAATAGTATTATTGTATCTATCTATTTGATATGCCATTTAGTTTCTACCCTTTAACTTTATATTATTTATCGTATTTTTAATATTACGGCCATCCTGGTGCTAGTGTGTAATCTGTATACACATCATTACTAAATGTCCATACACCACTTTGCACTGTGAATCTCTTTAAACCTCTTGAAATACTAACAGAAACGTTACCTGTTGCAGGGAAGAAGTTAATATCTTGTACAACAGATTCGTTCTGTGTTCCGTTTGAATCGACAGCAACGAAAGAAACATTTTTTACAGAATCAATATCAATGTTAGTTGCAGTAGATCCTGCAAGGTTTTGTGTTACAACAAAAGCTTCAGTATCTTCTTCTCTTAATCTATTTTCTTCTATTTGAGGTTGACCTGGAACAAATACTGGATATACACTACTGATTATATATGCAATTTGATTGTCTGTAAGTCCTGTTGTATCCAATGTTAGTGAAAGTCTTTCGCTTCTGTTTTGTACATCTACATAATTTTTCGTAGCAACATCTTGTAAATTTACAGGATCAGTAACTCCTGTAATTATTTTATTATTAATTGTAATTGTGCCACTGGAATTAATTGTCAAAGGTGTCGAAGTAGTAATTGAACTAGAATTTAAATTAATATTATCTACGTTAAGATACTCTAGTGTACCAATTCTTATTAATCCTTCAGCATATAAAATACTGTTTCCAATTCTATCGCCAGAAATTTTATCTACACCATCAATTTTATATGTTCTACCTTGTAATAAATCATAATTTACATTTGAATACCAACTATTTGTAGACTGCTTCCAAACTAAATCTTTACTACCATTTGTACTACGTACAATTATCCCTGCGTTATCAACAGTAGTATCATCGCCTTCGGAACTATCATCAAGTAACCCAAGTTCAATGTTTTTATCTTCTACCCTTAAAGTACTTACTTCTAAAGAAGTTGTTGTACCTCTAACAATAAGATTACCTTCAATAATTACATTTGTGTCAACAGTTGCAGGACCAGTAGGTGATCCTATATGTAACATTGCTTCAGGGGCACTATTAAAAATGCCAATTCTAGCTTCGCTAGCGTCGATGTATAATGCATCAGTTGAAACCGTATCATATGCTGTGCCTTTTACCCTAATAGAATAATCCTGGTCTGTTAGCTGATTTTCAGTAATATACGTAGTACCTACAATTTTTTGCACATTGTTCAAATCAGCACCAATAATTAAACCACCATTATTTCTAATTGTTAAAGTGCCAGACGTTTCACCAGGGCTATCATTAGGTAAAAATTGGTTAGCTGTTAAAATATCTCCTGCTTCATTTATCAAAGCTTCTGATGATGTTGCTGTACCTCTAAATTTAAAATTTGATGTATCTAGTACATTAATACCCTTTCTAATAGTACCGGTAGGGTTAGAAGATGTAACTAGTTCTTGAATTCTTTCTTCAGCAACAGGTGTAAAATCTATGTCACTTGTTACAGATACTAAATTTCCTGCAACAAATGTTTTTGCAACAGGTCTTGCCCTACTCTGAACATCTCTAATAGAATCAATTTTAAATCCACTAACTCCTTGTAGTGAACTATATGCAGGGCCTATTAACACCAAATTCGAACCGTCATAGAAATAGATTTGCTGTGTTTCAGAATTGATCCACATGTCTCCAGCAACCATTTGTGGTCGTGTATTAGTTACAAAAGGGCCTCCACTTATTTTCCATTCTTCTCCGTTAAATACTTGTAATCTCTTTCCTGTTACATCCCACCATAATTGGCCTTCTAAAGGATTGCTAGGCGGAGCTGTATTTGAAAAATTTTCTAATACTTTTATAAAGTTTTCATTTATATATTCTCCAAACCCTTCATAATTTCTGCCTACCAATACTAAATTTGTAGATGATGTATCAATTTGTCCATCTATCAAATCTGTAAGTAGCGAGCCGTCTGTTTTATTAAGTTTGTAACTCATATTAATTTCCAGTATAGATAATATAATTTAGTGCTAAGTACGGATTCATAATATCCATAGGTGTCCCTAGTGTTTGTGTTGTTTTAATACCTCCACTCGAAGGCAAAGCCTGTCCAGCTTGTGTTCCTGTCGGTGCATCATATTGTATAGCTTGTCCATCTAAAGGCGCACCTGTATTATCTCTAATTGCATAATACTGAGATCCAGCATCGCCTCTTAAATCATGTTCGTGTTCTGGTAAGTTTGATACATCAATTGTTGCTTTTTCTGATCCAAGGTTATTACCTACTGCTGTTGCACCACTACTTGTAACTCTACCAGCTGCATCACCGTTCATGTTATCTAGACCCAACGGGAATCTGCCTCTCATGTCAGGTAACGCAAATAAATTTACGCCGCCGTCGTCTAAGAAATCTGGATCTAAGAAGGAATAACCTATAATTTGGAATAGTGCTGTAAATTCAGATTTTAAAACTTGTCTACCATCACAGAAAAGCCAGCCTGAGGGCTCTTCTGATCCGCCAAATGGCATAATAGATCCAATAGGTATAGTAGGTAATGCACTTAAAAAATTCAACCTACTTACTTTGTATATACCTTGGTCGTCTCCATAATTTTTGTTGACTAACAATTCAAGGCGATTGTCAATAGTGAATAATTCATTTTTTGTAGATATAAAACTATCTGCTACAGTTGTAGTAAATGTTTTTGTGCTTTCTCCAGATTTACCATCAAAGCTAAAACTAGTAGCACTTACATCGCCTTCCATTCTAAAAGTTGTTGCAGTTGTTAGACGCTCTGCAGATCCAGCTCTACCCGAAACTGTTCCATCTACGTTACCTTGTAATTGTCCAAAAAATGTATTAGCATAAATCTGATCGTATCTATTGATATTTGTACCTATATTCCTTACACCATTTTCATCAGGAGATATATTACCAGTTTGAAGAACGCCATTCATAATAGCATCTCCATTAACGTAAATATTTCTTCCTACACCAATACCCCCAAGTGTAACAATAGACCCTTCATCTTCAGCTAAACTGTTTTCACTATTATTAACAATTAATTTACCTAAAGAAGTGTCTGTAGTCGACGGATTAATTTGTATATTACCTATTACATCTAGTGCTTCGTTAGGATCTAAATTATTAATACCAACTCTCTGAGATGAATCAAATCTCATAACAGTCTTTACAGTTGCTCCATCTTTAACTCTTATATCTAAATTACTTCCTGTAACAGTGTGTTGTATAACACCTTGATTGCCTTCGGCTTGTAATTTTA
>Ga0181589_10002858_pt1 | contig 13639 bp, 13 predicted proteins | sample 071ome_25_FD_132444 | JGI IMG/M metagenome (GOLD analysis project Ga0181589, IMG submission 132444) | Coastal salt marsh microbial communities from the Groves Creek Marsh, Skidaway Island, Georgia - 071410BT metaG (megahit assembly) | ecosystem: Environmental > Aquatic > Marine > Intertidal...
GAACGAACACAGCATCGTATACCACGGACGATCGACGAGTGGCGTTTACCCGGTGGCGTCTTTCGAACCCAGCGTCCTACGTCGTCGTCTGTCTGAAGTTCGCCTCGAGCCATTCCGAGGGTTCCAAACGTACCGGTACTCGTTGCGCTCCACGACGACGCCATGACCGATTCCATTCAGAACCACAAACAGAGTCCAACAACCACAAACCCGAAGGCCGCGGCCGAGGACGGTCCCGGTCTCAACAGGAGGAACTCGGTACGTATCAGTCCTCGAGGGTCATCAGAACCAAGCGTACCAGTCCGAACCAAGCTCACGTCCTTCCATTCGCTCGACTCGTCTTCGTCTTCGTCTTCGTCGACGCCTAGGTCTGGGAGGATCACGTCGATCGCCAGGACTGGCAGCCGGAGAGCTGCCAGGATGGGCTCAATCTGATCGTCGTCGTCGCCGGCGCGTCTGGCGACCTCGCGAAGAAGAAGACGTACCCGAGCCTGTACTTTCTGTACAAGAACGGCTTTCTGCCGGATAAGCTTCATATTATCGGGTACGCTCGGTCATCGTTGACGGACGAAGACTTGCGTGCGCGGCTGGCGCCGTATCTTCTCAAGACGAAGGATGCGGATCAGTCGTCGGTGGACGCCTTCCTGTCGCGGTGTTCGTATGTGTCGGGTCCGTATGATGGGAGCGAGGGGTTTGGTCGGCTGGAGCGTTCCATGGAGGCGCTGGAGAAGCAGTCGTGTCAGTGTCGTCTGGGGAGGCTGTATTACCTGGCGCTGCCGCCGAATGTCTACCCGGTGGTGTGTCGGGGCTTGAAGGAGAACTGTGATTCGATGGATCGGTCGAATCCGGAGAGTTGGATTCGGGTGATTGTGGAGAAGCCGTTCGGGATGGATACGGAGTCGTCGGAGGAGCTCGTCGAGCAGCTCGGGGAGTTGTATGACGAGCATGAGATCTACCGCATCGATCACTATCTCGGGAAGGAGATGCTGCAGAACCTGTTCGTGCTGCGGTTCGCCAACTGCATGTTCAGCTCGATGTGGAACAGGGACAACATTGCGAACGTGCAGATCACGTTCAAGGAGGATTTCGGGACGCAGGGCCGTGGCGGGTACTTTGACAGCTTTGGCATCATCCGCGACATGATTGCCACGCACCTCAGCCAGCTCTTGGCCTTTGTGGCGATGGAGAAGCCGGCGACCCTGCACCCGGACGACGTGCGCGACGAGAAGCTCAAGCTGCTGCGGTCCGTCGAGGTCGCTTCGGCCGATAACTGCGTCCTGGGCCAGTACACGAAGAAGGGTGACGAGCCGGGGTATCTCGACGATCCCACGGTGCCGGCGGGATCCAAGACCCCGACGTTTGCGTCCATCGTGGTGTACATCAAGAACGACCGGTGGGCGGGCGTGCCGTTCATCATCAAGGCGGGCAAGGCCATGGACGACAAGAAGTGTGACGTTCGCATTCAGCTGCGGTCGCCGCCGACGTTTATCTTCGATGGCAACCCCGAGCTGTTGCGGAACGAGATTGTACTGAGGCTCCAGCCGGACGAGTGCATCTACGCAAAGGTTGTCGTCAAGACTCCTGGACTCGACATGGGCACCGAGGTCTCGGAGATGGACTTGGACTATCGGAGGCGGTATCCCAATACCGTCATCCCCGACGCCTACAGCCGACTCATATTGGAGGCGGTCCGCGGCGATCAGCAGCACTTCCTCCGGCGGGACGAGCTGCGTGCTGCCTGGAACATCTTCACGCCGCTGCTCCATCAGATTGACCGTGGCGAGGTGCCGATACACGAGTACGAGTTCGGCTCGCGCGGACCCACCAAAGCCGAAGAGCAGGTTGACGACGTGGGGTACAAGCGGCCGATCGATTACAAGTGGCAGCTGCGCCACTTGAGCTGCACCGATTGCGTCTTGGAAGACGAGTAGAACGGCACATATATGGTTTACACACACATCTCTCTAGACTTTTTTAACGATCTGCACGATGTCCTCGTCCTCGAGCACGTGCTCTTTGCCCACCCGCTGCGGCCTGTGCTTTGCCGAGCTCCCCCACACGAGCGCGTACTTGAACTGCTTGATCATCGCCTTGTGCAGCTTGTTGCAAAAGTATTCGACCGTACACCGGTCGCTCGGCATGACGACCGGGTCGCTCCAGTCCGGCAACCGCCTGGTACAGATGGTGACGACGTACGACGATGCGAGTGAGCGGGCGGGCGGGCGGGTGTCAAACCAACGACGACAAGAACGACAACGATAACGACAACGATAACGACAACGATATCACCGTACCCTTTCGGCTTGGTATAGACCCGCGTGAGGTCCAAGTAATTCCAGACCATCTGGATGAGCCCGTCCATGTTCCACTCGTGGAACGACGACACGGGACAGTAGTGCGGCAGTCGGCTCATCACCTTGAGCTCCTCGAGCGTGATCTGGTCGATCTTATTGATCGCATAAATGCACGGGATGTAGACGCAGCGGCCCTCGATCACGTCCACGATGTCGTCCACGTCGTAGTCCCCGCGCATATGCACGTCGGCGTTGTGCACCCGATACTCGGCCAGGACCCGCTTGATCGTGTCGAGGTCCACCTTGGGATCGGCCACAGTCGTCGTGAAATTCACACCTGGCGAATGAGCAAAGGGGCGCAGGTGAGAGAGACAGAGAGAGACAGAGAGAGACAGAGAGACGGAGAGACGGCGAGAGACACTCTGAGTCTGAGAAGTTCCGTCCAGATCAACACCCACCGCCCTTGTCCTTCTTCTTGTAGGTAATCTCGGGCGGCTTTTTATTCAACCGAATGCCGAATCCTTCCAGCTCGTGCTCGATCAGCCGCTTGTGGGTGATGGGCTTGAGGCAATCGAGCACGATGATGATCAGGTTGCACGTCCTGGCCGTCGCAATGACCTGTCGACCGCGACCCTTCCCGTCCTTGGCGCCCTCGATAATACCCGGCAGATCCAACAACTGAATCTTCGCGCCCTTGTACCGGATCATGCCCGGGACGCACGTCAGCGTCGTGAACTCGTACGCAGCCGCCTCGGAGAACGTCCCCGTCAACTTTGTCAGCAGCGTCGACTTCCCCACCGACGGAAACCCGACCATCCCGACCCGCGCGTCCCCGACTTTGTTCACCTCGAACCCATCCCCCTTGGCCCCGCCGCCACCGCCCCCTCCCGAGGGCTCGATGAGCTCCCGGCGAAGCTTGGCGAGCTTGGCCTTGAGCATTCCGAGATGGCCGGCCGTCGCCTTGTTCTTCTGCGTCCGGGCCATCTCCGCCTCGATCTCCGCAATCTTCTGAAGTACGGACATCGTTGTTGAAGCTGTGTTTGTCGATGTCGTGTGTTTTGCCCGTCCTCCGCCTCAGTTTTGTTTTCAATTCCAAAAAGAGTCGTGTCGCGGGGGCAATGGTGTCGTAGATACGCAGATAGATCGGTCGCTGCCGTGCCATATCGACGACCAGTCCGAGAAGGAGGATGTCTCCTCCTCCTCCGGGTCCGCGAGGGTGCGTATTGCGTGTCCTTCCGTTTGTATGCATCGCATCACCCCCACCTCCGCCCCTCCCGCGCTGTGAAGATTTCCGACCATACATTTCGGCTGAAACTGATGCTGAGACAACGGAATACATGCACCACCACTCTGAGCGCTGCCCCGGGAGCGCGAGCGGAGAGGGACTGATCCCCGCCAGTCGACCCTGGTTACATCGACGACGTCAAAAATCGTAGCACTCCAACACACTGCAGTTGCCCCCGACGAGCTTCCAGTTGAGCTCCTCGCGGAAGAGCCTCAGCATCCGCTTCTTCTGCGCGTCGAGATCGCCGATCGGCTGCGTAATCAATGGCACGTACTTCGTGCCAGATCCTTGGCTGCGATAGAAGACGGTCAGCTCGTCGTTGATGTACACCTCGACGTAGTCTATTTTCACGAGCGCCGACGGCACGGCATACCGTCTGTAAACGCCGCCCTTCTCGTTCTCCTCCGCCTCGACCTTCTTCTCCTCGACGAGCATCACCGCGTCCCTGTCGTACATGCTTCTCAAGGCCTTGTCCAACGCGTCCATTGCTTCCTTCGCGCTTGATCCTTTGGCGGTGAAAGGCGGCAGGTACAACTGCGGGCGCGCGCCGTTGGAAGTCGACACGCAGTTGGGCTGTGCGCCCGAGTCGCATCGCCGGATGCGGCCGCCCTCGAGGCCGTACGGGAGGTTGAGACCACGCTGGTACGGGGTCGGGGAGGGTGCGACTGGGTCGGCGATGGCGGGGGACGAGAGGAGGAGGAGCGAGGCGGTGACTGCGGACGTGGAGAGCAGGAGATTTCTTAGGTGGTGCGATGAGGGAGGGGGAGGGAAACGTCGCGCATCGGGGGCGGCCTGGCCCCACCGTGGCACGGAACGGGTGGTGCCGACTGTTGTCGTCTCCAGCCCCTTCATGGTGTGTATGTGTGTGTGTGTGTGTGTGTGTGTGTGTGTGTGTTGGTTCTTGTTCTTGTTCTTGTGGACTCAGTCCAGTGACTGACTTTCAAACCGCGCGATCGCACGGTGAAAAAAAGTGCTGCTCGCGAACTCGAAGGTAGCATCCGTACAAGTTCGAAGGAGGAGACATCGCTCTACGCGGGCGCGCCTGGGCAACGAAACGAGCGCTCTCCTCTTCAGTGCATGCAACTCGACCCAAAAGGGAGTGCTCAAGATGGGGTCGGCCACGAAGAAAAAGGAGAAGTCCAAAGACAGGGAGAAGCGTAAGGACAAGGACAAGGACAAGAGTAAGGAGAAGAATCGAAAGCCAAAGCCAAAGGCAGAGCCGTCGTCTGGCCCCGACACGACCAGCCCGGCGGTCCCCCGGGTGACGCCGAAGATAGAAGGGGACGGGTCGCATTTCGACCTGCCGAAAGCGGCGGCCAACCCGTCGTCAATGACAAAAGAAGAGTGGATGGCCGCGTACGGTACAATCCTCGAGTCGGAGCGCCAAGCCCTGGCGGCGGATCCCGACTGGGCCACCAACCAGGCGAGCTGGTGGTATCGTATGACTGGCCGCGATGGGGAGAATCCGCCGCTTTGGATGCAAAACGAGTGGCACCTGAGCGCGTTGGACTACAGGGACGGCGGGGACCGGTACATGACGACGATCGACCGGCGACAGGAAGAAAACCTGTGGACCGAGCGGATGAATCTGTCGGGCGAGGCGCAAGGGGGGCCCTCGAGCACCATATACGGCCACAGACAAGAGTATCTTCCCGCTGCCAAGTCTGTCTCCCGCGGCATGTACGATCGGTACCAGCCGAGTTACCAGCGGATCGTCAATGACGAGATTCCAGACACGGCGGCGCCACCAGACGGGCGGTTCTGGGCGGCCGGGGTGGCGCAGGGCGTCAGCACAAATCCTTACGAGAAGCGTATGGCGCTTTCCGGGCATCGGAAGCCCATCGTCATCGGGCCGAACGGTATCTCTGTGGTCGTGGACGGGGAAGGGCACACGCTGGCCAACGTGCTCAGGGACGTGGCGTGGAACCACCCCAACGTCGTCTTCAGCGGGTATTCGTTAGAGCACCCCGTGTATCGCCACATGAACTTCAGGATCCAGGTGGACAACGGCGAGGCAGAGACGTGCCTGGTGGAGAGCTTGGAGGCGACGAAGAAGATGTGCGGCGGGCTGGGCGACAAGATGCGGGCCGCGATGCTGGCCCATCGATCGAATGAATGAATGAACGAATATGATTACGTAGAACATGTACATGTAGAAATACAAAGAAGAAGAGAAAAGAGAATGACGATCACGCGACGACGCGCGCTCTGCACACCGGACACGTCGCCACGCGTGCCAGCCACGGTTGCAGACAAGCTTTGTGATAGGCGTGCAAACATGGCAGCTCTACCACGCCCTCCCCTGCGTGAAACCCAGCGTGACACACCTGGAGAACGAGCGAAGCGCGTATTGCGTAGCGCGAGTGAGAGAGTCAGGCGCACGTCGGTCGTGATCAATACCCACCGGGCACGCGCTCTCCCCTTCGACGGTGAACGCCTCGCCTGCGTCCGGCTCGTCGTCGCGGTCACGACCCGCTTCCCGCACCTTGACCTCCACCAAGCCATCAAGTATCGCCCTCGGCACGGGGCCTTCCCTCTGCACGCCGGCCCTCGCCGCGAGGGCCGGCGTCACGAGCCGTTCGACGATATGGTCGATGATCATCCCCAAAGAGAGATGGTACCCGCTGCCCTCGTGGTCGAGGATCTCGACCGCTTCTGACGAGCAGCTGGGGCAGGTGGGAGGAGGCGCGTCGTCGTCCGGGGTGAAGTGGGTGTCACCTCGGTGACCGCACGCGTGACAGTGCACGCGTGAGCGGGACAGTGCAGGGTCCATCAGGAGGTGACTGCGACCCCGCGGATGTTCCTGTTCGCGCCCAGTTCCGGTGGGGTCGACACCGCAGAACGGAAAAAAGAAAAAAAACCCGAATCCCTGTCTCGCCTGTCATTGCATGCCGGTTTGAGCAGCACGAGACACAACGACAAAGAAAAACAGAGAGAGTGGACAACGGCGATGATGGACGTAGATCACGCGGACGAGCCGTCGTCCTCCGCTTCTTCGAGGATGATTCAGGTCGAGGGCGAGGACCATACGCTCGGCACGCTGCTCGTGTCGTCGCTGTGGGTGCAACCGCACGTGGAGATCGCCCAGTACTCGCAGAAGCACGTCGTCAACCGGGAGGAGATTGCCGTCCACGTGCAGACTGACGGCGAGGTGAGCGCCACGACGTCTCTCGTGGAGGCTGCAAAGTTGGTGAAGAGGATGCTGGCCGGAATGGACGATTCCATGAGGTCTGCCCTCGAGAAGTGGGACCAGCTTCCGGAGGAAGAGAAGGAAGCGCGGAACCGGAGAGGGAAGGGCAAGCTCGAGAGCGAGTTTGCCGACGCAGAGGCCAAGGTCAGGGCGGGCGAGAGTCAGAGCTCGGCCATGCACGTGGACGACGACGGGGAAGCCGAGGACGACCCGTTCCTCCGGATCGTACGGGAGGTCCGGCGCCGCCGGCAGGGGAGGAACGCCGCTGACGCGTGAGGGGAACGCACCTCAGTCTTCAATTGAAGATGGTTTTGCAAAAACATCTTTCTCTTTAACCCTCTCCGCCGTGCTCGTCCGCATGAATCGCACGAAGACTATCCAATAGATGCATGCCAACTCCCGCGAGTCGCTATAACGGGTAAACGGTGGCAAGATGTCTGCTGACTATGGAGCAAAGACGGGCGCCGGATTCGTGTCCAGCGAGCAGGCGGAAGTCTCTCGCAAGGAGCGCCTCCGGCGCCTCGCGCTCGAGTCGATCGATCTTGCGAAGGTCTGTGCTTGAACTCGACACGCGCTCCGCCAGTACAGTACAGTACCGTGCACGGTACAGCCGGACGATGCCTCCTCCGGCGCCTCTCGCCGCCTCGGCCCTGTACCCTTGCCCATTGGGCCACTGACTGCATTGAATACGAATAATACGAAAACGCAGGACCCCTACATCATCCGCAACCACGTTGGGCAATACGAGTGCCGCCTGTGCCTCACGTCCCACAAGAACGAGGGAGGTTACTTGGCCCACACGCAGGGCAAGCGGCACCAACAAAACTTAGCCAAGCGTGCCATACTCGAGGCGGCCGAGCGGGAAGCGGCACCCGCGCCGGTCCGTCGGGTCGGCATCAAGAAGCAGTCGGCGTGTATCGGTAGGATCTCGACCTCGAACGGCGCGCGACGTGCATTGCGCGTTCCCACGCCCCGACGCTCTCTCATACCCTCTCACTCGCGCTCTCGCCCTCTCTCGCCCTCGCGCGCGCTCGCCAGGCCGACCCGCGTATCGGGTCACGAAGATGTACAACCCGGACGACGACACGCGTGCCCTCCTGTTCCAGATCGAGTACCCCGAGATTGCAGAGGACGAAATCCCCCGCTTCCGCGTCATGTCTGCGATCGAGCAGAAGCAGGAGCCGACCGACTGGCGCTATCAGTACGTGGCGTTCGCTGCCGAGCCGTACGAGATCGTCTGTTTCAAGGTACCCAACGTGGAGATTGACATGAAAAAGCGGCGGGAAGGTGGCGGGGCTGGAAACGCAGAGCTCTTCCGGCACTGGGACAGCGACGAGAAGGTGTACACGGTCCAATTGCCGTTTACGTCGATGAACGCCAACGCAAACATCGCAAACAACGCGAACAACGCGAGCAACGCAAACAACATGCCTCTGGGCGGAGGTGCCCCAATGTAAGTCACATGAAGTCATCCTCGTAATCTTCGAAACTCGCATACTTCTCTTTCAGCTCCTTGTTCGTCACCATGTCCTCCTCGACCATGATCCGGTCGTAACTCAGCATCTCCTTCATCCGCATGGCCTCTTCCCGCTCCGCCTTCTCTGCCCGCCGCTGCTCCTTCGCCTCGTCCTGCCGCTCCTTCTTCCGCTCCTCCATCCACGCCGCCTTCTCCGCCTCCAGATCCGGAAACAGCTCTTCCTTCGTTTTATTCAACCTGCCGAGCGAGCGATCAAACGAGTGAGTTGGTGAGCGATCGAGTGAGTAGGTCAGCGAGCCTCGCGTCCGGGATGCCAACACCTCGGGCTCAACACCCACCGGTTCACGATCTCCGTTGACTTCTCCACCTTCCGCTCCAGCACCAGCTTCATGCTATGGTAGCCCACCTGCCCCGTGACCATGTTCCCAGTCTTCTTCAGGTTTGACGCAGGCGTATAGACGATATTCACCGCCTTCCGCTTACACCCTTCGATACTGTTCGCCTTCACCAACTGACAACAGTCCTCCAGCGTATCTGACGGGATATCTCCAATCGCCTTGTCCGCCGGAAGACGGAGGTAGACGTGCGCCGACGACAGGTCGTCGACGTGAAACCAGACGTCGACAGGGAGGGCGTTGGCAATCAGCGCCTCGTTCTCAAATTTGTCCTGCAGCGTCGGGTCGAGGGTCGAGGGTCGAGGGTCGAGGGTGGAGAGGGAGTCGGTCAGTAGGGTACGGGGAGAGAGAGAGAGAGAGAGAGAGAGAGAGAGAGAGCCGGTGTCGACAAGGTTCCTACGTGCCTTGCCCATGTAAATCAGCCAGTCGTCCTTGCCGGCCCCGGGGAGCCCGTGATTCCGAGGCTTGAAGTACAAGACCATGACGTCGTCGGGAATTCAGTACCGGAACTCGCGATTTCCGCGGTCGCGAGGACCGAAACGAACTGGTTCAAATTTTTTTCGAACTTTCAACGCTGTGATGTTCACAGATAGCCACCTTGGTCGTGTTCCCTTCTCGAGTCCGGACTAGAGACGTCGCGATCTATCCAGACGCGGACGGCAGCCGGGATCGTCTCGTTCTCCTCGGTCTCCTCGGTCTCGATAGCGATGTCTGCGTCCGATCAGCAACACCGCCGGCAGGGGAAACCCGTCCCGTCGCTCCTCTCGCTGGTCACGGGAAACCGACCTGGGACATGGGCGACGCTCCATTCGTACCTGATCGACCACCTGGGCGCTGCCTTTCCCGGTGAGCTGGGGCACCTGGTCGGTCGTCTGGAGCAGCCGCACGACCACGAGGACTACAGGAGGCTGTTGCATTCGACGTGGTGTTATCTGGGTCGTGTTCGTGCGACGCTTCAGCCGGGGTTTACGGCCGAGTCGACGCAGTCGCAGGGGGTGGTGCTGGGTCGGGCGGTGGAGGCGCTGCGCCAGGTGAAGGATTGCAAGAATGTGCTGGCGTACGGTCGGGGGTATAATCTGAAGGCGATGGCGAGTGGGAGCTGGGAGGTGTTGAAGGGGCGGGTGGGGGATACGGTGATGATGTACCTGTTGCTGAACGTGAGCCTGTTTGCGACGCTGGAGAATGGGTGTTTTTTTCAGCTGAGCGGGGAGCCGGTGCTGGCGGATGCGAGAGCGACGAAGCGGGTGAGTGTGTATGATGGATTCGTCGGTTATTCTTCTGGGAAGGGGTCGGGGGGAAGGGGTCGGGAGTTGGGCGCAGAGGGGCGAGGTGCGGAGTCTGCGAAGAAGCGGACGGGGGACGGGGCGGGAGAGACGGGGGGGCAGACGGGCAACGTGATGGGGAACGTGATGGGGAACGTGAAGGACAAGAAGAAGGAGAAAAAGTCGAGGCCGCCAAAGTGGAAGCGAGCTCAGTACAAGAAGCGGATGGGGACGGGGACGGGAGGGGGCGACGCTAGGGCAACCGACGCCACCGACGCCGCGCGAACCACGAGCGCGACGCCTGCCACGAAGAACAACGGTGCCAACCACTACGGGAACCACTTTGGGGACAATAACAACAAGACCAACAACATGCAGTCGCCGGCAGAGATGCAGGTCCACCGCCACTCGATGTTCTACAAGCAGCAGCATGCCAAGCAGTGCGGTCTGCCAAAATCGCATGTTCTGATGCAGCTCGGTGCGTGGGAGGGACAGGGCGGACAGGGCGGACGGGGACGGGAGGCGGGAGCAAACGCGGGGGCCTCTGCCTCGGGGGCGGCGCTGTACAGGTGCATCTTCAAGCCGCAGCTGAATCCGGTGGCGAGGAAGTACAACCACCTCAAGGGTGCGCCGGTACTGTGCAAGCCGAAGCGGTTCCCGTGGAAGAACCGGCATGTGGTGGCGTTGCTCTCGTCGATGGTGCGGCGTGCTCAGTCCTCGCAGGGGCGTATCGGGCGTCTGCTGGACCTGCATTGTCCGATGATGGGGGATGAAGCGGCGGTAAACGGCCGTCCGGGTCCTTCTCGCGGAAGGGAGGGGAAGCTTGGAGCCGGTAAGCGGAAGCGGCGGGGTGACGGCGAGGAAAGGGAAGGGGACGATGCGGACGACGCAATCGACAGAGCAGGGGAAATCAGCAAGGAGGACATGGACATCAACATCGAAGCGCCAGACATGACGTGCTTCAAGCACGGGGTGGCCTCCCGGTCCGCTCCGGCCTTTGCGCCGGCCTTTGCACCGGCCTCGGCCCCACGAGCCGCCACGCTGCCGTGGTCGTCGCCGTGCTTCCAGCCTGTGCCGCATCGGAACGTGTCAGCATTTATCTGGTCGGTGCTGAAGAGGATCGTCCCGAGTGGTTTGATCGGCGGCCTGAAGGCCAAGCGGGTGCTGCGGCGAAACGTCACGATGTTCGTTCGGCTGAAGCGCTTTGAGTCGGTCTCCGTCCACCGGCTGATGCACAAGCTGCCCATCGGCGATCTTCCGTGGCTTCAAGTGTCGAAATCCGGCAAACCGTATACGAAGCTGTCTCCGAGCACCCAGGCCAAGCAGATCAAGATGGCGGCGATGTGGGTCGGGTGGCTGTTCGGGGCGCTGGTCGTGCCGCTGCTGCGGGCGCACTTCTACTGCACGGAGAACGAGTCGTGCAGGCAGGAGACCTTCTACTATAGAAAGCCGGTTTGGTCCAAGATGGTCGACAAGGCCATCACGGACACGTTCGGGGCCGCGTTCGTGCCAGTGCCTGCCAATGTGGCGAGGGAGACACTCGAGTCGAGGAACATCGGGGTGGCGCGCATCCGCTTCCTGCCCAAGAGCGGCGGACTGCGGTTCCTGATGAACATGAGCAAGCCCACCGTGGCCAAGTTCAAGGAGCGCAGAACGGAGAAGAAGAATGCGAAGACGAACGAGTGGGCGGGTTTGGTGGGAGCGGCCGGCGATGACGGAGCGGTCAACGGTGCGGATGGCAACGGCGGGACGAACACCGCAAAAACCGCGAAAACCGCGAAAACCGCGAACAACTTGAACAACGTGACCGATCCTCCGGCCATCAAGACGCTCAAGTTCGGTCCCATCAACCAGCGGCTCAAGCTGACGCTGCGCGTTCTGCAGTGCGAGGCGCGCAGGCAGCCCGAGGCGTTTGGCAGCTCCACGTACGGTTTCAACGATATCTTTTGCCGGTACAAGCCGTTTGTGAGGCAGTGGAAGGCGGATCGCATGAAGTCCCTGCAGCAGGGCGCCGACCCGGCCGACCTCGAGCCCCCACACGCGGTGTGCGTGGACGTCTCCAAGGCGTTTGACAACGTCGACGTGGAGACCCTGTTGGGGATCTGCTCCGATCTCCTGACAGCAGAGAAGTACACGATCCTCAAGTTCACCGAGATCATGACCATGATGGGCAACGTTAGGGTGAACCACCGCAGCGTGGCGGTGCCGTCACACGAGGTGCAGGACGGCCATTTCACGCAGCGGGCCGCCGAGATGGCCAACGGGCAGAAGAATCGCATCTTCTTGGACTGCGTCACGGAGGAGTCCATCACGAGGCAGCACATCATGCAGGTGCTCCGACAGTACCTCTCGATGAACCTCGTCTGGCTGAAGAACAAGTGGCGGAGACAGAGCAAGGGCATCGCCCAGGGCGCCAAGCCCAGCACCCTGCTATGCAGTCTGTACTTGGGATACGTCGAGCGGGTCTGTCTGAACCCGCTCATCGCCTCGTGCGGAGGCAGCAGCCACGACAGCCACGACGACAACAGCCACAATCGTCGTCGCAACCACGCGTGTCCGGACCCGTCGCACTCGTTGCTCCTTCGTATGGTCGACGACTGGATGCTCATCTCTAGGCACAAGTCGGTCGTCGAGCAGTTTGCGGCCAAGACCATCGAGGGCATTCCCGGCTTCAACATTGTCGTCAACCCGGCCAAGACCCAGACCACCGTCCCCATCGAACTTCCCGAGATCGGCGTGTCCATTCAGCCGAACCCCATCGTCGAAGCGGACGGCGCGCGATTCATCAAGTGGTGCGGCCTGCTGATCGACGTCGAGACGCTCGAGCTCCGTGCCGACTACACCAGGTACAGCGGCGCCCACGTGAAGACCACCGTCAACATCCCCGTGGCAAGGAAGCCCGGCCTGACGCTGGGCTCGAAAATCTGCCACTACATCAGGCCCAAGATCCTCGCGGTTCTCCTCGACGAGGAGATCAATTCGAGGCTGACGGTTCGCCTCAACGTCTATCAGATGTTTGTCCTGGGCGCCATGAAGGCCCACAGCTTCCTGGCGTCCCTGCCGCAGCCGCCGGTCCCCGGTTCATCGTCCCGTTACATCATGGCCGCCATCGACGTCGGCATCAAGTACATGATCCAGTCCACGAGGCCCAAGGTCATCCTGCGCGCCAGCGCCAACACCTCCTCCGCCAGCCTCAACCCAAACCTGGCACACGCGCACGTCGAGTACCTCGCCCTCAAAGCCTTCCACCGCACGTTCAGTATCAAGCGATCCCGCTACAAGCACGATCTGTTGCCCCTGCTCGAAGAACGAATGAACAGCATGAAGCGTGTGGCCAAGCACCTCGACGAGGTCGTGTTGGAAGACCACAGCGGGGTGTTTCGCAGCATCAAGTTCTAGCCATACTTAATTAATTCAAATGCCATACTCTCGGTACAGGTCCCTCGGCGCCCCCAGCCGCTCGACGACGAGGTAGTCTCCGCGGTGGTCAAAGGCGACCCGGTGGGTCTGGCTCACGAAGAGCGTCCTGGCGAACGGGCAAACGGGCAAACGAGCGAACGAGTGAACGAGCGAACGAGTGAACGAGCGAACGAGCAAAGCGCGTGGAGTGAGAGAGTCGGAGGGCCCGATGAGCGATGAGCGATGAGCGAGCACACGTTCGGTCGTCGAGATGAATACCCACCGGAAACGGCTCCGGCCCATCGGGGGCAGCTTGATCGTCCGCTTGTCCGTCTTC